>SDBU01007520.1_pt1 | contig 12536 bp, 11 predicted proteins | sample 2277071 | NCBI WGS metagenome assembly SDBU01 (sample SAMN10397929, study PRJNA504765) | marine sediment metagenome | isolation source: marine sediment core GS08_GC12, 126 cmbsf | place: Arctic Ocean: Gakkel Ridge, Loki's castle | collected 2008
AGCATAAACCGTCCCAATGTCCTATCATCTGCCGCCATGGGACTCTCTCCCTGGAGGACATGAATCTCTACACTGGGCTGGTTATCAGCGGCTGTGCTGAAAATCTGGCTCTTGGCGGTAGGTATGGTGGTGTTGCGGGGGATGAGGGGGGTAGCCACAGCGCCTAGGGTCTCAATACCCAGGGTGAGGGGGGTAACATCCAGCAGCAGAACATCCTTAACCTCTCCCTTGAGCACCCCGGCTTGAATAGCGGCACCTATGGCTACTACTTCATCGGGGTTGACCCCCTTATGGGGCTCTTTACCGAAAAGTTGCTTCACCTTCTTCTGAACCAGTGGCATTCTGGTCTGCCCACCGACCAGAACCACCTCGTCAATCTGAGCTGCGGTCTTTTCAGCGTCAGCCAGCGCCTGTTTGCAGGGACCCAGGCTTCTCTCCACCAGGTCCATGACCAGTTGCTCCAGCTTGGCCCGGGTGAGAGTGATGTTGAGGTGTTTGGGTCCGCTGGCATCAGCAGTGATAAAGGGGAGGTTTATATCGGTCTGCTGGACGGTAGATAGCTCACATTTAGCCTTTTCGCCGGCTTCCTTTAGCCGTTGTAACGCCATTTTATCCTGCCGCAGGTCTATCCCCTGGTCTCGTTTGAACTCATCACTTAGCCAGTCCATAATTCTCTGGTCAAAATCATCGCCACCGAGATGAGTGTCACCGTTGGTGGCGAGAACTCTGTGTTGAACTTGGATCTTGCCCTCTTCCTCCTCTGGTCCTAGCTCCAGAATAGATATATCAAAGGTACCGCCACCGAGGTCATAGACGGCGATAGTTTCCTCCTTCTTCTTATCTAATCCGTAGGCGAGGGAGGCTGCCGTTGGCTCGTTAATTATGCGTAGTACTTCCAGTCCGGCTATCTTGCCGGCATCCTTGGTTGCCTGCCGCTGACTATCATTGAAATAGGCGGGCACGGTGATTACCGCTTCGGTAATCGTCTCGCCAAGGTAAGCCTCGGCATCCGTTTTGAGTTTTTGTAGAATCATAGCCGAGAATTCGGGTGGGCTATACTCTTTATTGCCCATTGCCACCCAGGCATCACCATTGGAAGCTTTGGTTATCTTGAAGGGCAGCAGCTTCCGGTCATATTCCACACTGGGCTCATCAAACTTGCGTCCCATCAGGCGCTTGATGCTGAAGATGGTATTATCCGGGTTGGTGGTAGCCTGGCGCTTAGCCACCTGACCCACTAGGCGCTCGCCGTTCTTGCTTACCGCTACCACTGACGGAGTGATACGACCGCCCTCAGCATTGGGGATAATTACTGGCTCACCCGCTTCCATCACCGAAACGGCGGAAAAAGTCGTGCCTAAATCAATACCTATAACCTTGGCCATGGTTTATTCCTCCTTTTTTTCTTCTTCGCCATTGCCAACTACTACTCTGGATGGGCGAATAACCCTATCGTGTAATTTGTAACCCTTGAGCAGCTCCTCAATAACTATCCCCTCCTTACCTTTACCCTGCATGGCTGCTTCGTGGAGGTTGGGGTCAAATGGTTCGCCCAACGCTTTAATCTGAGATAGTCCTTGTGTCTCCAAGCTTGCCCAAAGCTTGCGCTCAATAAGCCTGATACCATCCACCCAGTTGCGTTTAGCCAGATGAGCCGGGATAGAAGTAATGGCTCGCTCTAAATCGTCCAGAACGGGCAGAAGATTAAGCATAAGGATAGAATTGGCAAACTTGCCGATCTCCTCCCTTTCCTGTTCACTGCGCCGTTTGTAGTTAATAAAGTCTGCCTGGGCTCTTTGCCAGCCAGCCAGATTGGCTTCCGCTTTATTTTTCTCCTCAGCCAGGGCTTGCCTTAATGCCTCGATATCATCTACTTCAGCCATCTCTGGCTCTATTCTGGTGGTCTGGTTCTCTTCTGGCTCCTGTTGTGTCATTATCTACTCCTCATCATGCTTGGCTACTCCGTTGGGTATTTTGCTTCCGTATAACTCGGCTACCAGTCCTGTCATCAGCGAGGCAATATAATTTATTGCGGAGATGGTGCGGGCATAGGGCATTCGGGTAGGGCCAATTACACCTAAAGTGCCGGTGGCTTCAGGGAGACCGTAGTGGCTGATGACCACGCTATAGTTACGGATGGCCTCTGCCTTATTCTCCTTACCGATAACTACCTGAGCCCCCTGGCTGGGCAGCCCTTCAGGAACAATACTCTTTAACAGGACTCTTTGCTCCACCAGTTCCATTAGGGTTGCCATTGCCTGGCTGTGGGCGAATTCTGGCTGGTTAAACATAAAGTGCCAGCCATTGAGGTAAGGTTCCTCATACTCTCGCTCATCTTCAGCTTGCATCATCTTCGCCAAGCAATCAGTTACCTGTTGTTCGGCAGAGCGGAGTATCACCTCTTTAGCCAAAATCTGCGAGCTGGTCAAGCCGGAGTAAGCCGCGTTTAGTTTATTGGCGCTAGCCGTTAGCTCCGACTGGGATATAGATTGGTCAAGGGTTATTAGCTGTTCCTTTACCTTGGTGCCACGAAGGACGAGGACAACCAGCACCAGTTGGTCTTGCAGGGCAATTATCTCTAGATGCTTGAATTGGCAGTCAGCGGACTTGGGCAGGGTAACTATACCCATATTTTGGACCAATCGGGAGGTAATGCTCGCCGACAGGGATAGCCATTCCTCTAATTGTTTCTCCACCTGGTGGAAGAGGTGACTTATCAAACGTTGCTCAGCTGAGGGTAGTTCAATATTTCTCAGGGATTCCACATAGTAACGGTAGCCCTTATCTGAGGGTATGCTTCCGGCTGAAGGGTAAGGACGCAGGATATAACCTTCTTGCTCTAGGAGCGCCATCTCATTACGGATAGTAGCCGAACTTACCCTCAGCTCATAATCATTGACAATGCTGTGTGACGACACCGGCGTTGCCTTAGCAATATATTGTCCTACTATTGAGTTGAGTATGGCTTCGGTCCTGGTGGATAACACCTTAATCTCCTGTTAGCAGTCTAAGCCTGAGACTGCTAATTCACTGATTTAGCTTACAACTTTAGCCATTATTTGTCAAGAGAAATTAGGGGCAAGCGGGCAAAAATATATACGCAAAATAAGCTCACCGAAGAGACTACTACCAGATGATGTCGTTCCTGTCTGAAATCACCCTTTTGCAGGATGCTTGGGAAACGAGCTGGCGGTATAATCCGGTTAACCTTTTGATATTTGCCGTCTGGCAAATTATTCTTATTGAGAAAGGCACCCCACCTTGACATAAGGATATGAATTGTTTATAGTTAATCAGTAGTGATTATTATTACTACTAATTAACTCAGTTTTAATTTATTGCTATGGTCAGGAAATCAAAACAGAGAGAGGCAATCCTCGGGCTGCTGAAGGGTACGAATTTCCACCCCACCGCTGATTGGATCTATGAGCAGGTGAGAAAGGAAATACCCAATATCAGCCTGGGGACGGTTTACCGCAACCTGAAGGTGCTGCAACAGGCGGGGAAAATCCTGGAGCTGGACCTTGCTGGCACCCTGAGCAGGTTCGATGGTCATACTCAAAACCACGACCACTTCAGGTGTGAGCAGTGTGGTCGTATTTTTGATGTGGGTGAGCCAGTAGATAGAAAGACTGATGAAAGAGTGGCCCGGAAAACGGGCTTCAAGGTCTCTTATCATAGATTGGAATTTCGCGGGCTGTGTAAGGATTGCCAATCCCTACAGTCTAAGGAAAGACGCGATAAGGAGGGCGCTGAGCCTCGTTCTGTGTGATTTTAAGGAGATTTTAACAGTAATTTTATGGGCAATAAATATCGGTACTCTAAGATGGAAGTATGGCGATGAATAGTTTGAGTAAAGGGGTAGGAGTCAGGGGGTTCTGGCCATTGAAGTTTAGGTTTATCTATATAGCTTCGCTGGTAGTGCTGGGGGTGCTCATAGCCTTTAGCATCTTCCGACCTATGGTAACCGGTGGGGAGTATAGCGAAGTGCAACGGGCACAGCTCCTGGAGAGGGAGGACCAGTGGATTATCGAGTTTGACATCATCAACCAAGAAGGGGAGGACACGAGCTACACCATCAAAGTTATCACTGATGGAAAGCAATATGTCGAGAGTGTTTTGATTAGAGATGGCGGGATGTTCACCTACCTACATCATTTTTATCCTGATAGGCTCACCAAGAATGAGGTCGGTTTTGTTGTGTACAAGGAAGGAGAGTCCGTTCCGATTGAGCAAGCCACTTACTTTCTCGAGTAAAAGGACATTGCTATGAGTTCGATAGGAAGGAATCTGATAGTAGCTAAAGAATGGCTAGCCGGGAAGCCTGTAGTTGCCTGGAAAGGTCGGTGGCTGTTTATCATGGCTATCCTTGCTGCCCTTACCGTTACTGAGTGGGTATTCGCCTACCAGGATGTAGCTTACGGCATCGGGCTGGCGCTATTTCTGGTTATAGGGATATACATTGTCATTTCAGTGACCCGCTTGAGCCAGCCCCTTACTGACTGCGCTGAGTCCTTGGCTCTCATCCCGCTATACATTCTGTTTACCTCCTCTCTGCCGTGGTTCTTTATCAACCAGCAGTATCTCCTGCCGGCAGTATATTCCATCATCATAGCACTGTGCCTGTGGCATATCTATCAGAAGAAGCTTAGCTTCTCTGAGTTAGGCTTCAAGAGGGATAAATGGCTGAAATATATATTGATAGGGATAGTAGTTGGCATCCCAGTAGGAGCGGGGGAATACTTTATTATCTACCCGGCGCCAGCCTTCCCCACCTTTGAAGTGAGATACCTGCTTCGTGATATGGTCTATATGCTTGCTTTTGTCGGCCTGGGAGAGGAACTGTTATTCCGCGGCCTGGTGCAGCGGAGCTTGACGAAGGTCCTGGGCTGGAAGCAGGGCATTTTTCTGGCCAGCCTGACTTTTGCCGTGATGCACCTCACCTGGAGGTCTATTCCTGAAGTGATTTTTGTCTTTTTTGTCGGTCTGCTATTAGGTTATGTGTATTACAAGACAAGAAGCCTGTTAGCTCCGATTGTGATGCACGGAATGGGCAATGTAATGCTGGTGGCGGTAATGCCCTACTTGATAAGTTAGAAGGTTTAAAGGTTAGAAAGTTGGGAAAGATAGAGAGATTTGAGGATATTGATTGCCGGAAAGAGGCATGTGAGTTAGCAATAAAGGCCTCTAAGATGCTGTCAAACTTCATCTCCTGCTTGAGTTCAGTCAAAGAGGTAAAAGGTTAGGGGGGTGAACTTTATAAACTTTAGGAACTTTCAAACTTTACAAACAGCCAGGGGGGTAGCGTTATGGTTCATCGCTTCTCTGGCTGTCGCGCTTATTTTCTTCCAGGAGTTCTGGGCGAGTCTGGGAACTATGCTCTCCCCGGACTGGATATTCGGGCAGTATCAAGCCGCCCCCTGGGGGGTATTGGGCTTATGCGGTATCTGGCTATGGCTCAAAAGGAAAGATGTCTGGAGGGAGATGTTGGAAGGTTCGCAGGTTAGAAAATTGGAAGGTTCGGGGTGGGGCACTTTACAAACCTTCAAACTTGTGGTGGGGATGGGCTTGGTGGCGGGAGCTATCCTCGTGCCTTCTTCCCGGGACTTTATGGTATTCCAGGTTCTACTGGCATCGCTGGGGGTTTTTGTCATCTTCTTCGGTAAGGCAGCGCGAATTCCTTCTATCCTGCTTGGTATCTATGGCTTTGTCATTTCCTTTCCGTTGACAATTGAGAGGTTTGCCGAGCTTCCTTATTCAATGAGTGCTATGAAGCCGATGATGTGGATACTAAATGGTCTGGGCTATTCACTCCAGAGTCAGAGACAATGGATTCATTTCACAAGCTCCAGCGGTGAGTCTGTCTCGGTGGTGGTAACTGCCGCCTGTGCTGGTCCTGCCACCATGGGGGTTTTAATCGCCTTGTTTGCCCTGATGATGCTGGACACCCCGCTTTCACCAAGGAAGGCAGGCTATGTTTTTCTTTTTGGAGTGGTGGGCACCTGGATTCAGAGCGTCATCAGGCTGATAATCTTGATGGTAGTAGGCTACCACCTGGGGGAAGGTGCTATGTGGATAACCCACTTCTGGACGATATATATCCTGTTTCCATTGTGGTATCTCCTTTTTGCCTATGTCTACTTCCGTCAGGCGAGAGGCAAAAGCGAAAAAGTAAAAATAAAGGTCTAGGAGGTTAATCATGCTTAAAAACAAGTTTTATTGGTTGCTAACAGTGGTAGTTATCCTTTCCAGCTTGACCATGGTCCCACTAGTCCAGGTTCAGGCTGAATCTCCGGAGCCGGTTGATGTACTGGTAACCTTTTACCAGCCGCCGGGACCTGATGAGATTGCGCTGATTGAAAGTCTGGGTGGTACGGTTAAGGTTGTCTATCATGTTGTCCCTACTATCGCCGCTACCATGCCTGCAGAGAACCTGGATGAGCTCAGTGCCGACCCCAGCGTGAAGCTGGTTGAGCCGGATATTGCCATTTCATCGTCCTTTGCTGGGGAGGTTCTCCCCTGGGGGGTGGACCGGGTGGATGCGGAGTTGGTGTATCCTTCCAATAAGGGGACCGGGGTCAAGGTAGCTATTCTTGACACCGGGATTGACCTTGACCATCCCGACCTGGCATTGGCGGGCGATGTTACCTTCGTTCCCAATACGACCAGTGGCGATGATGATAGCGGGCACGGGACGCTCGTCGCTGGCATTGTGGCCGCATTAGATAATGACATCGGTGTTATCGGTGTTGCCCCTGGGGCATCCCTCTATGCAGTGAAGGTTCTAAATCAGAGTGGCGCCGGGGTGATGAGCATTATACTGAGCGGTATTCAGTGGGCGATTGACAACAATATGCAGGTGATAAATCTGAGTTTTGGCTCCGCCATGGAATGGGCATCTTCAGTAAGAGAAGCATTACAAAGCGCCTATGATGTCGGTATAGTCATAGTCGGCAGTGCCGGCAACGGAGGCGATGCTAGCGGTGAGGGGAACAATATATGGGCTGCGGCTCGATATGAGTCGGTCATTGCGGTGGGGGCTACCGATGACCAGGATGCTCGGTATACCTCCTCCAGCACCGGCTATACCCTGGAACTGGTGGCACCCGGAGTCAACATCCACTCAACGGCTATGGGTGGCGACTATGGTTACATGACCGGTACCTCAGCGTCCTCATCTCATGTTGCCGGAGTAGCCGCTCTGCTCATTGCCTCTGGCTTGACCAGCAATGTTGATGTTCGGCACCGGCTCAGGAACTCAGCAGAGGACCTCGGAGACCCAGGCTGGGATACCCGGTTTGGCAATGGAGTGGTAAATGCCGACCTGGCGATTAACTTCACCGAGCCGCCAGACCAGACACCACCTGCCACCACCATCGTATCTGTGAGCGGAACAATGGGGGACTTTAGCTGGTATGTATCGGATGTAGAGGTAACGCTCTCGGCTGCGGATAATGATGGCGGCTCCGGTCTGGCCGAAACCAGGTATAGCGTGGACGGTGGCGAAACCTGGCAAACTTATACCTCGCCCTTCACCGTCAGCGCCGATGGCAAGAATGAGGTGCTGGCCAGGTCTTGGGACAACGCCGGCAATGATGAAGGCCCGCCAGCATTTGAGATAATCAAGATTGACCAGACACCACCCGTCTTAACCGAGACCGCTATCCCCACCGAGATGGATAGAATAAGGAAGGGCGTGATGGTGGCGGTTGATTACAGCGGCACGGCTGAGGACCCACTTTCAGGCGTATACGAGAGCCTAAACAACACCGTGCTCATTGACGAGTATGGGGTGTATGACCAGGATTTACAGTGGCATATGTCGGGGACAGTTATGGTTGAGGCATGGGTCAATGGCAATGACAAGGATGGTCGCACCTATACCTTCCGGCTTACCGCCCGTGATTTAGCCGGCAACTGGGCATCACCCGTCGATGCCATCTTTACGGTCATAAAATAAGATAAGTTGATTTGATATAGGGCAAAAAGGAGATACTACTTAAACTGGTAACTTGAGCATATAGAGGGAATATTGACTACTAAATGGAGAGTGAAGATGAACAGGCGAAGATGGCATAAGGTAATAAGTGTAGCGGTGGGGCTGGCAGTGATGGCGACGCTTATTTTACTACCTGCCCTGCTTGAGGCGTCACCGGACATGGTCACTTTAAGGCCTATGGGTGTCGGGGATGAGACTCTTCTAACTCCCTATCCCGGCCTCGGTGAAGCCAACTGGGAAGATGTGGATGAAGACCCGTCGGATGTCGACACCACCTATGTTGAAGGTGGTGGCGCAGCGTATGCCACCGACCTGTATGCCCTGGAGGATACCACCACGCTGGGAAAGGGAAAAATAAATAGTGTAACCGTTTATGTCAGCTCCAGGGGAGCAGAAAAAACAGGCGCCGGCGCCATGACCAGGATAAAAACCAATGCTGTTGCCTATGATGGTGCCGAGATAACCCTAACCACTGCCTACGCCACCTACAGCACACCATACACCACCAACCCCCAGACCACCAGTGAATGGACTTGGTTGGAGGTAAATAATCTGCAGGCTGGAGTGGGACTGAAAAAACCAACGGGCGGAGCCACCTCAAGGGGCACCCAGGTGTGGGTGGTGGTTGACTACACGCCCGCCACCCTGGAGTCATACGATGATGACATACAGAGTAATGTGTGGGGAACTGTGGCGGACCCATACGATGCTACCTACAATGTTGCTTATATATACGGGCCAAATTTTACTGCCAGCCATGGCTATAATGTTGGCTACTATGATAATGCTGGTACCAAGATACAATCAGAGGCCGTAGTCTCCGCGGCAGACAATACCCTCAGCAGTCAGTATCTACTGACCACGAACCCCAGTGCTGTGGCAGGAACATGGCATGCGGTGGTCTACGACAACGATATTGCCCCCCCACCACCAACCTATGTGGCCAGTGACTCCAACAGCGTGGTTGAGGATGACTTTGAGGTCGCGGCCAATGCCATCCCCGAGTTCTCCACCATCATGGCGGCTATTGCGGTAGCCGTGCTCTGTTTTGGGATTTACTACTGGATGAGAAAGAGGTATCGGAGGAAAGAAGCCAGTAGTCAGTAGGTTAAAATGGATAACCAAAGGGGCATTAAGCTCAAGATAATCATAATCTGGTTGGCAATCCTGCTGATGGGTAGCTTCTGGCTCACGGCGATAGTAGATTCAGAGTCAGTGAGCCTGGCAGTGGTTCCTGAGGTTCCCAGGGAGGGTGAGCCAATACTAGCCACCTTCAAGCTGAACAACCCCGCACCTCAGGCAATAAGCACCGAGTATCACTTCTATGCCAACGGTGAGCTTATGAAGGAGGGGGCTACTATCATAGCCCCCGGCTCCAGCAAGCTATATCAATATGCCTATAAAAACCCTCTGGAGCTTGGGGAGCAGGTTAACTTTGTGCTGAGGACAACTTCTCCTCTGGGCAGTTATGAGAAGGTAGTCTCCTTGCCCTCCTACCCACCCCAGATATGGTCGAGCTTTGTCTCTTTTGCCTCCTTCTCCACCTCGATGATGGGCTTCATGAGTTCCATGACTTACTATCAAAGTTCCTTCGACAGCAACATGGGATTCAATGTGGGGGTTCTGGTCATCATTGTCCTGGTTGGGCTGCTTATCTTCGTGGAGCTGACCCAGCCTGTGCTTCGGGAGAGAACTATCGCTGTCCTGGGCAGGCTGAGGTTAAGATTTAACATGGTTGCCTGGATATTGTTCATCATCTTTATGAGTATGGTCTACACCAAGGTGGCGATGATGCTGGACAGCTAGTGAACAACATCTGCTATCCTTCCTTTTCATCGTCAGAAATTTTCGTTATAATTTGATGTAAGGCATAAAGTATACAATTAGAAAGGTGGGGGGAGGAGAATTTAGAGAGTAGCCAGTAGAAAATGAAAAAACTGGTACTGCTAGCAACGATATTAATGGCTGTAGCCCTGCTGTTTTTTGGGATTGATAAAGTAAGTGCGCAGCCGACATGGGCATCATATAGCGACTCACTGTATAGTACTCCTTCCGATAACTTTACCGAGCTTAACAGCACCGTTTATATGTATGGTACGGGCTTCACCAAGAATGCCGACTATAAGGTTATCTATTGGGATGGAGATGGCTATAAAAGGATGACAGAAGTACAAAGGGCAGGGCCAGATCTCGTGCTTGAAAGCCAGCATACCTTTGATCTGCCTGATGTCGCGGGAGATTGGCACTGCACCGTGTATTCCCCTGACACTTATGACCCTGCATCATATGACGCTGGGGATGCGAACATAGCAGTCGATGATACCTCATATACTGGAGGTTATGCTTTTTCTGTTGCTGAGACTGCTATCCCCGAGTTTGCCACAGTCATTGCGGCTATTGGGGTAGCCGGGCTCTGCTTCGGGATTTACTACTGGATGAGAAAGAGGTATCTGAGGGTAGGAGTCGGTAGACGTTAGGGATTACGTGGAATTCCTGCCTCGTGGTGACGGTTATCGTCTCATAATGAACGGCATAAGTATTGAAATCGCGACTTAAGGTTCGGTTAAACCCTTAGGTATAAACCGCTATCACTACCGCCTCTTTGGGGTTATGCTCATCAAAGAATACGACCGCTACTTTCCTGCCCAGGGCCATTTCTGCTGCCGGTAAATTTCTGGCTACGGCAATACCTTCCAGATAAGCCTTATAGCTGCCGGTAAGCTGAATGGTGGCGGTATAATCGCCGGAGTTAAAACTTTTTAGTACTGCTTTCCTCAAGTTCATTTCCTACGCCTCCTAAGATATTTATTTGGCGACCTGTCCCCTTTAGGTTTCTATTTAGTAGCCCTATCCCCTCTTTCCCCCTTCCCTTTATTAAGGAGAAGAGGAATTGGTTTAGAAGGGAGGCTTAGCCTCTCTTCAACTCTTCTTTTCGGATTTATAGAGGTCGTTTATCAGGGAAGTTTGAAGGGGCGAAGCCCCTTCAAAAGTGTACCTCCCCCTCTCCTTTGAAGGAGAGGGGGATAAAGGGGGTGAGGTAGATAAACAATCTCTATACTGCCCCCAGTGACAGCCGCTCATCGTATTCACCGCGGAGAGGATTATAAACCAGGGTTAGTCCCATTACCCTCTTCTTTTCAGCACTGAGCCCGGCGCGGCTGTCGGTTATATCAATGACATCATATAACTGCTGACCGCAATTAACCGGGACTCGGATACTGCCATCGGCTGATGCTATCTCGGCTTCCCTCAAATAAGCCTCCCCCCTCTGCTCAGCCTTAGCCACGGTATCTATATTCCTATCCTCCAGCTGGCTCAGCCGGTCATAGAGCTTGGCTATCTGGCTCCAGGAGAAGGAATCGACCATTATCGCCTCCTCGCTCCCTGGGTCGTAGCCTTCAACCCGCACCCGGTTAAGCTCCCAGGCTCCCTCCCGGTATCTGCCCTCAAATATGGGGTGAGCTTGCCCGTAGGAATAAACCGAGCTATCAGAAGACTGGGGATTGACCACATAGGCTTTATTGCCTTCAATAAACAGCACATCAGGAACAAAGGATAGCAATTTTCTGATGATAACATCTCCCCGGTTATTGGGGTGGATGGCGAAATCAGGGTAGTAGCCGGTTATAACCGATGACTGGGACTTGACCTCCAGCTTCAAGCCCGCTCTAGCCAGCACGGAGGTAAGGATGTCCTTGACGCTCATCTCGCTGGAGGCTTTATTCCAGCGGAACTGGTGTCTGGCTCGCCAGCTTTCAATCAAGCTCCCGCTATCGGAGGCATATAGTACCAGGGTTGCCTTACCCCCTGAACTGGCGTGCTCGTAGGCGTCTAAACCGAAGGTTTGCCCTGAACTGACCTCATTCCCCTGAGAAGTGACATAGCCCGGGCTGACCTCCAACTGGCAGCCAATATCAAGCGGTGACGGCAGTGAGGCGTAGCGTCCGTCATCATTCCTCAGTTTAACGGACAGCCTCCCCTGGCTCTGCCCGGCCTCCTGCTTCAGGGATAGGATATCGGCGGTTAAATCGATGCTCTCCTCGGTTAGCCTGGCTCGCCATACGCCATAGGGGGCGGATAGCCAGCAATAATCGCCATGGTGAGCGATAGCCAGGCCATACTCACTTGACAGGTCGAACGGGACTGGCTCACGCCATAAGTTTTCCAGAAAGTTGGCATCGGGGACGGAGTGAGACCAGGAAGGGCGGTTATAGGCTTCGGTGCCGGTAAAGCTCTCGATATAAAAGCACCGGTAGACATCCGGTTTATCCATGTATGCTCTAAGGTATTCAAAGTCACTGTCCGAGGGGGCTGAGGCGAGTTCCTTGAGGTCTGACCAGGTGCCGGAGGCTACATCGCCACCATCGCCGTATATCAAGCTCCACAGCTTGAAGTTGTCTGCCGAGTCCTGCCCGGTAACAAAGAGGTTCCAGTCGGCATCATAGATGGCGGCTACGCCGGAGAGGTCACCGGTGGTCTTGTCCCAGGCGGCTTTAGGCTGCCAGTCGCCGCCGACATGTTTTTTAACATAGAGGGT
>SDBU01007521.1_pt1 | contig 12536 bp, 19 predicted proteins | sample 2277071 | NCBI WGS metagenome assembly SDBU01 (sample SAMN10397929, study PRJNA504765) | marine sediment metagenome | isolation source: marine sediment core GS08_GC12, 126 cmbsf | place: Arctic Ocean: Gakkel Ridge, Loki's castle | collected 2008
CGCGTAGCACCATCGAACGACGCATCAAGAAAGGCACGTTGACGGGTTACAAGGAACGTAGCCGGTGGATTGTTGACGTACCCACTGACGTATCTGTTGACGAAACCGACACATCACGTGATGTATCTGACGAAGTGACGAGGTTGATGCAGCGCGTGACAGACTTAACTCGTCAACTTGACGAAATGCGCGAAGACCGCGACCGGTGGCGCGATGAAGCCGAACGTTCCACCCTAGTGTCGGCCCAGGCCACAGCAGCAGCCAATCGGTTGACTGAACGGCTGGCCCTCCCCGATCCGGCGAAAAGACGATCCTGGTGGCAGCGACTCAGCGGGTGGATCGATCCTACGGCGGACGTTGACGAGGGGCAGGGAGAGTGAGGGCAATCATGCCAACACGAATCAGCACATAGGGAGGTGCGCTGTGAAGCGGACAATCTATTCGTTTGCCGTCGTTGCCATCCTAATGCTTACTACTACCTACCTTGTTGCAACCGCTCAGAGCACTCAATTGTCGCCATCCGCCACTCCTACCGTGCCCTTGACTCCCATCGGCATTGCCATCGTTAATATCAATGCACTGAATGTGCGCTCAGGCCCAACTACAGACAACGACATCGTTGGTGTGGTAAGACGTGGGGGCCGTCTTGACATCCTGAAATGGAATAGCGACCAAACATGGTTGCTTATCTGTTGTGTAGACGGAAAGCAAGGCTGGGTGTTTGGACAGTTAGTGAGAATTGAAGTAATACCCACACCTAGATCTTCCGACACAGCAACGCTGACACCAACGCTCACACCCTCACCTACGAGAACACCAACAGCCACGTCGACCATTACCCCAGACACGTCTATGCTCCCACTGAGTCACTCGGTTCCTATAACTATCACGCTCCCATTGTCGGCTGATGGTTGGCAGGTCATCAGCATTCCCTTGTGGCTGACCGTGACGATCATGGATGGTACGGGCACGATCACGACAAGTGTAGATATACAGAGTGTTGGTCTTCCGTTCATCGCGATGATTACGCCGACATGGACTCCATCAGCCACATCAATGCCTACTGCGACGCCAACGAACACGGACACACCAACACCGGCTGTCACTCCCACTCCAGCAGAAACTTCGACACCCATGAGTACGCCAACAGCAACTTTATCGCCTACCCCCACTAGCCCCCCCGTAGAGGTTCTCTCCAATCACTCTCACTTTGTCGATGACTGGCTCATCATGCATATTGTAGGGGAAGTACAGAACAATAGAGTGGCAGGTTATATAGGGGTGGTGGGGGTGACTGCCAACCTGTTCAATACAGACGGTCAGTTGGTAGACACCGATACTGGTTACATCACCCTCAACACCCTGGGACAGGGGGACAAAACCTGCTTTGATATCATGCTCGTGAGTCCACCAGATGATTGGTCATATTATGAATTTGAGCCCCCAAGGTACCGGGCAGGGGGACAGGCACCGCCTGCTCTTACGATACTCGATGATAGCGGCTCGGTCAACCAATTCGGCTGGTATGAACTGCTGGGTCTGATTCGCAATGACTCAGAGCGAAGCCTGGAGTTTGTTAAAGCCGTAGGGACGCTGTATGACGCTGGAGGCACTGTGCTTGGTTGCAACTTCAGCTACGTAAGCATAGACCCCTTGGCTCCAGGGAAACTGAGTTCATTCAAAATGGCGTATTATGAAGGGAGAGACTATTCACAGGTTGATTCCTACCGCATCCAAGCCGACGGTGGTCGCCCATCTTATGCTTTTACACAGCCCCCGAGCGGTCAGGGGGCCACAGTCGCGCGCCTGTGGCAGCGCATCCGCTCATTCTTCATTGGCGATCCACCGCCAGAAGGGTGATCCCCCCAGGCGCAGGGGAGTTGAATCCTCACTTATAACCGTTTCAAGTGAGCCACGCTAGCATCCCCCACCCACCAGACAGGTTAGTCCATTAATGTAAACTCTTACGTAAACTCTACGGGTATTCTCGATTATCGGAAACTGTCAACTCAAGGTGACAGTTTCTTGACAGAGCGAAGCACCACCCCCACCCCACTTGTCCCATGTTAGTTCCGCGCGTACTTGCACGAAAGTTTAAGGTAACTCATGCTAAAAAGGCTTGACATTATATTTTATATATGGTAAAATAGGTATGAAGTTATTCTATGGAAGGGGGCATATCTTGAGTAAATCGAAGGTTGCAAGAGGCCGACCGCCAACGGGCAGATCGTACACCGAGTTATTGTCAGTGACCGTCACGCCAGCCACGAAGGAAGCACTAGACGACGTGTGCAGGCTTGAGGGGCGCAACACGTCTGACGTGGTTCGCCGGTTGCTGAGTGTATCGCTATCACTGCGAGGTTACGATGTTCACGGAGGCATGTCGGAGTAGGATAAGACAGAAGCCCAGGCACACGGTTTCACGGCCACCGCCCAGGCTTCCACACAAGCATCACAGGAGACACACCCATGACAACCTCCATCTTATCAGCAAAACAGCGCCACGTCAATACCTTCCTCAAATTAGGCACCCTCTCCGGCGACGTGCCCCGTGTATCATGTGACATTTGCCACCAGGCAACACCTATCACCCAGGTAGAACTCGCCACATTCAAGGGCCGCAGCCGCAAAGAAAGAACCGGCGTGCCATACAGACTTTGCCCCGACTGCGCCCAGAAGGTTCGCAACGCCAGGGGTATCGCTGTTGAAATGCCAGTACACCATCTGGTGGCGTCAGCATGACCGAGGCAAAGTACAGTTGGAATACACGGTACACCAATCGGGAAGGCTACATCTGCCAGTTGACGATCAGAAGCGATGAAAGCGGCAAAGACCTCTTCGACAAGTCAGAGGGTGCAATACGCTGGCTGACGTCCACCGGCTGCACGCCTGCGGGTAGCAACGGATCGAGCGCAAGCGCATCACCAGCCACGCCGACTTGCCCGACGCATGGTACGCCAATGAAGGAAAGCAAATTCGGTGGCCACTACTGCACCTCGAAAGTCGGCACGCATCCGTCTAGCAACAAGGACTTATTCTGCGACCAGAAGGTGGCATAATGCGAACCTTCGCCGACGCCGAATATGCACACTACCGCCACCTGGCCGACAACGACCTGCGCCAGGCTGAGGACCAAACAACAGCCGACGCGGTAGAACATCTGACTTGGCAACAGTGGGAAGCGCGCCAGAAGGAACTAGGGTTGCCACGCATCGTTATAAGCGACACGCCCGAAACACGCATCCCATTCTGACAGACACAGGGACGCCACCGGCCGGTGGCGTCCCCACCACCACACAGGAGGCGTCCGATGGACTTCACAAAACGACGTAAGGGAAGCCGATCTGAATTAGGCCGGATAGACTACTGCCCAAAATGCGGTAAGAAGGGAGCAGTACGACAGTACAAGAATGGTGAGCGCTTGATCGTGCATCAGTCCAGAACCTATGCTATCGGTAGGATGCAGGGCCAGAACCTAACCGACTCCTGCATGATCCCAACTACCACATGACAAATGACAAGGAGACATAGATGAGTAAGAAGAAATACTCGAAACCGACTCTCACAGAACTGACAGAGATCAGGATCAACGGCATAGCAGATTTGCTGACCCGATACCTGGAGGGCCAAGATGCGAATCAATAGGATGCGGCAGGCGGCTGATATTGTATACATGCTGACGCTGGCAACAGGCTTCCTGTTTGTGCTGACGGTGGTGGGGCTGATTATCACCTCGATTTGACACGATAGGCTTTTATGTGATACAATGAGACAAGTGGCCTCTGCTTGACGGAGGCAGGTTTATCCGGAACACACGACCGGCGCAGAGATGCGTCGGTCTTTCGCATTAATAGGGGGAACCATGACTATTACACCAGGCCAGCCGATGGACGCATCTCTATTGACAAGGCTATCCAGCCGCGATAGGGAATCCCTACAAATGATCGCGGAGACTAACGGAACATCTCTGAGTGAGGAAGCGCGCATATCATTCCAGAATCGAATCTCTGAATACACCAGTCGGATGCGAGCAAAGAACAACGCCCCCGGTATTGACATGGGCGCATTGACTGACGAACAAATTGACGACCAGGCGTTTGCAGATGTGGGCGCGGAAATGTTTGGAGACGATGGCACTGAGAGATATCGCGACCCGATCTCACTTGGCGATAGACGGACAACCGCCGACTCCAGCGAATTCTGGCAAGCGATGGAAGCACAAATCCGGAAGGATAACAAAACGCTAGAGCGCAGCGCGTTTGGCGTCCTGGTGGCTGAGCGCCGCGACATGATTTTGGCACAGAATCCCACAATGCCACTGGTGAACGCAGACGCACAGGCCACCAGTGCAGTCGAGCGCGACCACCCAGAAGAAGCGCAGAAATGGTGGCGGTTGTCTATGGAATTATCGGAAGCGCGCAGGGCAATGGAAGAGAAGTTTTTCGCAACTGGCTTTGTCGAATCCAAGCGACTCGCGGCGAATCCACCCGGCGATCCGTCTAGCGCGAATCGGAAACGACCAACCGCAACAGTCAAGGGCCTGTCGGTTTCCAGTGACACGCGGCGTAAACTCGGCCTAGAGAAATTCGCCACCGCGACCGAAGTTTTCCGCCTATCGCCACGCGGTGACTCGCGAGCCGAAAAAGCATTCGCCAAAGCCGTTCAGAAATTCAAGGATTCGCAGTAATGACTTTCTCTGGCGGTGCGATTGTCCAGAACGTGCCGTTAGTTTTGGTTGTGGCCGGTGACGCGCAGGTTCTATCCGGCCTGTTCGTCGCTGGCTACGTGGCCTTGTCAGCCACGTAGGTTCGGTCTCCTTTTTGGGTGGTGGCGCTGGGGAGTTGTTCTTCCTTCGCCCTGGCGTCGCCCAACATGATTGATATGCCACTGGACTAGGCATTTTTGATATAGCACCTGCTAGTGATTCTCGTACCAAGCCACTTTGCGGATGCGCCCAGCCCGGCCCGTTTATTGATGACCCGATGGGCGGGCCGTGCTGGATGACCTGGGGGAGAATTGTGAGTGACGTTAGAGAAAACTATGAACTGCCACCGGAGGGCGATCCAACATGGACGTGTTCCGTTTGCGCCCTATCGTCAAGAACCTTGAGGTCAGCCGACGATGTGTGTAGTTGGTGTCGCTTGGCTGATTCTGACAAGGCGCGCGATAAGTCCCGGCGGGATCGCCAAAGAGAAAACCAGCGAGCGTAGACAGAGGTGGCGCTGCGCAAGCGCAGGCCGAGTTCGCAATCTTTAGGCATCCTAGCCCAAAACATCATTATTTAAGGTTGTGGAAGGGGTGGGAGAGAACTATCAGAAAAGGCGCATTACTTAGGTAAAGCATAGCCCGAAACGTCACTTTTACGTGCTTTTACAGGTTTCTAGCCATCACACAGCCTAGCAATTTCCGACACGATAACAGGGGCAGGCATTGGAACTAGTGTTCTGCATTGCCCTGTGTTATAATGAGGTATAGAGAGTAAGTATCTTCGAGATGTTTCGGCGCTTCGCTTAGATAGCGAAGTGCCCCGGCTAATGACCGGGGCATCTCATGGTGGGTTTGGACAGTTGGCTGTCCGTGGATAATTATCTCAAGGATAGTTTACCACATTGACGACCACTTGTCAAATCCACCGCCTAGCCCCCCTGGGAGGTGGGTTGTGATGAACAAGTTTCTTGACTCGGCTTTATCGTATGTAGAGCGTGGCTGGCCTGTGTTCCCCTTACAGTCGCGCAGCAAGGTTCCTATCAGTAAGAAATACCTATCGGATGGCAACGGCAATGGTGGGGTGAAACTAGCCACCACCGACGCCGCAACTATCAGGGCGTGGTGGGATCGCTGGCCCGATGCTAACGTAGGCATTAGCACGACGGCCTTCGCCGTGCTGGACGTTGATCCCAGACATGAGGGCGACCTACACCTAGCCAAACTGATAACTGAGCATGGGGACTTGCCCCGCACCGTCGAAGCGATAACAGGTGGTGGCGGGTGGCACTTCCTTTTCCAACAGCCAGCGACAAAGATACGTAATAGCAAAACAAAGGGTGCGCTTGAATTCCGCGGCGAGGGCGGCTACATTCTAGCACCGCCGAGTGTCCATCCAGACGGTGGCGATTATCAGTGGGAAGCGAGTTGCCACCCCGACGATGGTACACCAATCGCGCCTATGCCTAACTGGTTACGTGACCTTGCGACCAAGAAGGCCACCAACGGCAAGGCTGCACCTGTTGACAATGCGATCCCCGAAGGGGAACGCCACACAACGCTATTATCACTCGCAGGCACAGTCAGACGTCGGGGGATGGATGAATCAGAGATCCTAGCCCTACTGACGACGGTAAACGAACGACGCTGCGATCCACCGATGACAGCCGCTGAACTGAAAAGCATCGCCCAGGGCGTGGCACGTTACAAGGCCAGCGATCCTATCGAAGCAAAAGGCCCAGCACTTGCTTCGTCTGGATCGAGGGCGACGCCAGACAGACAGACACGATGGACGTTTAATGAATTGCTAGTAACCGAGTTTCCCGAACCGACGTGGGCTATACCTGCCATTCTACCCGTTGGCCTGGTTCAGTTGGGGGGACGCCCGAAGGTTGGTAAGTCATGGCTAGCGTTGCAATGGGCGCACGCAATCGGCGCAGGCGGGCGCACGCTGGATCAGAACGTCGAGCAAGGGAAGGTGCTTTACTTGGGCTTGGAAGATAGCGGGCGTAGGATCAAAACACGTCTGATAAAACAGTTAGCGGTTGATGGATGCGACGCCGTTCTGGAGACACGTTGGCCTAACCTTGCCGACGGTGGCCTGGCTGACCTCCAGGAAGAAATCGGGAGAGAGAAGTACAGGCTGGTTGTCATAGACACGATAGCGCGAATAATGGGGGAAACTGACCCCGACAAGAATCACCTAATGACTCCCCTTCTATCGAACCTCCAGGCAATAACGATCCTGCATGATATGACGATCCTGTTGATAGATCACCACAAGAAACCGTCGGGCATGGGTGTAAGCGTTATTGACGATATTATCGGAAGCACGGCTAAGTCAGCGGTGGCTGATTCTGTCATGGGCTTATACAAGGAGCAAGGGAAGCGGGGCGCAACTTTACGGATCACAGGGCGCGACATAGAAGAAAAAGACCTCGCCCTGGAATGGGACGGGCTGACCTGTTCCTGGCAGTTGCTTGGCGAAGCGGGGCAGGTTATGAAAGATACCGTCGAATCTGCGATCCTAGACGGTATCGCAGACCTGCTAAGTATCGGGGAACTCGCCACGCCCACCGCAATATCTGAGCATATAGACAAGGAAAGGGCGCATGTTTCGCGTGGCTTGACAAGTCTTATTGACAGGGGGGACGTTATTCGGCTACCGAAGGCGGGCCGAGTGCAGCCTTACGGGCTACCGCGCAAGGCCCCTAGTAAGGGGAGAGTAGTATAGATGTGTGGTATATATGATATATATGGTAAGTATGGTAAGTGTGGTACACGTGGTACACGTCCTAGAAATATTATGTGTACCATGTGTACCATTGACGTGTACCATCTGGCGGGGCTGGAAAAGGCTATTTCGTGCTTGAAACGTGCCATTAATACCATGTGTACCACGTGTACCATACACCTACGAGGTTACATTTCGTGGCGCAACGAAGGGATACCGGAATACCGAAAAGGAACAGGAGACACAATGAGTAAGTGGACAGCGAAGCACCTGGCACTCGTTGCCAGTGAGATGATAATGGAGGGTGAAGTGGCTAACCGATGGTTTACAGTGGAAGATCTTTTGCAGATGTGCAGCGGCATGATACTGCCTGCACCTTCGTTTGTGTGGGCATACGTCAGAAGTTACGACCGGCAATGGAACTGGTATCCGCACGCAATAACGAAACGGACGCCGAGGCGATGTTATGTGGATCCGCAACCATACGACGGTACTCTATCGGGGAGCGCCTTTGTGCTAGATCGTGCATCGCTGGATGCTGACGGTGTGGCGGTTCGCCAGTCTGACAAGCGATCCTTCTATTCTGACCCAGGTGGCGACGACTTCGATAGTGCGCCTTTATGGGAGCCAGGGCAATGAGACTGTCAGCATTGCAGAAGCGCATCATAACAGAAATTGCTAACGATATCGTAAACACTTTACCGTGTGCTGAGGATCTATCCTGCAATGTAGATCACGACCTAATGAGGGACTCATATATCAGCCACAAGAACCTGTTTACAGTGTGTCTCTCGTTCTGGCCGTGCGACGATGACGAATGGGCTAGATCGTGGCAGGATTACAACCGACCACCTAAGGCTTACAACACTCACAAGGTATCTTTCAGCCGATCTCTGCGATGCCTGGTGGACGAAAAACAACTTATCTGTGCGATGGCCCTGGCGTGGATGACACTCGGTGAAGGTTTCCCGCCAGAAATGTATAAGTGGCAAGGTGGGGGAAAGATGAAAAAAACCTTCCCGTTCGAAGTGGGGGGAAAGACGTATCATTGCCTGGACAGTGTGCCGCGATACAAGTTATTGTCCTTGACGGATGAAGGCTGGAAAGTCGCCAGGGAAATGTTGGGGGATGACAAGGGCAGGTGCAACAATGACCGATAAGGAAGCGTGGGCAGCCTACGGCGCAGGCTACGATAAGGTTGACATTGTCAACCTTACTGGTGAACCAGGGCCAGGCAGGGGAAACAAAACAGATGATAATATCAACTGTTTAGAGACTGGTGAACCGGAAGAGATAAGCAGCCTAGAGTTTGCAGCGGGGATCATCGAATATCAGAATGAGATAATCGCAAGGTTGCAGGTGCAGGTCCGCCAACAGGCTGAGCGCATCCAGCGGCTCCGACACTTTTAGGAGTTGATGCGGTTGTGAGCAGGTTAGGCGGTAACACGGCGTTACTGCCTAACAGGTAGCACAGGCAGCGAGAATTATGGTAAATTTCAACCCTGAAAAAACCCATAATTCCAACAAGTAGCATAGTACCATAGGAGAGCGAACCATGCAAAGGTGGTGGCGGTTTGTTGAAACGGTTGTGGATCAGGTGGAGGGTATGGCGAGTGAAGCGACGACTCGCACGGGTGCTGGATGCGATAGCGGCTATACAGGAGGTTGACAATGGCACTGAGTGAACACCGACCGACAAAGCGATGGTGGACAGAGGAAGAATGTCGAACCGTGTTTATCAATCACTTTCTAAGCGCCGAAGAGAAGGCACAGAATCGCATGATAGTGTATCTCCGGACACCGAGAGAACAGGCATTCTATGATGCAATTAACCGTCTTTCACAGTATGAGGTAGCCTGAAATGGAAGAAAAGCAAGACAAAGCAAGAGATTTGACGACAAAACAGAGACGGGCTGCCACGGCACTCGTTACCCTGGGCACGGTAAGGGCTGCTGCGGGCGAGGTGAATGTAACCGATAGAACGGTAAGCAGATGGTTGCAATTGCCTGCAATGCAAGCGGCGGTACGCCAGGCCGAGGAAGCATCGCTAGATGAAAGCACAAGGCGACTGGTGTCTCTCACGGCGGGAGCGACGTCCGTCATTATTCGCATCTTGCAAAGCGATAAGGCCACCGATGCGATAAAATTGAAAGCGGCGGCGCTGGTACTGCACAACGTTGTGAAATTAAGGGAACTGAGACAGGTTGAGGAACGGCTGACGACCCTCGAAGAGGTGCTACTGTGAACAGCACTGATAGACGGTTAACAGATATTGAGGATAAGGTTGCGGCCATCGCACCGGAACCATCGGCCGAGCCGTGGCCCGACGATGCCACCGATGAACAGGCATGGGCTAGGCTATTTGCGTGGCTGGCACTAGGATATTGCCGGGAGCGTAGGAGCGGTGGCGGCGGTACTGCGACCGGGCAGTTGCTACAAGCGGTGTTGCTCGAGGGCATGTTTGATGGCCTTCACTATCGTCACACGGAGGACAACGCAATCTTTTGGTACGTGCTAATGTGGTGGTGGCGGAATCCACTTGTTACCCAACATTGCAACGAGCCAACGGCTGAGATGTGCGATATATTCGAGCGGGTCTGGGATGAGCAATGGCATCCCCCGATGTATGAGGACGAGCGCCCTGTTCGGAGCGATGACGTTGTGGCTGGTATTGGAACGCTAAAGGAAAAGCCACCACAAAAGTGGAAACAGCGCGGTTTGCCTTGGTGGTGGGAGCAGTTTTGGACAAGGGTAGGGGTGTGAAATGATAAAGGACAGCAACCTGCCTGCCGACCGACTAGATGGCATAGAAGGGAAACGAATCGTAAGAATCGAGCGCATCGACGAGGGTCTAATCAGCCTGGTTCTGGAAGATGGCGAGCATATCGGCTTCTTGTCAGAGTTGCGACAAGATCATTCAGACACGGCACCGAGGTTGCGTCTCGCTAGAGGCACGGCGCAGATGGCACGTCAGACAGCGATGGCGCTGGAGGTGTGAGGTAAGGCACTATTGACGCCCTATGATACAATGAGAGCGTAGGCCAACGGGCAACATCGCCCGTCTTCTGGCCCCGACATCGAACATCGTAGTCAGCATCGAAGCACGGCTTCGTCTTTCTCACATGAGGGCAGAGCCGTGCTGTTTATTGGAGGCGCCTATGCCACTGCCTGCTCTTCGTGATTCAGCCCCAAGGTAGAGAGAGTCCTGAGTTCGTCACCCTATGTTGTCTTAGGAGGAATTATCATGCGACCTGTCAATCGTTCTCTGACATTCGTCGGCATCCTGTTAGCGGCGCTGATTCTCAGCGTTCAGGTGGTGTCGTCCCAAACAATAGATTTCCGTGACACATATACTCGACTCGATGTTGCACTTCCCGAAGATTCCCTGGGTACCACAGAGCCCGGCCCAGGGTTGGTTGAGTTGGATTACAGAGAACTCGGAGGCTGTTGCGGCAGACCTGGTGTTGCTAACATCGCACGGATTGAGGAGGGGAAACTAATCGTTCATGGTGAAGGCACCACCCCAACGTGGGTGGAACTTGACAATGCTGGTTTCGACATCGACCTTACGGTAGAGGCAGAGTTTCTCCACACAGACTTTCTTCCCGCAGACATCGGCACTGACATGACTGTCTTCATGCGCAATGCTGGCACTGGCACCGATAGCACAATCTTCACAACTGGACTCATTATCTTCGCAATACACGTCGACGGGTACTACCAGGTGAGGAGTACCCCCAACAACATGGGTGGTCTCTTTACCATCGTAGAAGGTATTGTAGATGGCCCCACCTTCGAAGCGGCCGACTTGAACCATGATGGGCGACTAGAGACGGGAGAGACCTTCAACCTGCACCTAGTCCTAGACGGCGATTCGTTCAGTTTCAGTTTCAATGGGGTGGGTCAGTTGAGCAACCTTGACCTTTCCGGTCTAGTAGCTCCCCCCACTGGAAGCGATCGCCTACTACTTGGCCGAAACCGCTGGCAGGACGGCGTCCCCTATGGAGTCGCAGTCCGATTCGACAACCTTGTCTCTGGTCAACCTGTCCAGACGGTTCAGATAGACGTCAAGCCGGGAAGCGATCTCAACTGCTTCAACAACGACGGGCACGGCGTAATCCCGGTTGCCATCTTGACTACAGAGGTGTTCGACGCCGCCACCGTTGACGCCGCCACCGTGACCCTAGACGACGCAGATGTCCGAGTGAAAGGCAAGGGCGGCAAGTGTGGCTCACTAAAGGACGTTGACGGTGATGGCGATCTAGACCTGGTGGTGCAGATCGAGGACGTAGCTGACACCTATGGTGAGGGCGACACTCTTGCGACGCTGACCGGTTTGACCTTAGATGGCGACCCATTCATGGGAACAGACACCCTCTGCATCGTTCGGTGACGAATAAGTGCTAAAAGGAATGACAGGGCGGGGCTTCGGCCCCGCTTTTCCTTGTCCGCCCAGCATCCGCTCTGCTCGTAGAAGGCCCAGGACACAAACTTGGCCCCCTCCTGATCGTTCATGTCAGGACGGGGGCCAGCAATAGAGGTAGGGGGAAGACTACCTACTCCCTTTATCGGCAGAGTGCTTGGGTTTGTATAGCGTGGCAAGCCGCAGCGGCGTCAGGCCGGCCTACCCGTCCCGAAAACGAAGATTAATTGGACGGTCCACAACCTCTCGGTGCGACAGTCTCATTCCCTCGTGGTGTGGTGTCTAAAAACCCGTCCCGCTAACAAGATGCCACTGGCGTCGTCACTGGCGGGTTACGGGACACATTTATGGGTTCACCCCACACAGGTTTTTCGTGGCGCAACGAAAATTCCCTGCCCCTGCAACTCCACCGGCCCGAACCACCCCCAACTACCACGAAGCCACCGATGCAGCGTAGCGGGCCGTCGGGTGGCGTCTAGGGGCAGTTGACGGTCTGTGACGAACTGTGATATGCTCTTGCTATGTCAGAGACACATCAGATGACGATGGCTGAGGCGATTCAGGCCCTGGGCGTATCGCGTAGCACCATCGAACGACGCATCAAGAAAGGCACGTTGACGGGTTACAAGGAACGTAGCCGGTGGATTGTTGACGTACCCACTGACGTATCTGTTG
>SDBU01007522.1_pt1 | contig 12535 bp, 24 predicted proteins | sample 2277071 | NCBI WGS metagenome assembly SDBU01 (sample SAMN10397929, study PRJNA504765) | marine sediment metagenome | isolation source: marine sediment core GS08_GC12, 126 cmbsf | place: Arctic Ocean: Gakkel Ridge, Loki's castle | collected 2008
ACCCGTGTTGTGATATCCGTAGCCGTTCCACAGCGATCGCATCGGCTGATCGGCGGTGTAGGTGTTGATATTCTGAGTGTTTGCGCTGTCGGTAGTCTGGTATGTGGGTATCACCGTTCCGTCGGTACCGAGCGTCGCATGGCCGGCTCCGTGCGCTGATTTCTGCATAGATCCGATACCGGTTTCGATCGCGTCGGAGTCGAGCCCATAGACCTCACCGCCGGTGATTAACTCCTTTCCGTACGCGAATGCATTCGACTTTACAAGCACATCCAGTCCGGCGTCGAACACCCGGGTCATGGCCGTGTCAAGCGAAAGCGCCAAAGTCTGCATCAGGTTGTAGAAGTTTGTTTTAGTGTGATGATTTGTTTCTAGAGCCGGCCGCGCCTGGACGATTATCCGTCTGATCGGGTATTCGGTGGGGAGATGCAGATACTGAGTCTCTGCCTGGACGGTTGTCCATTCCCGCCACATTTCCGAGCGCATGAATCCTATCGGCGAAGTGACCGGGCTTTCCCTGAGGTATTGACCCATGATCGAGACAGTCAAAGCCGAGAATTCAGTTGCGGCGGCGGCATCGTTTTTGATACGCAGCTCCACGTTTTTGAACTTGGAAAGATCGAGTCCGATCAGCGGGTCATACATTCTGCGTCCGAAGTTAACCAGGAAGAACCCGTATTGAGTATTCTCGCCATAGTGCCTCCAGATGTCGGGAGCGGCGATACCATTATCGTAAAAAGCAAGCGCCTGAACCATGTCACCGCGTATAGACTTGGCGATCGTGGCGCCGTTGAGCATGATCGATATCTCGGTGATATTATCGAGCACACGCCAATCCGGGGCATCCTGGCCGTGTCCTGATTTGTTGGCTCCCTCGATCTTGATAAGCAGCGAACCGAGCCATCCATGTTCGGGAAGGTTTATTCTGTAAGTGCTGTTGAGGGGCATGTCGACACTTTCCCTGATATATTCTTGTTGCCAAAACATAATTTTATCCTTTCATTTTCTGGATATTGACGTGTCGGTTATCTACCGCGTGAAATTCTGGTGTTATGCAGGGCTGCAGCAAGGACCGCGACACGTTCGATATTTCTGGGATCGCCGCGGCCGAAACGCACCGGTAGAGTTGTACGCGCGATCGTGTCATGATATGGAGCAAATCCGGCGGTGTATGCATCTTGTGAATCTCTGACTCCGGTTCCCCACCTCGCGACACCTTTCTTGAGCGTGGCATCCTGCCATTTCTGTGTCCCGGCTTCCCTGACACCTTTTGAGAAACTTTTGTTAGAGATGGCTTCCTGGATGCCGGATTCGAAGGCACCCTCAGCCGCGGCTGTCTGCTGAGCCCAGTCTTTTTTCGGATTGCGTACGCCGGCTTCGAACTCGGCTTGTCGCTGAGGGGTTACAGTAGCCCATTTCAGTCCAATCTGTTCGAGTGGTTTAATTGGCGGCATGGTTCTTTCCTTTCTTGAGAAATTTTATATAGATACGACACTGGTTTTGTTATCTGGTATTTTTAATATCATGGAAAAAGCCAGAAGTCAAGCAGAAAAGTTACCAACATCAATAAGGGAAATTGTTGGCAGATTGTGGATAACTTTGAAGGCGTGAATAATTGTAACTTCTTTGTATCAAGTATGATTGTACGAACTGCTCGAAAGTTACTAACTTATCCACATCCTTTATTATTATTATCTTATATCTCTTGTATTCTATATCTTATCCTTATGGCTGCTGGCTTTTTTTTCTTCGCCTGCCAAAATGAGACCACAGAACGGCGCCATAAATCAGAATGGAACAATAAAACTGCGCATTATTTACAATTTGGATTTGGAAAGAAAAAGGGTGGGTTAGTCTTTGGGCACCTTTGGATGGTGTAATCTGATACCCGGACCGGAGCCCGGGAATCAGATCTAGCGGATTTCCGCCGGAGCGAAAATCCGGCAAATGGTAGTCAAAATAGTACTTACCCGACGAGAAAACAAGCGCTGACGATCGCAAAAAAAATATAAACATAATCCTTGACACCCCACATAACACGATGTATATATAGTTGTAACATGACGAAAGGATGAAATAAAAATGGATCAGGCAGAAAAATACGAATGTTGGCTAATAAGTGAGGACAATAAGAGGGCTAAATTGCTAGAGAATGTGAGCGCGCTGAGGTTGCCCTGCCTGGCATGCGGAAAGATGTTTCTTGTGAATCATGTGAGCGTAAATTTATTGTTCTGCGTCCCAGAGCATGCGCTGGGGCATAAAAAGCACATGGTGAGTGCAGCAGGTATAAGGCTGACGACATTTTGGGAAAGAGGGGAAGAACAATGTGGTATCGAAGAGTAAGCAAAGTCGGGAATTCATTGATGATCGGATTGCCTAGCCGGATGTGCAAAATGCTGGAGATCCGCGGCGGTGAAGATCTAGTGATCACACTTGAGAATAAAAAGATTGTAATTGCCGCTGATAACCGGCCAGGAGAATTACAGGATAAAATGCAACAGGCAACTAAAAAGAAGGAAGGTAAAAACCATGGGCGATAAAATTCATGTCGAGGATGTGCCGGATGTGCCTACTGGAAACTTTTATGCGAAGATCGTGAAATCTGAAAGGTACGAGGGGAAATACGACCCTGCAGTCAGAATATTTTTCATGGTCGCGGTGGGTGACGTGAAGGTCGGCCCGATCAACGGATTGTTTCCGATGAAGGCTACCGTTGCCAACAAAACCGGGAAGCTGCTGTTGGCAACGTTGGGCGAATGCAGTGTCGATAAAATATATGATCTCGACGAGCTGGTAGATAAAAGATGTTGGGTCGAGGTCGTACGATTAATAACCGATGACGGTCCTATTAGCAGAGTCAAGAAGGTGTTCTATCCGCATCCGAATGCCGCGGCATTGGCGCAGAACACAGCCGGGGCGCAAGCGCGGAGCAACGAAAAGCCGGCGGTTAATGATGTGTTCGATAAAGAAGATGGGATGCCATTCTGATGGGAAAAAAAGCGTCGTATCCAGAAATGATGTGTTTGAAATGTAACAAACACTGGGTGGTTCATTTAGTTAATGGGCGTCGGCTCGGAACAACGATACTCAACGGAAAACTAGAGGTTATAGGGAAAGATGGGAAGGTGAAAAGAGATATTGTCTGTGCTGATTGTGGAGAGCAAAAATCAATAGTCTGTGTGTATCCGTTACCCAGATCACGTCGAGGAATGAATAGATATTAAGAGAAAGGAATTGGTATGTGTGAATTAGCGTTAAATCAAATATCGGTCGACGATATTGACGAGTCGGAAAATGAATTACGGTCGGAGCTGATACAGGAAAAGTTCACTGAGCTGGTCGATTCTATTCGAAAGATCGGAATATTTCAGCCGCTGCTGTTGACGAAAAGGGGAGAGCGATATGATATTGTTTGCGGCCATCGAAGATATCTGGCCGCTAAAGCGCTCGGACTGGCAGTGGTGCCGGCTATCATTCTTCCTGGCGATGCAAAGGATCATCTTGTCGAGACTGTGCATGAGAATATGGTCCGAGAGGATGTTAATTCGATGGACCTGGCCACGTATCTCGATAAACTAAGAATTGAGAAAGGGTTGACCAATGAAGCATTAAGCAAAATGTTCGGAAAATCCGCAGCATGGGCCGGGCATTACCTGGCCCTGTTGCGGTGTGATCCGGCGATCCAGCAGGCGGTTGCCGTCGGCAAGGTCGACGTGCTTTCAGCGCGGCGGCTGCAGACGATCAAACGGCCGGATGTGCGGAGCTCGTTGCTCGGATTTGTCATCAAAAGCGGGGCCTCTCAGGCAACGATAAAAGGATGGGTTGACCGCGAAAAAGCCAATGAAGGCGGAGTGGATGGCCGCGCGGATCCGGAATCCGAAGAAACTGAAGAGACCGCTGAGCCGGAGTACAAATTTGAGTGTTGCTGGTGTGCAGAAATGTATCCGATGGATGAACAAATTTCGCTTCCGTTCTGTGGAATATGTTTTCAGCAGTTTAAAGAAGCGGTCAAACTCGAAGAGCGCAAAGAAGATACAGCAAACGGCCAAGAGGCTGAGGTGGACCAAACTAAAATTGAGCCGGAGATCCCGGCGGATGGGAAATCGTCCTCAAATGGCGGTGCTTGAGGGCATAACACGAAAGGAAAAAGTTATGGGACTGGAACAAACATTTCTGAATCTGCTAATTGGCAGTGTTGCGCGAATTTCCGAGCCGCTTAGAATAGCGACAAGGGAAACCGTAGCAGTACTGTATGCAAAAGCACAGGCAACGCCGAATCCGTACGACAACATCGTCGTCGATCTGTTGGCGAATTTGCTGGGCGTGGACATCGAAGAACCGGAAAAGAAAGAGCAAGAGAAAAGGGAGTAAAACAGAATCAGTAAACAGACGCCGGCGGCTGGTTAATCTCGGCGGGATGTTACTTTTCTACCACCCGATATCCCTCGAGTAATTCTGTCTGGCCCGGGGCCGGCTGCCGGCGTCGTAAAACAGAGAGACAGTCATGGATGAAATGTATGAGTTGCTGATTAAGAAACACTTGAAAGTGATAACAAAATATGTCGCTACCGCCGGTGCGTTGATCGAAGCGAATACGCTGTCGGCTGCAAATGCGATGTTATCAAACGCGTCTGATCATATAAGGGAAGCACAGCAGATGCTGGCAGACGCGAATAGGCAGGTAAAGATGGACCTGAAGGTTAAAACTAAAAAGGTGTAAGGCAAAATGGGATATTTTGAAAACACAACAGAAGCTGACGTGTACATGCAGCGATTTTGTTTGACGTGTCAATATCTTTCGGACGATGGAAGTTGCCCGATCCTTACACTGCATGAGAGATATGGATACACAGAATGCATAAATCCTGTGAGTATTTTGGGCAAGGCGATCCCGATGGATGAGTTTGGAATAAATGGTCAATGCACACTGTATCAGCAAAAAGAAAGTGAGGAGCCTGCAGGATGAATCAGAAACTAAAAGATAAAGAGATTATGGGATATACGGGGATTCAGAAGCTGATATTTATCGCTAGAGGCAAAACTTATGATTTAAAGGATGAGTTTGAAGCCGAGGCATGGTATTGGGATGAGAAAAGGGGGGGATGGGTAAACGATCATTCGCTTCATGCGGAATGTCCAAGTGTACAAAGATTTATACATGAGGAAAATATATCAATTGAGATTATTGCAAAGGAAGATTGGAAATGATCGAAGTGATACCTGAGGAGCTGCTGAGCGCCGACAAAGTTTCGGAAGTGATATTGTTTTTGCGGAATTTAGGGGTTTCGCCGCGACTGAAAAAAGAGACTTTTCTGCAGTGGGGGCACGTTGTCAGCCTCGAGCTTACGCAGATAATGTTTCAAGAGCTATTAGGCGAATTTTACGATCAAACTTAACAGGGGAGAATCATGGCGGATAAAGTGAAACACTGGCTTAGCGATGTTGTGTGGATCATCAAAAAAAACTGTATTGTCAGAACTGAAGTTGACATGATAAGTAGAAGAATCGATAGAAGAACAAATGAGAGGATACACAAATATGGAGTGTCGTATTGCGATGAAAATGATCCTTTGATTGACGAGGATCAGGTGTATGGCTCTTTGAATGAAGCGCTCAAGGCGTTGGATGCAACAAAAATATAGGAGTTGAAATGAAAATCGAGACGAAGTATCAAATAGGAGATAGAGTGGTTTTTGAGGTTAATGGAGATTTTGTGATGTCCACGATCGATCGAATAAATATCGATATTGTGGCTTCGGACGTGGCCCCGAGGGTATATTATCATACCCGTTTTGATGTGGATGCCAAAATTATGAGGATGCAAGAAGAGCTGTTTTGTAACTTTGAGAAATGCGAAGAGAATTTTTCGGTTGAGAAAAGAGAGGGCTTGAGATGAGAATCGAGACGAAGTTTGACATTGGAGACGCCGTATGTTTCAGGGTTGTTGGAGGGATTGTACAATCCAGTGTTGATGAAATAACGGTTGTTGTAGGGGGAAGTGGAGGTGTCCCGATCGCACGTTATCATACATTGTTTGATGGTGATAATAAGGTGATAAGAGCGGAATTTGTTCTGTTTCCAACTGTAGAAGGCTGCGAGCTGGATACCTCGCCGGAAAAATAATCCTTACCCGACACGTGGCTGGTACGCCTGATTCGGTCGGCTTCGAAGGGCAGCTTCCACCGCTCGGCACACAGCGACGCCATGCCTATCTTTTAGCTTATTAATATCCCCCAGGGAGCCGCACTTGCCCAGGTACTCTTCTTTGATCTTGTCACCGGCGCGCCATGCGCGGTATGCGTATGGTCCGTACGGACCCGCCGCCGGATTCCGGCTGTCCGGGATCATTCGAATGCGGATATATGACATTGTGGAATTTCTTTCATGCTGTTATCTTTTCGAATCCGAGTTATTTCTTAATACCTATACCTTCTCGACGTAAACTTATCGCTTTACATCCAATCTCTGAGCGCTATTTTGCCCGATAAGACCAATTCTGTCTTCAAAACCCTCAAGCTCCCGCGAAAACAAGACCGCCGCGCTCTCCCGTTAACACCTTCTCAGCCATTGAAAAGCCTCCAGCGGCCGGATGCGCCCGGGTATGCGTAAATCGTGATATCGTGATTGCCGAAGTAGAATATTTCGTCGCGGCCGTGAAAATCGGTGATGACCGCCAATCTCGGCGGTGGGTCGGGCAGGAATTGACGCTGGTACAGATCTTTATATGCTATTAGCTGTCCCAGGGCCGAGAGCGATGCGTGGGGCTTGACTTCGAAGATAAACGTCTGAGCGCCCCGGAAACCGACTGCATCGATGCGTTTTTGCGTCAACAGAACCGATAGATCGCGCAATGGCTGTGTTAAATGCTCTGGCGGGATCATGCCTTCACCTACATGGATGTCGTATTCGAAGGTGTCGTATTCATTGCCGTGCTCGCCTAAGAAGTGGTCGAAAAGGTAGCATTCGTAAGGGGACATGTGTTTGTATTTCGGACGCGCCATAATTCGAACTTTCTGTTGTATAAAAAAGGATATGCGATCGGTCGGGTAAAGTCAAATGAATTTTGGTTTTTAAACAGAGGTTGAATTCTTAACAATCGATTAGGTATTGGATGCGCGGGTGCTTGGCGAATGCCTGGCAGTTGCCGGGCATTCGATGAGCATCTGCGCATCCGGGGGCTTGCCGGCGCCGCCGGCGTCCGGCGCGTGCGTCGGCAGCAGTGCCGGCGTGCGCGCCTCCCAAATTACTGGCCGCCGTCCTGGCGGCTCGAAACCTGTGTATAGGGGACATAAGGTAAAAAATGATCTGGCTGCCACTTATGTGGCAGACCTTGAGCGCTCCCCGTCCCCGGTATACAGGTTTCGATGCTTGTAGCGGCCGCTCTCTAATATAAAAAAAACCTTAAAAGTGAGAAACTTCTCCCCTTGAATAAGGGGGTTGTTTCGAAGGTTCCGTCCTCTATGGCAGCTTTTTTTCCCGGCTGGATATGTATAATAAGCATAAAAAAAGTTTAATCGCGCTAGTTCACATCAGCGTCAAATGTGAGCGGAGCGGAAGACGGAGCGAACACAAAGGCAACTCTTTGTGCCCCCCCCTTTAAACTGCGTAATAATTGCGTCCTCCTGGACGCTAAGTACTCAGTTCATATCCTTAACTAATCTCACCGGCAGCGCCGGTGTGATTTGTAGAAAGTGCCACACAAAAAGTATAATATCCCCTTTTTGTGGTCATAGTTGGGGCCTTAAAGCCCCAACTTGTGGCACAAGGGGGGGGGCAAATTCATTCAATTTTTCAATGTGGGCATTCATGCCCAATCGTAAAATTGTTATGATTCCTGCAATTTCTTAGGAAATTGTGTTGGGAATCATTTACCATATAAATTTCAGTATGAATTTCAGGAATATGTCATAAAAATTGCCCATGCGTCCTGAAAGTTTCCAGGGGCATTTTTATGACATATTTCGGTATAGGTTTTGGTGTATGTTTTCTCAAACATATAAAACCTCTACGAAATTTACTATTAAATTTATATGCTCCGAATATTTCCGAGCCGATTCCTGATTCTTTAATTCCTACCATCCGTTAAGACAATTGTTAATTTCCCAACTTCCTTTCAATGGTATCTGATTCCTGACTTTTTAATTTCTGCTTCCTTTTAGAAGCAGAGTGTGTGCTGCTCGCTCACTCTCTGCTTCTTGTTGTTAACTCCTCATTATTCCTTAGCTGGGTATTCGATTATTCCTTTAAAGGGTGGTGGTGGGGATTTCTGGTACTGGTTTTGTTTCCTTATCACAAAACCTGTACCAGAAAGGGCTTATGATATGAGAGCTGTTCGGTAAAGGGTTTAAATGGGTACGAATCTACTGTAAGGCTTATTCGGTAAAGGGATATGATTTTGGTAATATGGGTAGGGTTTAAATGGCTTCTGATTCCAGAATAATTGAAACAACCGAAACTCCAGACAATCAAATATCTCGAAGCCGTTAATACAAACTCAAATATCCACCACTTCATATTCTTTGCACCGGCACTTTCAATGCACAGACAGCTAAGTTTTCAATTTCGAACCTTCCACTTTCCATCTTTCAAGGGTCCAATTCTCAAACTCTAAAAACCCGATTTTCATATTTCAAACTTTCCGACCCCTGGCCTAGAAAATTAACCGATTTTATGAAAATTTTGAAATCAGCTCGGACCGGAGCGCGGATATCGCGGCGTTAACCCTGGCGTCAATTTCGGTGGGAGTGTTTTCCAGCAGGAAGTCCGTATTTGCCCTCAGAAGCGTTATTTCTTCCTTCAGGTCTGCTATCATGTCCGAGTCTGTTTGAAGCAGAGCAAGCAAGCGCTGGATGTCGCTGGCAATCGATTCTTCGATAGATCCATCGATGTCGGCCGCAGAATCAGCTCTACTTGGGAAATCACTCAGTTCCGGCTGATTTTGTCGGGTAAGAAGGGGTTGCAGCGCTGAGATTGCGTTTTTTTCGGCTGTGGAGATCAGTTGCGGCATCAGTTCGATCTGCACACCTTGTTTTTCGGCAAGATCGAGCAGCTGCACGATCGCAAACTCGATACGGAACAAGTTGCTGAACAGTTCCGCGGTGTATGACTCAAGATAATCGATGCGATCGCTGAGCGGCGCTTCCCTGGCCGGTGGAATGAACGGTGCGATCAGAAGCACGCGCCGGGCGATATAGGCAGCCTTCGGTGATGCTTTGATAAGAGCCATGACTTATTCCTGATTGGCGATGATTGCCTTTTTGGCGTCGATAGCTGCTTTGAGCGCTTCCGGCGTATCGTTTTCAGCCGGGACCTTGAAAACGAACGGTCCGAGATCGCCGATAGTGTACTCATACAGCGAGAGCGTTTTGAGCTTTCCGGCCGGATCGACTTCATTGCGATCGCGGGCTGAAATGATTTTAACTCTATTTTGGTCCGACATCGATTTCTCCTCCTATTTCGATTGTTTCACGTGGAACGTTTTCAGCTTTAAATTTTTCTTTATAGTGCACGAACTTGGTTCCCAGGGCGAAAATTAGCGATCCGATCGTTATCAGCGTGAAAAAGAGATCCTGGTGAGTATGGAGCTCGAGCGCCACGCCTGCCATCAGCAGCATCATCCCAACCAGTTGAACCATTTTCCAGTGCATAAAATTGTTTCCGTTTTTAGTGTTAAAGTATCAGTTATATTTCCGTGTAAATCACATGAGCGCGAACAGTAGGCGTCTGGCCATGGGTTTCGAGATAAAATATTGAAAAAGAATCTTCATATGTTATACCAGGCATGAGACCAAAGGTATAGACAAAAGCAACGTTATCAAATTTTAGTAAATAAACGGGGGCGCAATGTTCTTTGTCGGCATTAAAAACGTTCAGTTGAACAAAGGTATGCTGAACAAAACTTGATCCGTCTATTATGACGGCAAAAGTATCGTTTTGCTGGGTTGCAATGCCCTGGGATGTCAATAGACCGCCGTAAATTATACCGTTGCCGGAGACAGATATAATCTGTTGAGCGACACTGGCAACGACGGGGGCGGTAAAATTGACGGCCTTTGCGGCCCCGAAAGACGGCCGGTATGAAATTCCCCAATAATCGGGTGCACCGCGTGGCATAAGTTTTTCCTTCCTATAAAAATTCCTCGAGGTCCGCAAGTTGGAGCTGACCGGCGATCGGGATCTCCGGCGGCGCCGGAATTTTCTCCGCGAACATTGCAAACCGTAATTTGAGAGTATGCTCATACAGATCGTCGTTGTTCCAGGTAACAACCGTGACCTGATATGGCGGATGCTCCATTACGAATGCGTCGTTCCACGATATTTTTTCGTTATCGGACGCAAAAGACGAATTAGGATTCGAGGGAAATATTTGGAATAACTGATATAAAACCTGAAAGTGCATTAACGCCGCGCATCCGCCCGGAAAGATCGCATCGACCTGATTTATCAGGCCGGGTTTCAGTTGAGCCGTGGTCCGGATAGGAGCTGCTTGAGTTGTCAGGGCCGGCGTTGTTATAGAGAACTCGAAAAACATGCGGCGCCTTTGTTTTATGGAGTGGGGGGTTCTATCAGCGTCAACAGCTCCTCGATTTCAGAGTGAACCTTGCCGTTGAGCGCCGTGAAATATGCATTTCGCTCGTCGGGCGTAATCAACTTCTTATCCTGCGCTATCTCAATCAGCCTTGCGAATTTTAACAGCGCCTCCATCTTGTTGAATATCGTTGTTAGATCAGGCATGACAATGTCCTTTCTTTGCTTGTTTACTTAAAAAGAGATTTGATAAATCAGGTTAGTGAGCGAATCCGAAATCCACAGATGTTTGCCGTCGAATGTGATCCCCTTCGCGCCGCCGGCCGGCGCCGCGAAAAATCTGATCAGGTTGCCGTTACGATCGTGGCACGTAATGGATGAAGATGCGGTTTCTACCACCCACAGGTTTGTTCCGTCGAATGTGATTCCTCCCGTGTCCAGTCCCGCAAGATCTAATCGTTTCATTGTGTTGCCGTCGCGGTCGATACAGAGTATGTCATTTTCGTTGCCACGGCTGAGCCACAGATTTTTGCCATCGAATGTGAGACCTTTAAGATCGGCTGAGAGTGTTGCGTTGGTTTTTATCAGGTTTCCGTCGCGATCGATCATTGCAAAACTTGAGTATGTATTAGTGACGAGCCACAGGTTTTTGCCGTCGAAAGTCAGCCCATAAATGCCCTGGCCGTCGGCAACGAACGAATTTATTATATTGCCATCGAGGTCGAGCTGGTAAACGGTATCGTTTAAATCGTCGGCATGCCATAGATATTTGCCGTCGAACGCCAGGCCGCGCGGCTCCGTCCCGGGCGCGGCAAAAGATTTTATAACAGCCATGATGATTAGTTCGATATGAGTAAATTAATATCGACTGTGAATTTATTAGCAGCGGTTGTGCCGGTTGCTGTGACCGTGACCCGAACATATCTTCCGAGACATTTGCCCGAGATCGCTTCGTTCTTGTTTCCGGCGCTGTCCTCATATCGAAGATCGCCGAACGGTCCGTTCATATATTTATGAAAAGTGACGTTATCAGCTGAAAACTCAACGATAAAAAGAATGTCGGTAGGTGTCGCGGTTACTACGAATTTGATCAAAAGAAGAAACTCATTAAAAGGCAGACAGCGAAAAGATGTGGTTGTGAAAGTCGATAAAGTATCATCGAATACTTTGGAAGCAAAGCTCGCAGCGGATTGTAACCGTCTCGGATTATTTCCCAAGTTACTCATGATTTAACCCTCGCTCTGTAGCCCTCGATATAAACGTTTATGCGGTCGGCCGAGGTTGTGCCGGTAAGCTCGATCCTCAGATTCTCACCCTCGCTGAGATAAAATTCTTCTGATGTCCAGTACAGCGTATCTTCGTTGGGGTTTTGTTCCTCTTCGTGCGGATGAAAGATATTTCCCTCGACGACACCGATTCGAAGCCGGGTATAGTCCGATGTTTCATTTTCAACAGCGATTCGAGTAATGACTGCGATGAAACCGGATTCGATCTGTGAGTCGTTGATATTTAGCGGAGCTTCCTCAGCTGAGACAACAGTTAGACGTCTGCGGAAAAGGTTCCCTTGCTGCGCTATAGTATTCAGTGACCAATTTCTGTATTCCGGCGGTGTAGAAAAGTGATTCATAATTATCTCGCTCTGTTGCGATGTTAAAGGCCGGCAAACTGCATCTTCCTCGAGCTGAGCCTGGCAATTGCGCCGTCAGGTAAGTAGCAGTTTGCCCGCCTTCCTGGTTGAGGTTGCTGTGGCCAGTATATTTCAGACACGGACAAGCCGGTCAAGAATAATTCTGTTAGTTCCGCCTGCGGCCGATGCGGCGTTGCGGGTCGAGACATTCAGATTCACCGTAGCCCGGGCTTTCGGATCGAGCCATGTATTGGGATCGTCATCCCAGTCAAACTTGAATACACCCGTGTTGTGATATCCGTAGCCGTTCCACAGCGATCGCATCGGCTGATCGGCGGTGTAGGTGTTGATATTCTGAGTGTTTGCGCTGTCGGTAGTCTG
>SDBU01007523.1_pt1 | contig 12534 bp, 8 predicted proteins | sample 2277071 | NCBI WGS metagenome assembly SDBU01 (sample SAMN10397929, study PRJNA504765) | marine sediment metagenome | isolation source: marine sediment core GS08_GC12, 126 cmbsf | place: Arctic Ocean: Gakkel Ridge, Loki's castle | collected 2008
GAGAAGAATCACGGAGGTGTCGATTGATGGAGAGAATTGAGAGTGGTATATTTGGATTGGACCAGATGATAGAAGGCGGGTTCATTGACAACAGCGCAATCGTGGTTGTTGGCTCGAGCGGTACTGGCAAGACGACATTTGCGATCCAATTCCTGATGCACGGCATTGACAAAGGCGAGCAGGGACTCTACGTGACCATGGAGGAGTCTCCCGAGCAGATAATGAAGATAGCCGCCATGATGGGCTGGGACATGAAGAAGCACTACGAGAAATCGCTTTTCTTCATTCACTTGAAGGGCAAGAACTTCAAGAAGATGATAGAGGAGCAGCTCCCACAACTCGTCAAGGCAAGGGCAGACTACGAGATTAAAACCAGAGTTGCTATCGACCCAATGACCCCTGTTATCTGGGCAACGTCTGACAAGCTAGCCCAACGCGAGTTGGTTGGAAAGCTGTTCTACACACTGAAGGACCTTGGAGTATGTATGGCCACGGTGGAGGAGCATGCAAAGCCAGGCGAGACCGTAGGCGAGGATGTACTGCTGCCGATTTACCTGGCAGATGGCGTGCTGCATCTGGAGTATTATCCCATTGGCGGTGCCTTCAACCGCACCATGAAGATAATAAAGATGAGAGGCACTGCCCACGGTGAGGGAGTATATCCATACCTGTTCACCAGGGGCATCGGCGCCGTGGTTAGGAGCATGCCAGCGGACGATGCAAAGGAAAGGGACGCCAAGGGTTACGCAACCATCTTTGACGAGGCCATCAAGACGGTGGAAGCGCTGAAGGCCCCGGAGTACGTTGTCGAGAAGCTCAAGAATATGAAGAAAGGCTGGATATACCCGTATTCGCCAGAGGAAGCCCTGGAAGTTATATTCGACTCGTATAAACTGAAGTGATTCCCCAGGAGAGTGGATAGATGCCTGTATTAAAATCACAGAAACAGATGGAAAAGACGATGCAGGCGAAGAGCACCGCCCTGTTGAAGCATCTGCTAGAAATGGAACTGAGGCGATTTAAGAAGGATTTAGAGATAGATATGCTGATGTTCATAGGAGTGGACGGCAGAATTTTTGCATCCCATATACCGCCAAAGCTATCCTCGAAGCAATACTATCTTCTCAATCTGGTGAAGAAGAATCTGCAGCATGTGTGCAACCAGCTCAAGGGCGAGAACCTCAAGATATCGATCCAGCAGTACAAGGAAGGGGTGGTGATGATTGCCGGTGTTGGCGACAACGCCTTCCTGGTTGCGATTATCAGCAAGCAGCTGGAGATCGAGCAGATGAGCTCGTACATCAAGGCCGGAACGAACGCCGCGGCAGTGCTCAAGCACATATTCGAGCTCAGGCCAATAACTGACGAAGTGCTCAAGAATTACCCGGACGAGATCGCGAGCGAGCTCAAGAAACTGAGGAGATTGCTGTTCGTGGAGCGATTCGAAACCACGCGTGAGTACAAGAAGAACATAGAAGTTTTAAATTACATAAAGAAGAAGCTAACCGAGGTTGTCGGCGTAGGGGCCGTTGATGAGATCGTTACCGTCACTTTCAACGAGCTCGGCACCTCCGCCCCATATATGACCGATGCCAACTGGCTGCTGTTCATGGAGAGGGTTATAAAGGGACACGTCCAGAGTATGAGGGGGGAGATTATAGCAGATGAATGTTACAGGACCTGGATTCCCACGGTCCAAGCAAAACTAAAGTCGTTTGTGTGAAAGAGATGAATGATAGCACGGAAAGCGTAGAGTACGACAAAGAAGAAGGCTCCCCCCCCAGCTCCGAGGAGAAAGGAGAGATAGAGGATTCCGAAGAGGGAGACGCACTCCAGCCTGGGCCAGATTTGGATGAAAAGGATTTGGAGGATGAGCCGAAGCCCGGAGACGAATCAAAGGAAATCAAGGATAAGGACTCTGGAAAGGGTGCGAAAGAGCCTGGGGATGTGGAACAAGAAAAGAGCAAGGAAAAGTCAAAGAAAAAGAGGGCGGATTCAAAGCAGAAGGATAAAAATAGGGCAGAGGGTGATGAACTTGTTGACATAGAGAAGATCATAAAACTGCTCAAGCGGAAGATGGAGAAGAAGGACCTTGACCTCCTTGAGATAAGGTTGCACAACACAATAAATGAGACAAAGGACGAGCTCGGCCGCCTCCATGAATACATTGCCAATGTCGAGAACAACTTCCAGGAGATATTGGAAGAGGTCAGGAACGAGGGAGAGAATGTCGCCACAGAGGTCAACAAGAAGCTGGATACTACAACACTTGGATTATATCAGAAGCACCTTGACAAGCTGAATTTTAAGGTTGAGAACTTAATGGAGGATGTCGGTTTCGGAGAGGCACTGGATGTCTCCAAGATACCGCCGAACATACTGGAAATCGTTTACCAGTTCACACTAGATGATGTTACAAACGCATTGTGGAAGAACCTGGGATCCCATGATGCGGAGATGTTGATAAGGAATACTCTGGAAGAGCTTCGCCTCCGCACGAGCAGCAGTGAACTGTTCCGATTCGATGGCCGGTACATAGTTGCAAAGGACCTTGGCAGGGCCATTGAGAAGAAACTAGTGTCTGCAAACCAGATTCACACAACCTACGATGAACTTTTGGATAAGCTGCTGGAGAACCTCCCAAGGTACAAGGCAAAGAACTTCCGCGCCATGATTAAAGTGAAGAGCCAGGAGTACGCGGTTGATAAGATAACTCACATACTGGGAGAGATGACGAGCGTGAGGGAGAACATAGCAAACATCAACAGAATCACTGTTGCGCTCTCATCCTCATTCGCATCCAGGCTCAAGCAGACAGAAGACAACGTCAATCAGAAGCGGGATGCAATGAAGAGCGAAATGGATGACAGGATTGGCGAATTGAATGGTTTGATAAACACCCTCCGCGACACCAAGGTCGAGGTTGAAGATTACACCAGCCTTCTTGAGAGAATCAACAAGATGGAAAAGACAGTGAAGAGCTTGTCAGGCGATTTCATGAAGATCACCCTGGAGAGGGAACTGGGCAAGAAGGCAGATAAGTCGAAGGAAGTGGGAACTTCCATCTCACGTCGGAAACTTCCTTCGTTAGTAGGAGACGAAGTTTCCTACGAGAAAGAAGAGAAGACCAAGAAGCCGGATAAGAAGGCAGAGGAGATTGCCAGCAAGAAGGAAAAAGAGAAAAAAGCAGTTGAGGAGAAGCTCGAGAAGAAAAAGGGACCTGAAATAAAAGAAGAAGAAGCTCCGGCTGAGAAAAGACCCAAGCCGAAGCACATAGTTCTCGGAGATGACGATGTCCCAGAAGAGGTATCGGAAGCAATTGAGGAAGTTCCAGAGGAAAAAGAATCGGGATTGCGGGAAGAGGAAACACCCATCCCAACACTTGAGGAGGAAAAGTTCGCAGTCAGCCAAGAGAAGCTCTTCGACCTCCTTATGGACGCTGGCGAGAAGGGTGTGGCATTGACGCCCTTGGCAAAGGCGCTGGGAGCCGCAAAGAAGGCGCAGAAGGATACACTCAAAGAGGTGCTCGGTGAGCTAGTAGGTGCAATGGCTGCCGAGGAATTCAAGAGAGGAAAGAGCACATATTACCGACTGCCAGTCGAGACAAAGAGAGATAAAAAACAGGAGCCAGAGAAGGCTGGAAAGAAGGAAAAGAAAGAGGAAAAGCCCGATAAGACGAAGGGTAAGAGCAAATCACAGTCCAAAGTTAAGAGGAAATCAGCGAAGAAAGACTCGAAAAAACCAGATAAAAAGAAAAAAGGAAAGAAGAAAGCGAAAGACCTGGATGAGAAGGAGAGGCAGGTTTACGAGGCAATAAACAGCGGCAAGAACGGCATCTCGCTCACGAAGTTGAAAAAGGGAGTGGATGTGAAGTACACCGAGCTGCTGGATTGCTTAAACGTGCTTCTGGATTCCGAGCTGGTTTCAATCAAAACTAAAGGTCGAACAACATTGTATTATCGAACTGATAAGAACAATATTGGAGGTGAATAAGAATGTTGGATGTTGCCCTAGTTTCGCTCATTCAGGATATGAGTGAAAAAGCAGGTGTAGAAGGTGTGATACAGTACTGGTCACGAGTTGGTGAGAGCCTCGCAAAGAGAATGGGTAAGGAAGCTTACCTGGGATGGCCTTCCTTCAACGTCGCGTTGAGAGAGGGCAGGACCGCATTTTCTATTGAGGGTGCTGTCACTGCATTGACTGACCTGGCTATCACAGATATTGATGGTGATGTCGTTGGATACATTTACGCACTGAAGATCTGTGTGTTTACCCCGACAATCATGCGCGTTCGTTATGGCGTCGGCGAGGTGCCAAAGGCTGACCAGCTCGTGGCTGAGGAGTACAACAACACAGTCAGGGATACAGCCATCTGTAACTTCTGTGCGATCCACCAGCGTTTCAGAGAGGAAGTGGCCCGCAATATCACGATTGCCGACCAGCCCCTGGAGTGTCTGCAGTTGGCAAACAGAGGATTTACAGGCGAGACAAAGATTGCTGACGACAACCTGAAGAAGATTGGTGTGAACTCGGAATACGTGAGAAGTCTCATGAGAAACTATGCATGTGTCTATGCCATCTTGATGAGAGGTGCCAGACTCAAAGGCGAGGAGGTGGAAGAATGAGGAAGTCGGATGCCCCGGACATCAAGAAGAAAAGTACGACCGACCCACTGATGGCTGACAATCCCTTCGTGGATGTGGCTGCCTACCTGTTCCTGGAGGACATTGCAGACAAGCAGGGCGCTGCAGGCATGAACACGTACCTGATGAGTCTCGCGAGCTCCCTGGCAAAGAGCATGCCAATGGAAGAGTACAGGACCTGGGATGACTTCCTTGAAGCCTTGAAAAACAACGAGTCCATCATAACCAGCTTCGAGAACGTCATCACGCTCACAGACAACTGCATAGTCACTACTGTGTGCCCCTACTCGGCTGGATGGGAAGAGTACACAAAGAGGATTGGCAAGTTCTCGCACATACACACCGAGGTGGCAGAGTACTACAACGCCACAGTGAAGCCAGGCTCTGTCGATACCGGGTGCGTTATCCACCAGACCTTCAGAACCGCAGCCGTCGAGAGAATCAAGGTCGCTGGCAAGCCTGTCAGGTACGCCCAGATAGCAGCTATCCTGAGTGACGGAAGAAAGAAGATGGCTCCAGAGGAATGGATTCCCATACTGCTCGAGAAGGCGGGAATCACCCAGACCGAGCTCAACATGATAATCAGGAACAACGCCTGCGTGTTCATACTGTATCTGGAATAGTGTGCTTGACTGCACTCTGCGAGTTTAGCTAGTTAGCTGTCAGGCTTACTTAGTGTGCAGCAGATTGCTAGAGAGCGGGCAATGTATGTACCTAGAGTGACCTTGAATGAGCGGGGTTGAAGTGATTGAAAGAGCTGAAGAGAGACTCGGATTACGTTTACTACCGATTGGAAAATGCAGCGGAGATAGACAAATTCCACATAAAGATAGATACGACGCCGAGCCCCCAGGGGGGCTTCACGTTCTTTCGCGGTCTGGGTGTGCGGGAGTACGACCGCACGTTCAAGATGTGGCTGCGCGAGTTTCCGAGGCCGATATTCATAATCGTCGTAAAGAACAGCAACATGATATCCTGGGTCTACATAGAGATGTGGGGCGACGTCTCGCGGGACGGAGAGCCGATATACGTGCTGCGCGCAATAGAAACCCTTCCGGATTATCGAAAGAAGAGGATAGGGCAACGGCTGCTGCTTCGCGCTGTCTCTGAAACTGTTGGGTATGTCATAACAAAGCCTCTAACCAAGGATGCCACGCGCTTCTTCAAGCGGCTGGAGTTCATGGAGCCAACCGAGTTCCGCCGCTCGCCAATAGATCTCTCCCAGCATCACGGCTACCTTATCTTGCCTCCATACAAGAAAAAGAAGCTTCTGGAGACCCATCACATGCATGTGTGATGCTTGGTCTATCGTATGCAATATATGATGGTATAGTGGAAGTCATTAATTTTCGCGATCATATGCATAATGATGGCATCTTTTTTTTCTATTTATCGCTGTCCTCTATTACGGAGTCTGCCTCGCGCTCGAGCATCTTCAGATGTTGCGGGTCAAATACTGAGGGCTGGATAGCCAGCAGCATAATGGATTTCTTTATGGATACCATGTCCCTTATTGACTGGAGCAGGCGCAAAACAGTGGAGAACTTGTTGTTTGTTACGAGATAATCTATGCCATCCATTATAATCATTGAACCTGGGTTATTGTTTATGAAGTGGTGAATCGTGAAACTTAGGCGCTCGAGGTCCCTGGGCCGGATAGTGTCGTGGGAGTCTGCCTGGGACAGCCAGAATATCTTGCAGTCGAACTCATGCTTGTTTTTCAGCTTCTCGGGGTACTGGCGAGTTATGCAAAGCGGCTTCTTTCCTCTTGATATTTGGTCTTTGAATATATCGTAGGCAATGTTCAAAGAGTCGGACTTGATCAGATAAGTGTACCCGCTCTTGATGTCGGGCAGCTCTGTTTTCTTCTCCTCTGGCTTCGGTTCTGGCTCCTCGGCAGGCGTTTCCTCTTCTGCCTTCCTTTCCTTATTTGGTTTCCTGTCCACATCCCCGACCTCGAGGACTTCCTCTTCTGCCAGGATCGTGCCGCAGCGCTCGCATTTTGCCGCGTCTTCAACAAGCTCGGCGCCGCAGAGCGGGCAGGTGTTTGATGTTATTACAACAGCGTCTGTTTCTTCTTCTTCCTCTTCTTCTTCCTCTTCAACACCGCTAACTGCCCTCTTTATTCCCTGGGCTATCCTCTGGCTGATGCCGTAAACTTTAACCAGATCACCTACTGTGGCATTGTTGATCGCCTCAAAATTCTTGAAGCCTGCATCGTATAGGTTTTCTGCTTTTGCCCTGCCAACACCAGGCAGCTTCATGAATGCCTCGACAGCGTCCTCTTGGGAGAGCTTTACCGCTTCATGCTCCTCCACGGCCGCTTCAATCTCTTCTTCGGCTGCTTCTTCAACAGCCTCTTCTGCCTGGCTTTCCTCAACAGCGCCATCTTCAACGGCCTTTTCTGCCGCTTCCTCTGGCACCTCTCCAACCGCCTCGGGCTCGGCTTCCTCCTCGACTGCTGTTTCCCCTACCTCTTCGGCCAGTTCCTCAGCCACTTCCCCGGGTTCAGGCCCTACTTCAAGTGCCTCCTCTGCCACCTCTTCTTCCTGCTCTTCTTCTACTGCTTCTGGCTCAACTTCGGGGGCGGCTTCCTCAGGGATTTCCTCCACGGGTTTTGCTTCTTCAATTATCTCTTCTTCAGCAGGTCCCTCCCCTGCTTCGGCAAGGGCCTCCCGAACTACGTCTGGCAGATATTCCACATGCCGCTCAGCTTCTTCAGGAGCCGCCTCGACTCCTTTTAGTTCCTCGGTGACCTCTTCCGCTTCTGTGGGTTCTTCTTGTGTGACCTCGGGTACTAGCTCTTCTTCAGCCTCCTCGATCACTTCCTCGGGCGGCAGTTCTTCCTCCGGGGTTTCCCTCACTTCTTCTTTGGCTACTGGCTCTTCTTCAGCCTCTTCAATCACTTCCTCGGGCGGCAGTTCTTCCTCCGGGGTTTCCCTCACTTCTTCTTTGGCTACTGGCTCTTCAGGAGGCATCTCTTCTGGCGGTGCCCCTCCCGCTGCTTCTTCCGTCGGCTCCTCCACAGCAACTTCTGCGCCCTCTTCCTCGAATGCTATCGGAACCAGTCCAATCACGACCTGCTCGTCAGATATCTTCCATTCCTTGATGTAGGACTCAGCCATTTCCTCTGGCGTTCCCACGAATTCAAGCATGTAGGTGCGGGTTTCCTCTGCAATCTTCTCGCCATGCGGGAAGATGATATTAGTAAGGGTCTCTGACATTATGAGCCGTGTCTCGATGTAATCCTCAACATTCAAATCCATTTCCCCTCGCATCTTCTGGATTCTGCGTATCAGCTCGCGCCCGAAACCTTCCCCCCTCAACTCATCAGTCATCTCTATGTCCAGGTACAAGGTATTGCCCTCGAACTCCTGCATCAATATGTGGCCTGGAAGCTTTGGTATGAAGTTGACCATATTGGCAGTGACCTTGACCTTCTGCCCCTCGATCCCGATTGTGTAATCTCCCTCTTGTATTGCCTTCATGACGACATCCGCCGGCCTGGTCCTCAAAAGGCTTGCAATCCTGCCGGCCCACTGCCGGAACACAGGGCCAATCTCATCCAGATTGGGGTCTACCTCCCATTCCAGTCCCTCCCACTCCTGGCCGACCTCCAGCACCAAGATTGCTTTGACATTCGTCTGCTTCTTGATGATGGGCATGAGGTCTCGTATCCCCTGGGCCGTTACCTTGTCCTTTGGCTTCACGACCATCTTGCTCAGTGGCCAGCGCAGGTTGATATTTGCCTTCTGGCGAAGGTTTGCGACACATTCCACAGTTTTTTGGACAACAGTCATTTGATCTTCAAGTGTTTCGTTTCTCAGTTCGGTGTTCACTTCTGGCCAGTCCTTCATGTGCACAGACTCCAGAGGCATGTCCAGGTTCAGGTATATCTCCTCGCATATGTGCGGGGCTATTGGAGCCAGCAGGGTGACAGATTCCGAAAGCACTTTGTGCAGGCAGGCAAATACGTTGAGCTTGTCCTGGTTTTCTCCCTCGATCCATAGTCTATCCCGGATGAGCTTTATGTACCATCGTGAGAAGTCGTCGACTATGAAGCCCTCCAGCTTGCGGTAGGCCTTGTGGATATTGTACTCCTCCATGTACTGTGTGACTGCCTGCTTGGTTGCCTCCAGCCTTGAGAAAATCCAGAGGTCCTCTGTCTTGAGGCTGCCCATTATCTTGTCCAGTTTTACCTTCGACGGAGAGAATTTGTCCAGGGACATGTAGGTTGCTGCAAACACATAGGTGTTCCAGAGTATGTTCAATGCCTTGCCCGCGTTCTTGACTCCCTCCATGCTGAATGCTATGTCCTCCCATGGCGCGGAGGTCTTCATTATGTACGAGCGAAGCGCGTCGGCCCCGAATTCTTTCACAACGTCATCCGAGTTGATTACATTGCCCAGGCTCTTTGACATTGGCTTGCCATCCGAGTCCAGCGCAAAGCCGTGCATGAGAACAGATTCGTATGGCGATTTGTCGAATGCGATTATTCCGGCTCCAAGCTGGGAATAGAACCAGCCCCGGGTCTGGTCATGCGCCTCGACAATCCACTTGCAGGGGAACCAGCGCTTGAATTCATCTTCCCTTGACGGGTACCCGAGCTGAGCCCAGGAGCACACGCCGCTGTCAAGCCACACGTCGAGCACGTCTTTGCACCTGCGCATGTGCTCGCCGCAGTCGGGGCATGTCAGTACTACGCCGTCCACCCATGGGCGGTGCAGCTCCTTCAGCTTCGATATGTCGCTTGTTGCATGCTTCTGAAGTTCCTTTCTGGAGCCTATCACGAGGGTGTGATGGTTCTTGCACTCCCAGATTGGGAGCGGTATGCCCCAGTATCTCTGCCTGGATATGCACCAGTCCCTGGCATTGTTTACCCAGTCGGCCTGCCTGGACGAGCCTGCCCAGTCAGGGTACCACTTTATCTTCCCGACCTCCTCCAGCATTTTCTCTTTAAGCTCGGTAATCTTCAGAAACCACTGCTTCGTGGTGCGATAAATGATGGGGGTCTTGCAGCGCCAGCAGTGACCGTATCTGTGCGTGATCGTCTCCCGGTGCAGCAGTGCACCCCTCTCCGTAAGGTCATCCAATATTATCTGGTTTGCATCCTTTACGGGAATGCCAGCATACTTGCCAGCCTGCTTCGTGAGTCTGCCCTCCTCGTCAACGGGACAGAAAGGCGGAAGGTTGTACTCCTTTCCGAGCTCGAAGTCTTCCGGGCCGTGGCCAGGTGCGATGTGCACAATGCCGCTCATATCTGCCTCCACATCCTCGAACAGTATGACCTTGTGCAGCCACTCCGACTTGAACTTTGTGTATACCGGCACCATTTTCGTCTGCTGGCCTCCCCCTATGAATTCCTTTTTGAAAAAGTCGCCCTTTTCCGGGACCACGATCAGGTCTTCCAGTGGATGCCTGTACTTCTTCCCTATCAGCTGGCTTCCCCCCATCCTGTCAACCACGGCGTACTTGTCAATGCCTGCGACAGCCAGCACATCGTTTACAGTCTCCTCCAGCAGTATTAGATGCTCGTCATTGCCATTGATGTTTACCTTGATCTTCAGATATACATAATCCGGGTGAACCGCAGCCGCCAGGTTTCCAGGGATTGTCCAGGGCGTGGTTGTCCAGATTAGTATGTAGGTATTTTCTTCTTCAAGTAGCTCGAACTTCAAGTAAATGGATGGGTCTTCCTCCTCCCAGTACTCTATCTCTGCCTCTGCCAGTGCCGTCTCGCACCTCGGACACCAGGGCAGAACCCTTAGCGCCCGGGTGAGGAGTTCCTTCTCCTGCGCCCTGCGGAGCGTCCACCAGGCAGCCTCTATGTACTCGTCCGTGATTGTGATGTAGGGGTTATCCCAGTCCATCCAGATACCCAGGGCCTTGAACTGCTCTGTCATCACATCCTTGTTCTTTACAGCGAATTCCTTGCACTTCTCTATGAACTTTTCAATGCCAATCTTCTCGATGTCTTTTTTGTTCTTGATGCCCATCTCCTTCTCGACGAGCACTTCGATCGGCAGTCCGTGCATATCGTAGCCGGGCTGGTCGCGGATGTTGTAATTGTGCATGCGCCTGTACCTGAGATACGTATCCTTGAGGGATTTGTTCCAGGCAGTGCCCATGTGGACATTCCCTGAGGTGTATGGAGGCCCGTCTATGAAGTAGTAGTCCTCACCATTCTCCCTATTGTACTTTACCTTCTTGTAGATGGCTTTGGACTTCCAGTACTCCTGGATCTTCCTCTCCAGCTCTACTGGAGAGTATCTCTTTTCAGGCTTCTTTATCATTCGGGAACACCTATTCCTCTTTGAAGACATATGAGAAATACCTTTTATTATTTTCTATAGGTGGAGGATTGGGGGGCGAATCCGTGGAAAATTATATAGACGCATCAATCAATTTGCTGCTGTGGTAATGTGGTAGAGAGACATGCCTACGGCGGAGTGTTCCATGCAAGGCTGACCTATGTCTTCGAGAAGCACGGCCAGGGTGGATTGGACCGGCTCTTCAAAAAGATGAACGAGATGGATTACGGAGGCCCGGAGAGCATCGGCGAGTTCAAGATTGCCCAGAAGTACCCAATGGAGTATATGATAATCCTCTTGGAGAGCTATGTCGAGCTGTTTGGCGAGGAGGACCTTGCCAGAATGTCCAGGGAGGCAGCCAAGAAGAGAGGGATTGTCGGTTTCTTTGTCAGATGGGCAGCCAATCCCAACACCCTCGTCAAGAAAGCAAGTGAGTACTGGCCGAATTTCTATGACTTCGGAAGGCTGACTGGTGAGGTTTTAGACGAGGAGAAAGGTGTGCTTCGTGGATACGATATTTCGCCGGCACCCATATTCTGCCAGTCATTGTCCAGTTATTATAAGGGTATCTTCGAGAACATCCGTATTAAAGATATCATGGTGATCCATACCAAATGCCAGCACAGAGGCGACGACCACTGCGAGTGGAAGCTGGACTGGAAGAGGTAGGTGTTGTGGATGAGCGAATGAAGCTCCCCACAGCAATTCCTGTCGAAACGTTGTTTCCTGCGGTTAATGGAAAGCTAAGGGCTTTCCAGTAGATATTTCTGGAACTTGCTCCCGATATCAAAGGAATTCCTGTAGATGTGGGGTATTTCATGGACGGTTTCACGACACCACTATGTCATGAGAGCCCTGACCCAACCGTAGCATATTTGGGATAGGTTAACCTCAAGTTTTACTCAAATATTTTCCCTTATTTGACTTGCTCTAAGAACTCTTCCCTACTTATATGTAAATCCCGTTTTACAATTTTGTTAAGTAGCCCTCTATCAATCTTTTCTCCTGGGTGGTTGGGTATAATTGTAGTCCTTCCATCAGAATGCGAAAAGAACATATGACTTCCTCTCTGACGTTTTAGTTCAAAACCCAATTTGTTTAGCACTTTCACTATTTCATTTGCAGATAAGAGAGGTAACTTTGACATGTCAGACCTCAATTTCTATCTGTTGTAGAGCTAAAAATTTTGGTTTGACATCGCTTGGTTGTTCAACCTCTAAATAAAGTAAAATCGCCTCTTTGGTTCTTTCAATCAATTCGTTATATGATTTCGCTTGAGTATGACAACCAGGAAGTTCCACGACATCCGAGATTAGATATCCATCTTCCCCTTCTTCAACTATCATGGTGTATTTTTCTGTCATCTATTAATAATAGGAATCAATGGATTATATAGTTTTTGGCTGTTATATAACATTATAATATCTATCATAACTAACATACGAATGAAAAAAACCGGGGGAGCAAAGGAACCTGAATATCTAGTATCGTGACAGTCAAGTTATGTTACATAATACTTTGACAATTTCTTATCGGCGATATCTCGTGTGAATCTCCAATCGATCTTCGCTTTCTGTTGG
>SDBU01007524.1_pt1 | contig 12532 bp, 18 predicted proteins | sample 2277071 | NCBI WGS metagenome assembly SDBU01 (sample SAMN10397929, study PRJNA504765) | marine sediment metagenome | isolation source: marine sediment core GS08_GC12, 126 cmbsf | place: Arctic Ocean: Gakkel Ridge, Loki's castle | collected 2008
TCACCAGCGTGTAAGTCCACATAGGTAAGCCTAGTAGCGGTAATAGTAAACTTACTATTCGGGTCTGTCTTAACGTAAGCTAGAAGATTCTCAGCCATTCTTTATCCTATCAAGTTACCTCTTATATCCCTTACGGGTATGCTCATTATCCTCTTAACATGCCAGTCAGGTACTGAAATCTGCATCTGGTTAATGATTGCAATTAGATTATTTATACTATCTACACGGGCTTGGTCAACAGCTTTTATAAGGTCGAGCATTTCATTTGCCCATGAGGGTATCGGTTCTGGTATTAGTAAGGTTGAGTCAGGGGGGACACCCATCGGGCTCTTGGCTAACCTGCTCCCAAACCCAAAGGTCATCTTGAACATACCAGGACCTGCGTAGCGAGTGATAGAGCGTATCCTTCCTCGAACAGCATCACTTTCCCAACTGTCTGTAATCAGGATATAGTCGTGAACCTCCTGCCCTATGTTCAGCATGGAGAAACCATTCCCTGTTTCAGCATCCCTGGCTGCCCTGTCAATCATGGCTAAAGCTAAGTCGGCTGCCTTATCTGATGCTGAGTCAGTTGCATCCCCCGTTATTGTAAGGTATAAACTCCTTTCTATTGGTAGTTGACCAAAGCTAGGTTCGTGTGTCGCACTACCTTCGTAAACATCTCCTGAGAATGTATCAACATACCCTGTCGGATTCTCCACGGTTATCTTGTTGGGAGTAACTAGCCTGTGCCTGATCCCCTTACGGAAAAAGTTATGCCCAGCAGCATCGTCATCATAATCGTAATCATATTGGAGAGTCCACGTCACTGTGCCGTCACTAATCGTATCATCCTTAGCATATGTCCAGACTGGTTCTGTCCCACCCGTAGACCCTGCTGTGGTGACAGTGAATACATAACTGGTATCCCTACACGTCCAAGTCGCTCCACTATCAACTACAGTATCTCCATCAAGTGTAGGCCATGTGGGTTCGGTTCCCCCAGATGTACCTGCATTTGAACAGACGTAATAGTAGCCGTTCTCCGTAGTTGGCTTAACCCTGTCATTGAGAGAGTACGCTGTAGTACCAGCCCAATCAGAGGGTGAGGTAGGTTTATAAATCTCAGTCAAGTCCAAGCTGAAATTAGCAGGCCACGCCCTTGCGAATGTCTGAAAAACATGGAGAGCATCATCACCCTCAAAACGCCCGTCTAACCCTGTGTAATCCAGAACTTGACGCAAGACCTCTAATCTGCTTTGCCCTTTATGGACTCTGAGGAAATCAGCCGGCTTAAATATATTAGCTAAGTCATCATCCTGCCCAGCAGTGAGTTCCCATGTTACTGTAAAGGCTTCGGTGTGGCTGAAGCAGGGCATGGTTGCCCCAACTATAGCCGTCACAATAGTTTCAATGGTGTCTGTATTACCACTGTCAGGTTCAAACGGTGAAGATGCTTCGTCCTCAGCCAGTTGGTTCCCTTTACCTGCTAACGAAAACCTGACCAGTAAATCGCCAAACCCTGACACTGGTGCCTGAGCGATACACTTTAGCGAGTCAGTACCCTGGTACTCATCACCTGAAACAGTGTTATACCCGTATTCAACAACCGCCTTATATCCAATAAGGTTAAGGGCAGTCAGGTTGCCGTCCCTATTATCTACTGTAACCTCAGCAGTCTGAAACCAATCATCTTGATAGTGCTTAATCGGATGACCTTGAGGTATCCTGTTGGTGGTATCTACACCGTAGATACGGGTAGCTTCTCCTGTCTTGGTGAAAGTCACCTTCCACAAGGCTCCCCCCCCTGCTTTCTGGGCAGCTTCCAATGTAGCTGAGAGTGTTATCACCTGAACCCATCCCCCTAACTTCTAGGATATGTCCTCTTAGTTCTTCGCTTTGGACTTGCCATTTTACTTAACACATCAACAAGTCTCCCCGCAGCCCACGTCTGATAATTAGCCCATGTGTTCTGTCCTCCTTTGGGAATGTCATTGATGTAATTCAAACTATCACTTACCACTGCCCTAGCTGCGACAAGTTGAGCGAATATCTCCTCATGGTCAGGTAGGAGGGTAGATGTAACAAAGGTTAAGGATTCAACATCAGCAGTAACGGTTCTCTCTAAGCCTGGGAAGAAGGCTATAGTAGCTGCATTAGCAGAGGTTGTCACGTCAGCCGTTATTGTATACCTGTACCTATGGTTCTCAACATGAAACTCATCGCCCCTCTCATAAAGCGTAGTGTCTCCCAGTGCATCCACCGCCCATGAGGTAGCCCCTTCTGTAGCAGCCCCATTAGACAAACCCACTGAATCTGTAGCTTGAAGCAGTCTATGTGGTTTTACAAAGCTGACCAGCACATCTACCTTGCCGAGTGTGGGCAGAGTAGAATCACTATCACCAACCAAGTCTACCAGTATCTCCAGAACATCGTTAAACACAATCCAGTTTCTAGGAGTTCCAATCGGATACTCCACGGAGTCTATCCATAGATAGTCTGTGACATCACCTATATAGATTTGCCTCTTACTACGGCACCTCTTGTTGTATATCTCATAAGACTCGCCCGAATCCATTATGTCCCCACTGAGTGTATTGACAGACGTGCTGCTGTTAGCTAAAATCACAGCCCACGTATCATCAGTAGTATTGTGAACCACCTTCTCATTGGTGGCGTCACCTGATACGAACTGATTCTTGGAATTATCCGTTAGGGAACTAGCTGTTCCAGCCGTATCAGTACCAGTCCTAGACTCTACCTTAAATACAACAGGCACAATATGAGGAAAAGCCTTATTGAAATCCCTATCCTTTAGACCTTCCTCAATCCAATAACCCAGTTCAGTGGTATCGTATGTTGCGTTTCCAGTGTCCTGAAGCATCTGGCTAATGGCAGCTAATGTCTCTGCGTAAGTTCTAGCCATAAGACTCCCCCTGATACTTGAGTAGTATCATAACAAAAGCAATACAAGTGGCTATGAAACGTATGATAATATCCAATAATCTCATTTCTCAAACCTCTCCCAGTTTATACAAGGCTTCCCCTCATCATGACCGCACTCATGAATGGTAACGAACGGTATTTCATCATCTACTATCTTAAAGTTCTTTAATCCACCCTTCTTCTTAGTGACTAGGACATCAGCGTCAGGCTTTTCATCAAAGAACTCATCCGTACCGTCAGACGCTAGTACCCTGTACTTCATAGATACCTCCCTAATGTCCTGGAGCGATAATAGGCAATCTCATTAGCTGATAATATTCTGTCTTTCCAGATAGCAGCTTCCCCCATTGTACCTATGAAAGACCTATCTGCTTGTGCTGGATACTCCCCCAACTCATCAGTTTCTCCCGTAAAGTCCTTGTCAAAGTCTTGTGTGTCAGTGGCAGCATCAAGATAGAACACAGCATTACCAGTTGCCTCAGAACTATCAAATGCTAGTGCCATAAATTGCCACGTGTTCAGGGCTGCCATTAAGATAGATACGGCGGAACCTACCCCTGGCTTGGTCAATGTTAAGGCTCTGTTTGAAGTAGTGAAATCAAAAATAGCCGAATTACCTCCAGAAGAACCAAATATAGCAGTGAAGGCTCCAGCAGCCATAGAAGTAGGATAAAACCAACCTGCCATTGTAAAGTCGCTAGTGCCCATATTCAGGACTGTATTTGACCCTAAAGCTATCTTGTCGTCTCCATCCATTACAATACCCTGAGCATCGGTAACACCACCTGTTCTGGTAAGTGTATGACCAAACGGGTCAGGGCTTTTAACTACAAGTCCCTGCATATTAGGATGCCATAACGGGAGAAACAACACACAGCCAGTAGGAAGTGGGTTATAAGACCACAGGCTTTTAGGATACTCAGTTGTCATTTCCCCTCCAATTCTGTGTAGGTGTATCTGGATGTCGTGGCTTCCAACCACTTTCATTTATCTTCTCAATGAGCCAGTCAAATCTTCTAGCGTAGTAAGGGCTATGTTCGTACTTAATTATCAGCATCCTCCATAGTACCTCAAACAAATGCTGTCTGCCCCAAAAGGGGTGCTTATCAGCCCCCTCTGGATGAGATGGGTTATCTTCATTCTCAAAGAACTTATCTCGTATATCAAACAGCCTCTGCGTATTAGGGTGGAAGCAGTTTAACCTCGTTGGCTCTGGAAACTCCTTACCGCCAAGAAAGATAGCCTCCACCATTTTATTTGACACCTCTACCAAGTGTTCCCTCATCGCACTTGTGTTTATTAAGGGCTTCAGGAACTCCATTAGAACTGCTTCACCAAAAGTACGATTGTTATATCATCAGCAGCTGTCTGGGTGAACGCATCCCTAGTTACCAGCACCCCTATAATGTCAGCAGAACTAGATGCACACTTGAATAAGATTGGCAAACCCCCGACAGTTGATGTGCTTGCTTTAGAGATTGATGCTCCACCAGTAGTACATAAGGACTCTACGGCAGCAAAGTCTATGCTATCAAGAAATATCAACCTGTCAGCCTTGTTCGGATGGTCACTCGGATAGTTGTCAGTCAGTACACCTGTGGGAGCAGACTCATACAAGTAGAGTGTAAACCTTGGTGTGATAGTCTCCGATTCACTGAAAATCGTAGCACCTATAATCTCTCCATACCTACCGTTCTGCCTCACTACATTAGAGAATGTCCAAGCTGTAGCTGTGGTAGAACAGTCGCTATCACTCACTACATCATTGGCTCCATAGGCACCTATTGAGGCATCAATCACCTTGGATGCTTTAACCTGAACCAGTATTGGGCTAACTGTAGTACCTGTTATCGCATTTGCCATTTTATCTATCTCCTATATAAGCGTGTCTTATCCAGCTTGCATCCAGTGTAGCACTGACAGCCGTTGTAATAGCCTCTATCGCCCCTACGTTACGCCTGTCTATACTGAGGTCATACTGTATGCCAGCATAACGGTACAGACGGTTAGAGTTTTTGTTCAATGACCACAAGTCCTGTATCTCAACATCAGTACCCAGGGTAGCTGACCACTCGGTTTTCAGCCAGTATCCTCTGGTAAGGGATGGGCACTCGAAGCGGTAGAAGAATGTATCCGTATTGGTTACGTGGGTAGCACCCGTTGACCCTAACTGTGCTCTGTCTACTGTGATTAAGTTCCCTGTAGCACTGGAAATCCTGACACGCATAATCTCTGATTCCATGATTATATAATCACCCACCAGGATTGTGCTTGACGGGTCAGCATCCATCGTGATTTGTCTCTCAACAGCAGTCAGTGTTCCAGAGGTAGCAGTATCAAGACCCGTATCCAAGTCTACGATGGCTATATCACTACCCTGCTTGTGTGAACCAGGATGACCGAAACCGCTCTTTGTCCAATCAGTCGGAGCAGTGAATGTTACATCGCCAGTCTGCCCTAAGCTCCTGGCTGTCGATGTGATAGTTCCGTCTGTTTCGGTAAGGGATGTCCATGTCCCCGCAACATCGTATTCACACGTTATCACCCTGGTATCCTGGTCATTTACGGATGCCGTCATAACAACATGAAAACCACCTATCACGTCTGAGAAGCAGATGAATAGTCGGTCTGATGTGGTGAATGAATCCAACGTAGTCCCGCTACCAGTTGTGGTACGGTCAGTGAGGTCTATCCCGCTTGCTTTAAGGCTAATCCACTTGGCAGCACCTGTTTGTGAATTATCGTAAGCCCATATTTCTAAGATAGCGGGATTGAAGTGCAGTCTGTAGTCCGTATCAGGACAGAAGATTGTCCCCTGGTGGACATCCTTTGGCAACCCCAGACTGGCTAAGGTTGCGGATATACTAAGTGTTTCCCCGTAGTCTCCAGTTAGACCTGCGGGATAGTCTGCTCCGCCCATAAGTCCCTCCTATTATTAGTTCGACTTCTTTTTCTTATTCTGTTTTACCTGCTTTACCAGCAAGTCTCTTATATCCAGTAAGACCTCCAATGTAAGTTGGCGTTTATCAGCCCCATCTTTTAGTATTTCTTTTGCCTTACGCATCGATTAGTTCCTTGAATTTCCTTCCTTCATAGTTCCCATAAGGTTCCAGTTCTTTCCATAACTTAGGGGGATACCCTTCTGGTCGTGGTTTCCATCTGCCATCCATCACAACCTCTACCAACTCCTCAACTACCCAGTCCATCCTGCTTCTATAGTATGGGTCATGCTCATATTCAGCAATGAAGATTACCCACATAGCATCAAATAGATGCTGTCTACCCCAATCCATGTGCTTATTGACACCTCCTGGATGGGCAGGATTATCCTCATTCTCATTGAACCTGTCCCATATATCGAATAGATGATGGCTATTAGGATGTATACAGTTCTCTCTAGTAGGCTGGAAGTATTTACCAGCCAGTGTCACGATGGCTTTCATCAAGGCTTTTTTAACCTTGATGATATACCACCGTCTTTCTGTCAAGAGCATTAACTGTGTCAGTAATAAAGGCATATCCCTCAAAGGGGGGTGTTAGCCCCCCTAATCCTCTATCCAGCTTGCAGGGACAGCAGCTACTACCACACTCGCTAATCCAGTAGTCGCTACAGCACCACCCCAGTAGATATACAAACCACACGGCCCCTTTGCTATACTCGGAACCTTAGGTTCATAGCGTAGATGAGCTTTGGCAATGGTAGTATACGTACCGGTAGCATCCATTAGATGAGTTGAGCGTTGTCTGAAAGCTATTAACTCATCCATCGTAGGGTCAGCTATATCTGCCGTAACTGCGCTGTAAGCCCTTCCAGGAAATGCGTCCCCACCATCAAGTAGATTGGCAGGAGTCTCGATTGTTCCTGTCAATGAAGTAGGCACCGCCGTAGTCCTGTCTATAATGGCAACGATGCGCATGTAGTCCAAGTTAGTGTCCGTATCTGATTGGGTGGAGACATCAATTTCTATCGGGATAAGATAATAACCGCCATCTACCCCTACAACGATTTCAGGCTGTTCCAAGTCAAGTATTGTTCCATTACCCCCGCCAGTTACCTGCGTGATGTCAGAGTTAGCTGGAAAGGCACCAGGTGTTATTCGCCAGCATTTACCAGCTAACCTCAGTTTCTCCCTCCAACTAGCGGTAAACAACTGCCCTAACTTAGTGGAGGTCAGCCCGATTTCATCACTTTCCCCACCAATACCTATTCCAGTAGTTTGCCTGACTTCTGCTTCTAAGATTGCCATTTGCAACCCTCCTTATTTATTTTGCCAGGGTTATACTACCCAATTAGAGGGAACAACACCGACCACTAAAGATGCTAGAGCCGTTACAGGAGCAGTACCACCCCAGTACACATATAGAGCACAAGGCCCATCTCCTATGCTCGGAGTCTCAGGTATATACTCCAAGTCCAAGCCTGATATAATTGTGCCAGCAGCACTCACCTGATAAGCAGCACTCTGCTTGAAGGCTAATAGTTCATCCATTGTGGGATCAACTATATCCGTAGTAATAGCGCTGTATGCAGTTCCAGGGAATGACCTTGATCCATCCAGCATGTTTACAGGTGCCTCAGTAGTACCAGTCACTGAAGTGGGAATAGCCGTAGTCCTGTCCATTAGTGCCACGATACGGATATAATCCCCATCCGCATCCTGGTCAGACACAGCCGAAACCGTTAGTTCCACTGGTATAAGGCGATAGCCTGAGCCAACACCTACTGCGATTTGTGGCTGTTCCAACTCAAGCGTAGTTGAGCCACCTCCACCAGTTATCTGCGTGATGTCAGTATCGGCTGTAAAAGCACCCACTGTTATCCTGTAAAGCCTGCCGCCCAGAAGAAGTTTCTCCTTCCAGTTAGCGGTAAAAAGCTGACCTAGTTTTGTAGAAGTAAGTTCCTGAGGATCACTCTCCCCACCAAGATCCGTTGTGGTTTGCCTTACCTTTCCTTTGATTTTTGCTCCCATTGTTTTCTCCTTTTAGTAACCGAAATTCTTTTAAGCCTATCTCCTTAAAGGCTGCCTATTCCACCGCATCCTCATCCGAAATTCTTTCCAACAATAAGGCAATTGAAAAGTTCTTACCCCCTCCATCCTTGATAATATTGCAGGTTAGCCAAGACCCCTGTTCTATTGCTATTTCGGGCTTGAAATCCCCTGCCAAAAACTCTTCGGTTTCACCCTTGGATAACGATACATTAGTGTCAACAGTGGTTGATGTTACAGCACCACTTGTTGAGTCCGTTAGAATCGTACCCGTATCAGCGAAGATGGTTACGCCATCCACGTAAATGTTAAACTCTGCATCTTCCGCAGTAGGGGCTTCTTCAGCTTTTATCCTGACAGCCAAAGGTTCAAAGTCAGCATCTATATAAAATGCACCTAAGTTATACTTATTCCCAAAGGCTTCTAGTGCGTGCCATGTGTAAACACGATCAGCCATTCTTCACCCCCTATTCGTCTTGCCAGCAGGTTATTCGGTCTATGGTCAGTGTCTTAGCCGAACCAGTCCTTGCTATGTAGGCTACATACGGAGTCAGCAAGGTCGATGCTGTGATTGCAGTTGGTAAGAAACCAACCGAAACCCCATTGTAGTAGAAAGTCGCATCCCCGTCTGTGTTAATGACAACCCTGATATTAGCGAAGGTTGAGGCTACGGGTGCCAGCGTTCCCCTTGCAGCTACAGGCGTCCCCTCAGTACCAGAATCAGTAGCAGCCACGTACCACACATTGGTATCGCCATCCGTGTCAAAGACAAAGACAGCACCTTCATTGGCACGGGCATTTACCAAAGCTGTTCCCGTAATTTCAAAACCTATCTGGTCATTGGTGCTAATGTCGGCATCAATCCAACCTCCGTTGATCCCAATGGCTACGATGGAGTTTGTGTGTATCCTCGCTTCCATCACACAGTTCTTAGCACCACTCCACTGAACAGCATGGGAGAACTCACCAACATCATCATTAGAACCACTAGTGACAATCGTGACAGTCCCGCCATTTGCAACCGCCTGAGCGATTGTAGACCCATTGGTTGCCTCTGCAACCCAATCCTGCTCAGAATAGTCGGCAATGAAATGGTCATGTAGTATAACCCTCTCTGGCATAAAGTTACCGACCACATTAGGTTGGTTAGCAGCATCACGTGAAAATATTAAACCACGGTCAGCCGAACCAGCTCCCTGCACTTCTACCTTTTGACTCATATTCTCCTCCCTTTATTTTTTAGACGGCTTTGGAGCACTCTCATTGAGCCACCGTCAATACCTGGCCCCATGCAATGAGCCTGTGCTAAAGTGTGGGGATTCAGGACTCCAATCCCTTGCCCACCTTCTACGGGCAGAACGATCAGTCCCTGTAGCGTAGTCTGCAACCAGAGACATAATCTTATCCATCTCTGTATCACAACATCTCGGAGGTTCTCCATTCATAAAACGGAATACCTCCACTTCTCTACCGCACTCACCGCACGAAAACTCATATATTGGCATTAGCTAGACCTTGTATAGAAACTCCTGCCGAATGTATCTCTGAGTTCATTCGATCCCCATATTACATCCGCTATTAGCATGGTCCTGAATTTCCAAGCCTGCACCACCGCCTGACTCCTGACATTACGCTGTATAACGACACCAAGGGCGTCCCTGTGCATCATTACACCGTAGTTACCAGTTGTAGAAGCCGTCAGGTTATTGGTGATAAACACGCTCATGTTGTAGATTTGCCCAAACTGACCAGTTGCAACCACGGGCTGCCTCACATAGTCATTCCGGATAAACTTGTCTATCCCAAGCATGTCTACCTTCATTGATGGGTCTCCGATAAAAGACCGAGTGCCATCATCAGGCACATCACCACTATCCAGATACTCCATAAGAGCCAGGATCGTAGCATCAGTCATTGTATCACCATCGCTGTTCGCCTGTGTACTCCCACCAAGAGCACTGAATCGTGCGCCCACCTCAGTATCCACTGCCTTCAAGACTGCATAGGATATACTAATTGCAGCTTTATCCAGATAGTCAGGCATATTTTCGATCTGTGACATATCTGACACTTCGATAGTGGATTCCTTCCACTGGTTTATTGTGATACTTCCAGGTGTCCCAGTAGCATCTTGTGGTGTAGGTTCAGTTCCAGGTGTTACTTCCGTTGCACCTATCTCTGACATAAACGGAATATTAACAACTGAACCCTTACTTAGTATGCTACGGAACTCAAGGTTACACCGACTGGCTACAATCAGATTACTTTGAGTGTGGTCAAACACCTTTAGCGAGAACATCTGCGGGATAAATTTCGCTGTTATCAGTTCTGCTAGAGTTGGGGATGTTCCAGTATTATAAGCCATATCTTCTCCTTATTTAATCCTGCCCTCCCTATCAGCAGCGTCAACCTCCGCCTTAAATGCGGGGTCACTGCTGTATCTTTTCATAAAGGCAGGATCGGTTAATTGTTCCCTTGTGTATCCAGGTTGCCCAGAACCCTTGCTGGAGTCTTGAAGTAATGGGTTTCTGGGTTCCCCCACCTTTGGTAGCTCTTTAGCTTCCGCCTCTATCGCTTCAGGAGAACCGTCCGTCAGTGCTGCAAACCGTGATAATGTCTTTGGGTCTACACCCAACCTGCCAGCTACTTCTATTACATTCTGCCTTCGGTCTGATATTACCCTTGCCTCGGTTGCTTCACTAAGTTTCTGTCTCATTTCGTCAAGTTCGGCATCTTTGTCTCGCTCTCGGCGATTAGCGTCTAAAGCTGATAATTTGTCAGGTTCATCCCTGTATGTATTCCTATCAGCCTCGTATGCCCTGTCCTCTGACTTCTTTAACTTAGCAATAGCATCTGTAGCTATCTTTGTAGCCTTCTCCGCTGCTGCCGTTGCCCTCCCTGCATTAGCCAGTGCATCACTTTCCGCCTTCCGCCTTATTTCTGCTACCTGCGCCTCCGAGTATGTATTTGAAGTTTCCGTTCCTTTGTCAGAAGAATTGTCCTGACTCTGGTCTGTTCCGTCCGATACCATTAGTTACCTCCTATATTTTTGACAATAAAAAAGCCCCACTAGGAACTCTAGGTTCTCTAATGAGGCTATCGTGTAGCTCTTGGTTACTGGCTAGAGGATAATTGCCCGACTTGCACGGGCGACGGTGCCAGACTTGGGAGCAAGTCATCACACTGCTTTCCTTGTTAAGCTATCTTATCCCGACTGTTCCCCACAGTCACCAGTAACCTTATATAGAATTAAGTTACTGGCTGTAGAGCCTGCGCTTCCTCTACACTAACGAGGAATCGGTATCTCACCGCCACATTCGTTTAGACACCAGTAACCTTATTCAGTTGTGTTAATGTACTATATATAGTATATGCACATCTAATCATGTTTGTCAAATGTATTATAAGTTTTACACTTAGGGCACACAATATTTATCTGACCGTTAAGTTCAGCACCCAGTTTCTTGTTGCATTTTTTACATCTTACATCAGCCATTACCTCAAACCTTCCCTCATTTCACGCAGCTCCTCACTGAACCTTTCACTAGGAGTCTGTGCAGCCCTACGCCTTCTTCTTCTGCGTGGAGTAGGTGTTACCGCTTCTGGTTCCTTTTCCTTTGGTTCCTCAAACGGTTTCCACTTACCTAATCTAACGCCCTCAGCATCAAATTCAATGTCTTTCCCTCTGAAAGCATACCTATCAGCACCCTTAGCCTGTTTCTCATATTCAACGAACTTTTTCTCAAATGTCACTGTAGGTATTTTATCGAAGTCTATTTCCTGATTACCCAATATACCTAGCCAAACATCATTATAATAGTCCTCATTGTCTCTTAGAAGTCGTTCTTGGTCAAAACCTGTTCTCGGTAATGAATAATATCGTAGATATGTTCCTTCAAGATTCTCAGGCACCCGCCTCTCAATAGCTTCAAGCAACCTCTCATCCTTTACCCATTCAGGATGAGCTAAGTCAAAAGCCTCACGCTCTTCGTCAGTCTCCAATGCTTCCCTTTGCTCACTTAATTCTCTACCCTTAACTTTTAACTCCAGCAATCTGATAGGACTATCCACCTCATCTAAGCCACGCCATTCTCGGTATTTGGCATCCTTGGCTAGAATAAGACGAGCCTCAGCACTATTCGCACCAAACTCTTTAACAGCATCAAGATAATTAGCGTGAGATACCTCTGACCCTTTGGGTGGTAAGGAGAATTCAGCCAAGCCCTTTAGTGGAATCCCCAAATCTTTTATCATTTGCTGGGCTATATCGTAGGCTTCTTCGGTTAAGATATTAGCTTGTCCCCATATAGCCAATCTTGCATTATCTACAGGATTGTCCTTTAACCACTCATCTCCAGGGTCTTCCTTTAATTCAGGATGGCCTTCCAAAAACAGTTCCTGTTCGTCTCCACTTAGTTTATGATAATCCCGTAAAGCGGATATTTGTGCGGGAGTTAGGTTTCCTTGATGGGCATTAGGAAATCGTTTATCGAAAGTCTTTAATTCTTCGGTATCAGTTATTGACAATCTCTCCTGCCATTGCAAAATAAAATCTTCAAAAGTAAACCCTTTCTTAGGGTCATTATTTATCTTAATCAAAGATATACTCGGAAACTCCT
>SDBU01007525.1_pt1 | contig 12531 bp, 12 predicted proteins | sample 2277071 | NCBI WGS metagenome assembly SDBU01 (sample SAMN10397929, study PRJNA504765) | marine sediment metagenome | isolation source: marine sediment core GS08_GC12, 126 cmbsf | place: Arctic Ocean: Gakkel Ridge, Loki's castle | collected 2008
GTTGCCATTGTTTCCATTATGACGATCGTCATAGATGTCCATAGCTCTCTTGTAACCATCCGGATCCTTGACCTTTATCAAATCAAGGATGCTATCGAGAATGCCATTCATCCGATTAACTGTGTCACCAGATAAAGGTCTGCCCGAGTCGTGAGACTCTCCCCCAGCTTGTATCTGACAGTCATCTGCCATTACGATCATTCCTTTTTACTGTCCCGAAAACATATACGCAATAGGTATTTTGCGAGCTTTGGCGTGTCTAGGCGGATCAAACCGGGTTATGTCACCTACCTGTTTTTCAGGCACGGTTTCGTCGGCATGCTTAGCCTTGACATGCCGGGTTTTACCCGACTCTGTCTTATACGACTTTCCACAAAATTCGCAAGGATACCCATCATCTTTTTTAGGCATAAATACACCTCAACTAATACGGTATATGTTGATGATTATATTTAATCTTTGGTAAATATCGTCCTCAAACAATAACAATCTTATCGTCTGAACCCAATTCACCAACTAACTTCCATGCCGATTTCACATCCATTTTGAACGTGTGATCTGAAGCGTCTCGACGGCAGTAAATATAGTTGAAAGGATCCGCTATATACATCTTATAGTTTCCAGATTCAAAAACAGCCAACTCGAAACCGGTATCCTCTCCAACTTCAATATCTGGAAACTTATGCTCGAGCCAAACGGATCTCTTAAATAGATATGTAGACCCACCTAATACCTGATGAGGGTGATTGACTACATCCCTCCGTTGTACGCTCAAATTCTTGGAATATATCATATCCTCCTCAACAATCTTTACGAATAGCGCACCAATTGCCTTTCCTACTATATCTGCGTCATTTTCCTTTAGATGATAATACATATCCATCAGATAATTCTCAAAATATAGATCATCATCGTCCATCTTGGTTATCAGCAGACCACGACTATTTGCAATTCCTAGGTTGATATTCATTCCTAAATTTGTATCTGGTCCTGGCTCAACAAGTGTAATTCTTTCCTGATAACAGTGCTTTCTAGCTCGAGTTGTGATTGTTTCTGAAGGTGCACAAATTATAACCTCTTTATTTGGATAAGTCTGTCTGTTAACATTATCAATTATGCGATCTATATACCGATCAATCCTAATCGAGGCAATTACAATACTAATAAGCGGGTAGTTGTCCTCATGGCATTTCTTAGAAACTTCATCGCGCCATCGTAAGTGCTCACCTTTCTTCATATTTACCTGATCTGTCGGAGTTATTTCAACGACCCTTCCCCACTCATCATCTATATTCCGAACGATCTCGCCGCGTTTGATCATATCCGATATATATTGATCGTGCTCTTCATGACGCTTTCTGTTCTTATATGGTGTTGTAAATGGTATATAATGATCTTGATGAATGAACGAGGTCTTTCCGTGAATATACACCTGCTTTAATCCCTTCAATCGCATCCTATGAACAATATCCCAGTCCTCGGATCCCCATCCTTTTATACTCTCATCCTGACCACCCATATCCATCCAGACCGACTTCGCTGACATTTGACAAGCACCTATTCCCGTCTGATGTCCGAAGATGCACAACTTTTTCAACTCTTTATAGTCAAAATCACCATCAACCTTCGTTCTAGGAAGATGCCAACACCGGCAGATTACAAACTTATCAATAGCAGCTTCCCGTTTCAATACAGCTACGAAGTTTGGAGCTAATATCATATCAGCATCTATATTTGCTACAAACTCTCCCTCGGCCGCCCGGAGTCCTATATTTAAAGCATGAGGCTTGCAGAAAATATCTCGGCTGTGTGAATATATGTACTTGAAACCATAGGATTCCACCAGTCTCTGAATACCGTCAATACCGCCATAATCAACAACGATGACCTCCACATCATCAACATCATTCTGATAATCATAACTCAGACTTCGGAGACAATGCTTAAGCTGATCAGCTCGATTCCTAACTGGTATCACAATTGATAAGTGTGTCATTATGGCTTCCCCTGAAACATGAAGTCCAACTTGCTTCTCGCGTCGTTCTTCTCCCGCTTTGACTGAATGTCCTCTCTAATCTCATAATTGATACTATCCCTAACTGCTCTTGATGGGCACTCCAGTAGGTGTTTCATATATGTCTCAGTATCATCAAACGCTTCACCACAAATACAATGGTGCTGATCATCTAATGTTGGAAAATCATCCACACGGGTAGATGATACATTGCGAATGACGGTTCTGGACATCCGTTCCATCTCACCCCACCCATCAACATTTCGTTCATATATTCCAAGTTTGAGCTTCTCCCGGCTTATACTATCTTTAACGGCCCAGAGCCTCTGATTGCGATAATTGCTGCCGATCTTCTTATCATGGGTCTGATGAACAAACCTGGCACCTTGGTGACATACGAACACACGTCGAAGATTGAAGGCCCTCTCTGCGCGTTCCAAGAAGTCGCGATCCTCTACACCCCACCCATAAAATTCTTCATCATAACCTCGGAGATCAAACCACACCCCTCGATGGGCAACCTGAAGTCCGCCAATCCCAAGATTGTGCGGAGGAGGAACGGAACTATTCCAAACCATATCAAAGGGGAGACTTTCTGACACCTTATTACTGATTGTTCCTTTCCATAGACATAATAAAAAGGTATCCGGTGAAACCAAACCATTAACAATTTCCATAAAGTTTGGAGAGATCATCATATCCGCATCAAGATTTCCAATGTATTCGTTCGTCGCATGTTTAACCCCTATATTGATGGCATGAGATTTACGAAATATTCCGGTAACATTCACTTGAATATATTTAAATCCGTAATCTTCAACAAGACCTTGTATATTATCCGATCCTCCGTAGTCAACCACAATTACCTCGGGGACCAGGGTCTGATCACTTAGAGTTCTCAAACAATTCACCAAACCGTCCTTACGATCTCTAACGGTAATAATGATGGATAGGTGATTCTCTTCATTATAGTGAGCACTTTGTGGGAACTCGTCTTCCCTACCCTCCCACAGAACATCCTCCCAAACCAAGCATCGAGGGCAATCTTTCCCCCAATGTGGGCAGCTCACCGCATTTAAAACCTCACGATTGCCATTGTTCTTATTATCGCGATTTAACCCCCACAAATGAGTCCCATACTTCGAAACGATCTTCCGCGAGCACAGGTTTACCTCCTCATGGCTCATTATCATCTTATCGTAACCGGTAATCATATAGAACATCCGGGAAATGCCACCCTGCTCAGTACAATGCTTTGACCAGTCCTCCCCCGTTTTTGATTTGTAAATATTGGTAAGTTCCTTTGCAATATCAAGACCTGGTGGAAGACCCACCACACCCGAATTGATTGGAATCGGATATTGATCTGCTTCCACCTGAAATATACCATACCCGTGTTTTGCCATACCAGCTTCTAGATCCGATGATAATAAAATTGCTTGAGACCCTATCCATCTTGCAATGGTCGGAGGCATGTCCCAAATTATGACATCATTATCCAGCCACAGCTCATAATCATTAATATCAACACGATTCGTCCACTTGTTAAGTGCTCCATAATGGATCGGTACGATGACAGCACCCGGAAGAATATCATAGATCTCAACATAATCAGGAACACTTATAACATCACGAGGATCTTCACCGGTCTTCGAATATAGAACGAACCGATTCTCTTCTGGATTAAAGACATTTGAAATCCTTCTCATTGAGGTCTCAAGGGATCTCCACCCAAACGCTTTCCACCGATCGTCAGATTTTGGGCGATCGATTCCCATTGTCCATTTTATAGTGACCATTATCTCGACCTACCATTTGTTAAGTTTTCCTTTCCAGGAGCAGTCCCTACACATGAGAATGTTCTTTGACCTTCCCGTTAAGTGTGAGTTCCGGATCTGCTCCATCTTTACTCCAAACCAAATTTCCTTCATAGTATTCTTATTGAGATCACCCAAAACCACCTCTTCCCGATAATCATCACAACACAACACAATTCTTCTATCGACTGTAACGATTACCTGTGAAAATATCCTATCACAGGGCTCTGGTCCTCGATGATCCACTCGTATTCCACGGAATCCATGAAAGTCCTGGAGATAAGCTATAAATATATCATCACAATATGGACCCCATGTCTCGTGATACATCTTACCTGACTCGGCCTTATTGCTTTCCATCTCCGTCATTCTTATCTTAAGGTGTGGCTTTCTACCAGTTCTATCGCGAAACAGCCTGTGAACGCCCTCTCTGACTTCCGTGGGCTCTATACCAGGTCGAATCATCTTCATCATGAAATCCGAGGCTCCATCGATGCTGATAACAATACCGTCAAGATTATCAATCATGGCTTTACGAATATCATCATCAAACAATCGGGATCCATTAGTATAGTTCAGCATTTTCACATCTGGATATCGTTCCCTTATCCGACTGATTATCATGATATAATCTGGATGAATAGTCGGCTCACCAAATAGATGCGGATGAATCCTACGGATTCCCAACTTATAGGCCTCATCTACTGTATCCATTATGTCCGAAACCGACATGTATCTACCCGTTCTGTTCATACCACCATGGGGGCACATTACGCAACCCCCGTTGCATTTCGTAGTGATCTCAATATTCATCTTCCTGGGAACCGCGGTAACCATATCAATCTCTCCATTCTCGTATCAACATCTGCTCATATTCCAATGCCGTCTGATCAACACTGAATCTACTGAGAACCCTCTTGCGGGCCTCCTTAGCTATAATTTCTCTGCTCCAATCATCCTTCAAGTAATAAAGAATCTTATTGTTCAATTCTCCAATATCATTTATACCAATGATAGTCTCCCCATCCTCGAACACATCACTCGAGTTTGCCGGAATATCACCAATAAGCATAGCACCGAACAATGAACCCTCAAGATACTTCTGAACCATAAACTTGCGCATCGAAGCGTCCACTACGAATATCTTCGTTCGACACAGTATTGTTCTATATTCTTCTCCCCACCAGCTACCTACCTTCATCTTCACGCTATCGGGAAGATTTGATAATTCCTTCCTAATTTTCTTTCTATTATTATGAAATCTCCATTTATCATTAACTGTACAGATGAAGGCGACGTCTATATCCCTTCGAGAAGATTGCCCAATGGTTGGGTCCACACCCCAAGGAACACAAATTATTTTAGCTCCATTTGCCCACTCTACATTATTAATAATTGTTTGAATGGATCTCACCGAATAACAATTCAAATGATCGGGTGTGTGAACCACAAAATAATCAACCTTGCAGTCACCAAAATTATTATCCGCTTTTTTAGCACCGTTAAAGGCTTCAATATCCAAGACGTCAACAATTAGCCTACACTCAGAGTTTGATATCTCCTTACACAATGCTCTCATATTATCGTTAATACCTTCAAATGCACCCCATCCAAAATGAACATAATCTGGTAACTGACCCTTTAGACTGTGCTGCACAATATTCTCCAAAGGTTTATCAAAATCTTCCTCCCTCACCACATTCAACATGGATCCACTTCGAGATATGTAATCGTAAAACAACGATAATAATGGGCTTCGCCTACGCTCCTTATCCAATACCAATACCGTAGGACCATTCATTCAAACAGCCCCGATCGCTTTCTCGCCTTTTCAAGCATTTCATCATCAAACTCGTAATATAGGACAATTCTCTGCATAGCTATTCCGGTAATTATATATGATTTAGGCGCAATGCCAAGTGTCCAATGGTTTATGATGTCTAAATCGATTCCATTATGACTCGGATATGAATCCTTCCAATTATATGGTAGACTTATAATTGCGCTATCCGAGATCCTCATAATCTCAAGGAAAACAGCCTGCTTCACCTTCAAATGCTCTAGAACCTGTAGCCCTATGAATATATCATACTTCTTGACCGGCCAAGGAATGACATGAGCATCATGTAAATACGTTGGATTCACGCCACTGCTAATATCAATGGTCTCGCTGCCAACAATAAGCGGTAGTTTGTTTGGACCTAGTTCCAATGCACTATCGAATTTGATATACTTTAGAATTTCTATGGCTTTCTCGTAATATCCCCATCTACCGTTGTAATAGGGATCGTCCTTCGCCACATTATTGAACTCTTCATAAGTAACAGGCCTCAACAAATCACTCGTAAGTATTCCTCCTTTTCAAACACTTCCCACATACCTCGATACTGTCGTTAGACCGCTCTTTGGCGCAGTCTGAGCACCGCGGTTTTTTCATCCACCCCTCTGCAACGGACTCCCCATCCGAATACCCAGTCTTATATTTTCTCCATGTTTCCTTTCCTGTTTTTGAAAATGGAAAACTCGGACCCACCGCGAGCTCACTAACAACAAAGTGACCGGACTTGTCAATTGTTCCATCAACCGTAATAAACTGGGTCTTAAACAGTTTTGGTATCTGCGATATCTCTTCAAGGGCCTTATTCCACGATGGTATTATATATCCGTTAAAGCATTTCCCGTCAACCGCCGTATTATCAAATCTGAAATGCTTTGAAGGGCACACAACACCATCGACCGCCGTCACACGGTACGCTCCTTTGCATCCATTGCCATACCCAGCAGACTTCTTGCTTGGAATTTTTAATAATGTCTCAATATATTCTCCGTGTATAAAGTAATCCCGCAACTCTACAAACTCGTTAAAATCAGATAGCTCGCTCAGTTTCAGGTGTGACACAATCGTCTCTTCAAAGAACGTCCCCACGCTTGGATGTTCATTCTCGGTATAAGCACCCCACATGGCCTTTACCATGTCTTCGCGTGTCCATGCGGTGCCATCCGGTTCCACAAGATTATTCCCATCCGACCGTATGTTATACACACCTATGCCACCGCACCGCGCATTCGGTTTTATAACATATCTATCAGGGAGTCCATCAAAAATATCAGTTGGTAAGTTCGGCACCTCATGCTTCGAGAAATACCGGTACAGCTCGGGTGTTCGAATATTCGTATATTCGTTCAGAAACTGCTTAGTAAATACCTTGATGCTAATCATCGTCCATTCTATTGACACAATGTGTTTATTTACCAACCGGCAACCTGGATGATCTATAAAATCATCGCCCATGATATCACAACCTTTTCCAGAACCTGCTCGTCCAATTGTTCGATTCAAATATTTCAAGCTCAACCGGCTCAAAGTCCTTCAAAACATCCTTCGCGTCCTCGTACTTAATTTCGATACCCCAATCATGAACTCCAAGCATGTCTCCAGAATTAAGATGAACAGCATACAATTTTATCTCCTTCGTCTTACGGCCATTGTCACAATATAATAGCTTCCGACGATTACTCTTACACAGATCTATCAATTGCTCCACCGGAGTAGATAGGATGTCTACATTGTGAAAATGCACCAGACTGGCATCGAATAGATCCCGCCTTGTGACCACCCTGTCTGGGTTCGGTTTATCATAGGAATGCAATTCGGCACTTTGGCAACCATCGTGCAATACCAATGTGAATCCACCCCATGACGTCCCCGTTTCCAAAATCAACGCCGGATCTAATTCGGCCACTATTTTTTGTATAGTAGGAATACTCTTCTTCTCATGTACGCACATTATGCTTCCATCTTTAAACTTGCTCTGATACGGAAATCTCATTTCACTTCCTCCAATTCAAATACCGGGGCCCTCTCCAAAGAATCCTGCGACCGTTTTGATTCCCAACTCCCACCTACCCATCAGTTGATTAAGATTGTATCTCTCTGCTCTCTCTGAGGATCTTGCTTTGTATTCAATTAGGTTATCATCACTGAGCATCTTAGTGAGCACTTCCTTCCATGCCTCAGACGATTCATAATCGTCGACAAGGATTGCCGCACCATCTGACGCCTCTGGGATCCCATCTTTGTTCGCCGCAATGACAGGAACACCGTAGAACATCGCCTCCAGAACAACACGACCGAACGTCTCAAAATGCTCTTCCTGGGTAGGAACCAACAGAACCTTTAAACGTCGGTAGAAGTCACCTATGTCATTCATATGCTGCATATACTCTTGGTTCTTACGTCTCTTACGACCTTGCCCGCTTTTAATAGCCCATCCGCCTGCCGATATGAATTTCTCATCGGTAAACTCGTCTGAAAGATAGTCAAATATCTTTATCCCCTTGTGTTTCGTAGGGTTGATCATTCCGATGCCGTCACCCAATGACTCTGCGGCAACCACATCCATCTCAATCTCCGGGTAGATTACCATGTTTGATCCTTCGACACCCCGCTCCTGCCAAGCCTCTCTACAGGCTTCCGAATTGAAGATGTGCATGTCAACCATTTCGTTCCATAGTGTCGGATCATAACCATCATAAACTACTGTGTACTTCTGAATGATCTTAGCACCATTCTCCTTGGCAGCCTTCCAAGCCCCTTCCTGCGGAGGAAAGCACGTAAACAGAACATCACCAGGTTCCAGATATGATAACAGTGTGCTCATCGCTACCTTTTTATAGATCTTCTTATCAGATCTCGCTGTAACCGGAACACCTATCGCTGACAAGTTCGCATGATCAGAATAGAACACCTCCACACCCTCTTCTTCTAAGGGCTGTTTGGCACTGGTTACACTTCCTTCAGTAGCATATGAAATGGCCATACATTTACAGCCTCGCTTTACAAGGTGACGAAGCATTGTCCTTATGTCGAACTCCGTTCCACCGAAGTCACGCCAATATCGCCCGAAGTAGACCAGTTTCATCTGTGAGGTATATCAAGTATGCTCTTTTATACTTTACTACCCTCAGTAGGCCTTCTCTACACAGACGTATGGATACTCTGGAATGTCCTTGATCCACAGACTTGCCACGTTGGTGAACTGTGACGAATCCGTATCCCAGCTGTAGATGCTCAGCGTGCAATAGACCATGATCGGATAATATCGGTAATCCACACCCGCGTCTCCATCCCATACCCGATTGTATTCCTCATAGGCATAATGAACCTTCGGTCTGCACATCGTATCCAAAGTTACAGCGCTGATCCTTGAACCGCCAGATGGCGATACAGGAAGGTCCGCAGCAATGAATCCCTCTGTAAGATCCGGAGATATGATAGTCAAGTGGATCTCGACTGGACCAACATCTCGCGTCTCTAGAAGACCATTCTTTCCATGAAGCATGAAAACGGTAGGAGCGCAGTCCTCAGATGTCCATGCGATCTTATTAAGACCTATCTGGAAATACTTTATCGGTTCATTGGTATTGAAAGTGTCATACACCGAGATGTTGTAGGATGCACCCGTGCCGGTCGTTAGGAAATCCTCTAACAATACCACAAGGTACTTCTCATCCTGACCATCAGTGTCTTCAATGACAAAGTAGATCACATCGACAGTCCCATCAAAAGTGGCTATACACATGGACATCGGATTGACCGTTTCAGGGCAATTTACCACAACATCCGATACACCAACACCAGGTGCCATTGTAGACCACGCCGTATAGTCAAAGGTTGACAGCGCAAACACTGGCTTGCCGATATCAATGTACATCATATAAACATTGTTGTCACCAACTTCAATTGTTGGGAAAAAAGCACCGAACTCACTGCCAGCAACCAGAACCTGCAAACCTGGATACCGAAGACCAACAGCTCCGACCGGATCATACGCATTGGTATACACCCCGTTGAACGCCAGTGGAGCGGTGTTCTGATCCCAACCCACAATAATGGTTGATCCCACTGGGTTTGCAATTCCATTCGCTGTGAACGCAGCACTCACATGAGAACAGTCGGTTCCTGGAGTAACAGTGCTGGTAACGATCTCTGCCCACTGAGTTATTGCCATTGGTTCCGGAGGTGCGGCTACAGTGGCATAGGTAGGCACCTGTAGTTCGGTATTTGCGGGTATATCCAGAAGTGCATCAAGCACCAGAGATCTACTCGTCGCATCTTCATCTCCGATGACAATGACATGAAGAATATCATTATCATCCATTACCAGACAATAATCATCATTGGCAATCCTATCAATTGTAATGCTACCTGGTGGATCGCGGTCGAAGGCAAATGGAATTGTTATCTCAACATCCCATACACATCTGTCAAGCACCGTATTCACGCCGGGCACTGTGCTTAGGTGCTCGATACGAAGCATGACCTGATTTGGCAGCATATCATTGTTCTTGAAAAGATAATAGGTATTGTTATATGTTGAAGATCTCGCCATGGCTCTCTGAGATGGAAAACCAGTTAACGGATCACTGCCCTCAAGAGCAGTCCCACCAGTCTTGAAGAAATGGAACTTGTCTGGCCTCTCTGTCGGGGCTGCTGCAAGAGATCCTGTGGCTGAAATTGTAATGGTCTGTCCTACCTGGGCAAGTGTTATGTTCGCACCCTCAGAAAGCAAGACATCGCCATAAAGCATTGCCTGACCAACTTCTCTGATGCTGTGAACACCCTGATGAGCATGGCCTCCCCTTGCAACAGTAGTATCAACACCGGCAGCGTTGGCAACCGCGACCTGTGTTATAGCAGCAACTAAAGCCCACTCAGGAGTTACATCTGCCTGCGCTCCACCTGCGTCGACTGCATCTATACCAGGACCGAAATTGATCGTGAGAGCGGGTGTCAAAACTGCAACGTCATCATCTTCGACATTGACACCAGCAGCACCGCCACCGAATGGGATCCAAATGAGACCAGTATATATCTCAGGACGGGTATTACTAATGTTCCAGCACCAATTACCGCGTCTCAATACCTCAACAGGTAGATCCGCCAGCTCCGCAGTTGTGTGTTCACCAATATAGTTCTCGAGCTTCCTCGGGTTTAGATTACCGGGCATTTTTACACCTCAACAGCTAATAAAGTTAAATAGGATATAATTATAGACTCAACGCTACAGTATATGCTAATTGATATATATATAATTATCTACGGAAGAAAGGTGAGGCCCGACAATGTTCAGGGTGAATCAGTGGGTAGTAAAGAGGGGGGTTGATTCAGGTTGAGATATATAATGTCGGTCCTTACTCATTATAATCCCAGTCTAAGTATATGTAGTTTTTAGTACCAGATGAATTAAAAATATGGCCCGAAGCACATAGGGGGAAGAAGATAATAATTTCAGTTTGATAAACAGAGGATGATCTTCAAAATATACAACCTCGGGCCTAATAACCCAAACGCTATACTAATACTTTAACATTTCTAAAAAATAAAAACAGAGCGGGTTTATCCCCGCTCCGACAACCTAGAACCGAACAGATAGGATACCTAATCAATAGATTTCCTGAATCAGATGACTCCTCTTTCCAACGGTCTCACCTATGATACCGAAGCCCTCGCCGATGTTTGCACCGACGGTTGAGGATCTGATCCGCTCTCTGAACTGGGATTTTGGAGATATGACAACAGGGATCTCCTGATAGCCCTTCACGACGTCCTCGCCATTGTTATAGATCTCCTCGATCTGGAAGACCGGAAGCTGGACACCAGACAGCTCATGTCTGATCTCCCTAACTGTTGGCGCGGTGTCCGTGGATTCCATACCTTCGATGATGATGAAGGCATCTTCGTCCACGATGAAATCGAAGAACGTTCCCCAGCCGTTTGCATCTGTTACCATGTTCGCAGCACCACCACCAGCGAGTGAAACAACTGTCACCCACTGCCCGCCATTTGTGGACGGAAGGCCCACAGGAGGAGCGGGGTTATTGGCCAGAGTTTGGTCCGGCCTGAACTGGCTTCGGCCTATCATATTTCCGCTGGGAAAAAGTCCCTCGGAGGAGTCTGCGTAATCCAAACCCCATATGTCCTTGGCCCTCTCAATGGTGTCCTTCCGAGCCTGCTCAATGGCTTCGTCAGGTTTCTCTGCAATCACAGGTAGCAAATATGGCATTTTTTACACCTCATTTGTTTATAACACATCTCTACGATGATTAATTCAAGTAAGGCGTTAATAGTATTTAAAAAACGTAAATGTTTTATACCATCGTATACATTATGTATATGGATTTTATGCCAAAAACAATGATTTTAAGCAATCGTAAAATCAACACTGATGATTACAATGTTTTTAGAAGAGGTGTTCAGGAAACTTACGATGTGAGTAGCTCCAGAGAGCTCCCAGCGTCTGTGAGAGTGAATAAGATAATTGAAGTATCGGGAGCTGTAGGCGAGTGGGATTGGCTTTTCAATACATTGGAGAATGACGGTACAGTCGTAGTAGTTGGTCATAGTCCTGATCATTCGCTTACCATAGGAATCAGGAAACTCACATCAGGGCAATTCGAAATAAAAGGTTCAAGAGCTTATAGCCGGGCTAATCTACTCAGCGCTATTAATTTGGCGGAAAGCGGTAAGATTAGACCTCTGGTTGGCTCAGTTTACCCTCTATCAGAAGCTAACGAAGTATTGTTAAAAATGACTGCTAATAAACTGGGGGGTACCCGTGCTGTCCTCGTTCCTGGATAGCATATATTAACTTGTCCCCATAACTATTCCGGTTACAGCGTTAAACCATCTAGATAATC
>SDBU01007527.1_pt1 | contig 12529 bp, 15 predicted proteins | sample 2277071 | NCBI WGS metagenome assembly SDBU01 (sample SAMN10397929, study PRJNA504765) | marine sediment metagenome | isolation source: marine sediment core GS08_GC12, 126 cmbsf | place: Arctic Ocean: Gakkel Ridge, Loki's castle | collected 2008
GCTAATGCTGGCCCCAACACGAATGGCAGTCAATTCTTTATCACTTATGGCCCCCAAACCCACCTGGATGGAAAACATACTGTTTTTGGAAAGGTAGTCGGCGGCGCAGATGTCGTTGATTCCATTCGCCAGGGAGATCGGATGGAAAAGGTAGAAGTAAGCGAAGAATAAGCCTAGTTCACCAGCTCTATATATCTCGTTCCAAGCGCGTAAAACGGTTTTCAATTATCCAATCGACAATTCCCGGAAAGAGAATATTCATCCATACGGCCAGGCGCATCTGCCAGGGGATGATCAACTCTCTCCGGGGACGTCTGACCACACTCAAAACAGCCCGGGCGACTTCTTCTGGTTCTAATCGTAATGATTCAGGGGTTGTCTGCCCGGTTTTGCGTTTGATATCTGCATGCTGTTTAAATTCTGTATTAACAGCCCCTGGATAAATGCCAGATACATGAACATCATACAGGCCTACTTCCCGCCGTAAGGCCTCGGTAAATCCGCGCACCCCGAACTTGCTGGCTGAATAGACCGTATACGTTGGAGTGGCAACAAAACCTCCCGATGAACCCATGTTGATGATATGCCCTGACCTTCGCTGGATCATATGTGGAAGGACCTCACGGGCGACCAATATGGTCGCGATCAGGTTGATCTGGATTTGGGCCTGAATATCTTCCATTGGATCCAGGTCTTCAAGCCATTTCAAACGTCCAAAACCAGCACTGTTTAACAACACATCGATCTGTCCAAACTGATCCAAGGTTTTTGAAATCAATCTTTGAATATCCTCAAATCTTGTCAGATCAGATTGCACAACAATTGATTGACCACCATCGGATGCGATCCCCTGTGCCACCGCCTGTAAGCGCTCGAGTCGGCGTGCGCCCAATGAAACCCGGTAACCCTCTCGAGCAAATAACCTGGCAACAGCCTCCCCTATTCCAGAAGAGGCACCGGTTACCAAGATGACTGGCTGGTAAGACATAGATTTTTCCTCTGCTTAATAATTAGCCAAAAATTCGGTATACAAGTACGCATCTTCTAAAACACCACTTACCCTGAAAGGCCTCCATGATTTCTGCGCCAACTTATTTGCTGATGAGTGATTGACATACGCAAGAATATGTGCTAGAATTATCACAAATCGGTTTGCAATACAAACTAGTCTGACAGGATAATAGCATGGATGATGATCTCAATCAAGTTGCGCAGCGGACTCACCAATACTGGTTCATCGATGGCCTGGTTGAACTTTCAGTAGGAGGCACCTTTATGATCTTGGGTTTGTATTTCTACCTCCAATCGATTCTTCCCTCCGGATCATTGGTTCTTCTCACCCTCCAAGTGGGGCTTGTGGTCTTGCTCTTTGGGGTAATATTTCTCAGCCGATACCTGGTGAACAAATTCAAGTCTGGCCTGACTTTTCCCCGCACCGGATATGTCAGCTACAAACGGGCCAACAAGAAACAAAGAATAATAAGTGTAAGTATTGCGATAATCATTGCGAGTCTTAATATCGCACTGTTTTTCTCCACTCCCCTATCTTTGAACTGGATCCCCGCCATCACAGGATTTATCGTCGGTATTATCTGGCTGATTTCAGCTGTTCGGGTCGGGTTGGTTCGATTTTATCTACAGTCGATCCTGTCTCTGTTGTTGGGTGTGGGATTATCCCTGGCGAGATTGGAAACGTACCAAAGCTTGGCAATTTATTACGCGGTCATGGGGATCGTTCTGCTGATCTCTGGTGGGGTGACCCTGGCCAAATATTTACGCCAGTACCCTGCATCTGAGAACAATTCTCCAGCATGATGGGCAGGACTCTGTCGCCATGAAATTAGATCCTCGTAAAGTTGCTCAAGTAGACCGGATGATCCATGAACCAGCTCGGCTGATGATCGTAACCATCCTTTCTGCTGTTGAAAGTGCTGATTTCCTTTACCTGCAACATGAAACCGGTCTGACAAAAGGAAATCTCTCCTCCCACCTATCGAAGCTTGAAGCTGCTGGTTATATTGAAATTCAAAAGACTTATCGCGGCAAAATTCCGCTCACGGTATGCAGTCTCAGCAATACCGGAGGCAAAGCATTCCAGGAATACCGCGATCAATTGAAATATATTGTTGAAAACACATAGGGAATAAAGAGATGACCACATACGCCATAAAAACTGAGAATTTAGGCCGAAATTTTGGTTCTATACGCGCCCTGGATGATCTTTCTATTGAAGTACCAACCGGGAGTGTCTTTGGCTTCCTGGGACCCAACGGCGCTGGGAAGACCACCACTATCCGCTTATTACTTGGTTTGCTCGAACCCACCCAAGGAGGCGCTCAAGTTGTTGGGTTTGATACAGTTCGCCAAGCTGACGATATCCGCGCCAGAAGTGGTGCCTTACTCGAACACAACGGTCTGTATGAGCGACTGAGTGCCGAGAACAATCTGGAGTTTTATGGGCGTGTCTGGCGAATACCCGCTTCTGAACGTCAGGCGCGCATTCGCGAGCTTCTCACCAATTTAGATTTATGGGAGCGGCGTAAAGAGCCCGTTGCCAATTGGAGCCGAGGGATGAAGCAGAAGCTTGCCATGGCGCGGGCTTTGTTCCACCGTCCATCCCTGCTCTTCCTGGATGAACCCACTGCAGGTCTCGATCCCTCCGCGGCTGCGAGATTGCGCGATGACCTGGAAAAACTGGTCGAGATTGAGGGTGTCACGGTTTTCCTGAACACCCACAACCTGGCAGAAGCTGAAAGGCTCTGCCAGCAGATCGGAATTATCCGGGGTGGAAAACTGATGGCAAATGGATCGCCCAGCGAACTGCGAGCCCGGGCGGGAAATCCTTACCTGGAAATCAGGGGCGCAGGTTTTACCAGCGATGCAATTCAAGAACTGCGCAGGCGAAAAGAAGTTGTATCAGCAAAGCTGCACAACAACAGTTTGACCATCCAGCTGCGAGAAGATGGTGAAACCGCCCCGCTGGTCAGTATACTGGTTCGTTCTGGTGTCCAGGTTGAAGAAGTCATCAAAGCACAATCCAGCCTGGAAGAGGTTTTTCTAAGTTTGGTAAACGAAGGTGAACAATACACGGAAGGTGAATCATGATCAGCGATATCATTACTGTTATGTGGAAAGAGATCAGGGAGCTTTCCCTCCAACGCTCGGGTTTACGCGGTGGTAGGGTCGGGGTGTTGGTTTTGATTGCCGTATTTGGCATCCTACTCCCGCTGCAATCCGGGCGTGATTGGCTAACCGCCTCTACAACAATTCTGATGTGGGCTTGGGTGCCTTTTATCCTGGTAAACAGCGTTGTAGCAGACTCCTTCGCAGGCGAGCGTGAACGCCATACACTGGAGACTCTACTCGCCTCGCGCCTGTCTGACCGGGCTATTCTGATCGGGAAAATTTGTTCTGCAATCGCTTATGGCTGGGGCATCACCCTGATCGGAGTTGTTGTCGCTCTGGTGACAATTAACATCGCTCATGGCGCTGGCGAGCTGTTATTCTTTCCCCCGCTGAACGGCATTGCCATCTTTACGCTTTCATTTCTGATCGCCTGGTTAGCTGCTGGCTTAGGTGTACTGGTGTCCTTGCGCGCTGCTTCAGTACGCCAAGCACAACAGACCCTCAGCTTGGCATTCCTGTTCTTGTTAGTCCCACTACTGATCCTGCCTCTTTTTCCTGAGAACACTCAGGTTCAAGCAACAGTGGTCAATGCCCTGCAAAGTCTCGATTATCAGACGATTGGAATCATCGCAACTGCCATCTTGTTGGTGCTCGATCTGGTATTGCTAGGTGTGGCACTGAGGCGCTTCAACAGGGCACGCCTGATCTTAAACAACCAATCTTGAGTGTCACGTCGGAGCAATCCAAACATGGTTACCTGGAAGATAACAGCCAGAGCCCGCAAATTTATGGGCTCTTGTCTCGGATCCTTTTTGTGCAGGATTGCTCGGGTGATGGCCAAGTTTTTTGATTTCGTTCATGCTTAATGTCACTTTTTTGTTCAGAGGGTGACATTTCCGCTGAACAATAACAGGCGTTTTGCAGAGACTTGACGTCTAACGGCAGACGCGATATAGTTAATGACGCAATGCGTCAAATACTACCCAATCAGGAGATAAAATAATGCCAACCAACAATGAACCGGAAGTTGTCGAAGTGAATGAAGAGAGAGTAGATGTCGAAGAGCCCTCGATCCTGGAAAGTCTACGGCGTGTTTTGCTCGCCAGTGTAGGTGTGGTAGCCCTAACAATCGAAGAAGTCAGGGAGCTGGTCGATAAACTCGTCGACCTCGGTGAAATCGCCGAGCAGGAAGGGATCAAGCTGGTGATCGAGATTAAGGAAAAGCGCAAGAAGAAAACTGATAAGGTTGAAGATCTTGCCTTCAGCCGAATGAACGAATTGATGGACAAAATGGACATCCCCACCAAATCTGATATCGACGACTTAAGCGCTATGATCACAACTCTATCGAAGAAAGTCGACGAACTCAAGAAGGCAAAAAGCTAAATAATTTCGTCCAGTTTGTCATTTGAGACAAGTGCGCTTGAACCATTTATGATGAACAGCTCAAGCGCACTTCGTTTTAGTAGAGAACTTTACCCCTTCAATCAAATTTTGAGCGACCGGAGCGCAATACCGACCAAGACAAGCGGATCGCCAAGAAAAGTAACGTAAAGAATCCAACTACGATAATCCAGGTCAATAAACCCCAAGGCCAGGCATAATCAAGGCGCGGCAGGAGCAGTGCCAACGCGACAACCAAGGCAGCTACCAGGACACTGAAGATAATGCGATTGATCAACCTGTCGATCATGTTGATCACTTGTTCAAGCTGCGGCAGTTCTGCTTGTACAGTCAGCTGACCCCGTTCTAGCTGATCAAGGATATGAGAAGTTTTGCGCGGCAGGATGGTGGCAAAATCCTTCCAATCTATCGCCAAACGTAAAACCTCAGGTCCCCAAGAAGATGGCAGCCACATGCGGCGGAATAATTTTCCGATAAAAGGTTGAGCTGCTTTATAGATATCAAAATCTGGGTCCAATTTCAGACCAACACCCTGCATCATAATCACAGTTTTCATCAATAGGTAATAATTTGTGGGGATATTGAGCTTATACTCATACATGATTGGTTGGACTGCCTTGGCGATTTCCTGGGCGTTGATCTCATAAATCGGCAAGCCATAATATCTCGTCATAATGCGCTTCAAGTCACGCTGCAATCCCAGCCGGTCAACCCGGTAATCCGCGATTCCCATCCGTTGCAGCTGGTCCACGATACTATCCACGTCCAGCTGCACACCAGCGATGAACAATCTAGCCAGGTTTGACCGGTCCTGGTCATCTAGACGCCCAACTGTGCCAAAATCCAGTACACCGATCACCTCCCCGGGTAGGATCAACATATTTCCCGGATGTGGGTCAGCGTGAAAAAATCCATCGATTAAAATTTCTTTGAGGGCAAAATTTGCAGCATGTGCCGATAAGCGTTGACGATTGTACCCCGCAGCTTTTAAAGCATCCAAATTATCAATTTTTATCCCCTTAATACGTTCCATGACCAACAACCGTCTAGTGGAGTAATCCCAATATATCTTGGGCACATAAAGGTGAGGTTCATCAGCAAAATTTTTGCGGAGACGGTCTGCGTTCCATGCTTCCCTCCGAAAATCCAACTCCGTGCGCAAGGCTGAAGCGAACTCCTCAGCCAGATCCGCCACCTCAAATCGCGAGGCAATAGATATGCGCTGCTGAGCTGTGCGTGCCAGGTCATAAATGATGTCCAGATCCAAATTGACCGTCTTCTCAATATTTGGTCTTTGGATTTTGACCACCACCTCTTCCCCACCAACTAAGCGGGCAACGTGAACCTGTGCCAGCGAGGCGGAAGCGATCGGGACAGGATCGACTTGGGCGAACAAATCTTCCACAGGCGCACCGAGCTCTGTTTCAACGACCTGGCGGGCTTCATCCCATGAAACCGGGGGGACTTCATCCTGGAGAAAGCTTAATTCCTCAAGATATTCCGGCGGCATGATATCGGAACGCGTGCTCAGAATCTGCCCGAATTTAATGAATGTCGGTCCCAGGTCTTCCAATACCCGCCGTAACCGCCGGGGATTGGTCATCGCATCACCTGGGATATCTCTACGGCGCCGCCACCAGCGAGGAATATTAAAGCGATCGCTCATCCCCATTTGAGCTAGGAAAGCCCCAAAACCATAATCAGCTAAGATTTCGACAATTTGACGGTAGCGGCGAAGATAACGTGGTCTAATCAGCATCTGTTTGCGTAACTAAGTAGTGAGTTTAGTGTATACCCAATTTAGGAGTTGTCTGCCACGAAATAATTTCAGCAAGTGTTTGCCAATACTAGCGCAGTTTGTGCCAAAAGATTGTGTGGATTCTATCACAGGATGTTAAAACGAACTCCCTGGAGGGTGACCTTAAAACAATCCATGAACAAGAACAATTTCTCTCCATTATGGGTTATTGAATAATCTTTCCCCCACCTGTGCCAGATGATTTATAATCGTTACGCTCATGAACATTCAGAGGTCAGGACATCATGCTGACGATTAAACGCTACCCAAACCGCAAATTTTATGATACAGAAGAGAAGCGCTACATCACACTTGAGGATATCAGTTCCCGCATCCGGGAGGGTCGAGAGGTTCAGGTGATTGATCAGGGCTCTGGTGAGGAGATCACTTCGGTTGTTTTAACCCAGATCATATTTGAGCAGGAGAAGAAGCAGTCCGGCTTCGTGCCTCGCTCTGTACTGACCGGACTGGTTCGGGCTGGTGGATTCACCATCGGTCGCATGCGCAGCGCACTTGCCAATCCCCTCGAGCTGCTCAAACAGATTGACGAAGAGATCGAACACCGCATTGAGGTGCTCATTAAGCAGGGGGAACTGGCTGAAGATGAAGCCCGTCGCTGGCGTGACAAGCTTTTAGCTCAAAATATTACCCCCACTGATACAAGCCCTTTAGACGAAAACGAGATTCAGCGCTTATTAGATAAGCGAGGTGTGCCTTCGAGGGTAGATTTAGAAACAATTTCCGGGCAGCTTGAAGACTTAATGGACAAACTTGATCAGCTGGAGACAGATTCGGGCCAAGAGAGGTAACCTTTTCCGCTCTAAGAGCATCTAATGATTAATGAACTAGATCAAAAATCATTCTCACTTGAAGCACTACGCAGTGGGGATCGGGTAGAATTTGCCCGTTTGGTCGAAACATATTCCCCTATGATTTATCGCTTGGGATTAAAAATGCTTAACAATCCACAGGATGCCGAGGATATTCTCCAGGAGACTTTCATCAAGGCATACAAGCATATAGCTAAATTCGATGGACGTTCCAATGTATCGACCTGGCTTTACCGGATCGCGACCAACGAAGCATTAATGTCATTGCGCCGGAAACATCCAGAGGCGACGTCTTTCGAAAATCCCTCTGTGTACGACACAGAACCTCAGGAGCCTCTGCAAATTGTTGACTTTTGCTGTCTTCCGGAAGAAGAATTTCTGACTTCAGAAGCGCGAGCCCGTCTCGACGGTGCCGCTGAAAGGCTACCAGCCAACCTGCGGGTGGTCTTTGTACTGAGGGATATTGAAGGATTATCTACTCGTGAGACTGCAGAAGTGCTTGAAATCAGTGAGATGGCCGTCAAAACACGCCTCTCACGTGCTCGTTTACGTCTGCGCGAAGACCTCTCCGCATACTTTGGTAAGCTGATCGAAAAGGAATAAAATATGCACAGGCATGAAGACTGCCGTCAATTGTTAAATTCTCTCTCTGATTACATAGATGGGGATTTACAACAGGAGCTGTGCGACGAGATCGCTTTACATATGAAAGATTGCGACAACTGCCGCATTGTTGTCGATACGTTGAGTAAGACCATCTCCCTCTACCAAACCTCATCCAATCCCGCTGTTGTCCCAGACGAAGTCCGTCAAAGGCTTTTCCACCGCCTGGATTTAGATGAATTCTTAAATTTGTAACCATAGCGGCTTTATTGCATCTAACCTTGTGATGGAAATTTCTCGGACACAATCTGAAGACTTGCCTTTCGTTATTAGAATTAACCATCAAGGCAAAGATCAGCTAGAACGCCAATCTGGCCCGATTGGATGTGGTGACCCGTGCCCAGTTTGCTTGCAAGGCCACCCGGATTTCAAAGGGCTCCTCAACCTGGAATGCAGTGAATGCGGGTACACTGTCGGTGGCTGTTTTACCTGAAAGCATGATCAGATTGCCCCGGTGGGGTGAATGTGTCCTAATTGAATCTTAAGGAGAACAAAATAAAGTGGAAGCATTACTCAATGCTGAGATCGGGGATCAAGTTAAGGATGCCTTTGCTCAGTTAAATAATCCAGTCGAAGTGCTCTTCTTCGGTCGCCAGGGTGATTGCGAATATTGCGATCAGACCTTGCAGCTGGTTGAAGAAGTCTCCGAATTATCAGATAAACTTCATCTTAGCACTTATGACGTCGAATCCGATGCGGAATTGGCGAGCAAATATAATGTTGATAAGACACCAGGCCTGGTGATAACCGCTCGCGAGGGCGATCAACTAGTCGATTTTGGCGTGCGCTATGCCGGAGTTCCCTCCGGACATGAATTTTCATCCCTGATCCAGGATATAATCCTGATTTCCGGAAGGGATTCTGGATTGAGCCAGCAGACACGCGATTTGCTGGCAGATCTAACTGAACCGGTCTCCCTGCAGGTATTCGTCACCCCAACCTGCGCCTATTGTCCCCAGGCAGTAATCCTGGCCCACCGTATGGCTATGGAAAGCCCCATGGTCCAGGCTGAGATGGTGGCCGCGATGGAATTTCCGGAGCTCTCTAGTAAGCACGGCGTCAGCGGTGTTCCGCAGACCACCATCAATGATGGTGCTGGCAATATAGTCGGTGCGGTACCAGAGCAGCAATTACTGGCGGAAATCATCCGCTCAATCAATGCCAATTAACCAGATAGAAAGAAAACATAACCAGAAACATAAAATTTTAGCGATGGCTTTGATCGGGGGAGGGTTGCTGATCGTGGGCATTGTCAGCATGATCCTACTTACCTCAACCTTATCCACATCCTCACCTACCAGTGTTGGGGAGAACGCTCCCGCCAGGGTGGATTTTCCGGCGCCCGATTTACAGCTGCACGACATATCAGGCAATCCAGTATCGCTGTCTGATTACCAGGGGCAAGTTGTGCTGGTCAATAATTGGGCAACCTGGTGCCCACCCTGTCGCCAAGAAATGCCCATCCTGGATGCATATTTCCGTGATCATCGCCACCAGGATTTTGTGATCGTGGCGATTGACGCCGGCGATGCAGCTGATCTGGTGGCAGATTTCGCCAATCAATTCGGGATGTCATTCCCAGTCTGGGTAGATCCCAGCAGCTCTGCGCTAAACAGCTTTCGTAATAATTACCTGCCCAGCTCTTACCTGATTGACAAAGAGGGCCAGGTGGTCATGGTTTGGAGCGGGGCCGTCACCCGGGCATCTTTGGAACAGAACATCACCCCATTACTCAAGGATTGAACATGAACGCCACCGTAAAATGGCAAAAGAGACTAACCTTCACCGGCACTGCAAATAGCGGTTTCTCTGTCCCTCTGGGAGCTAATCCAAGTATAGGTGGAGATAACGATGGATTTCGCCCCATGGAGTTGATCGCCATTGGCCTGGCTGGATGCACCGCCATGGATACCATCTCCATCTTGCAGAAGAAGCGCCAGGAGGTGATCGATTTTGAAGTGAATGTCCACGCAGAACAGGCAGAAGAACACCCACGCGTGTTCACACATATCAAGATCGAATTCCACATTACCGGCCGCTCAGTAGATGAAAATGCAGTTTTGCGCGCCATCGAGCTCTCTGCCGAGCGCTACTGCCCCGCACAGGGGATGTTATTGCAAGTCGTGCCGATCGATCTCGAATACCAGATTTACGAAGCAGGGGAAAATGGGGAACGCGAACTGGTTACAAGTGGAGAATACCAGAAGGCTGAGGGATAATCACTAATACTCTGTCCAGATCTTACCAACCGAGAGAAATGGGATATCTTGGAATTTCAAGATGCCTCCTTTGAAATTAATTGGCGAGGCATATAATTTTGACGTGAAAATTCCTCCCAAAAAACCGAAATTCTATCCTCCGCTATGATTTGCATACTTGTGACCTGGTGAAAAAACAGAGGAGATGAAAGCTAGCATGCTATAATGAAACCGATCCCAACAGCGTTTCTAATTTCTGCCTAGCACCCTCATCGCAGCCACGGGCCAGGAGGTACTCATATCCTGAGCAGCGATTTAATCAAGGACCAACATAAGTTGGTTCTTTTTTGTTCTATATCAATAATCACCGTCATGCTGTTCGCATCGGCGTGTGGAGGGTCGGTAACTCCTGCCATATCAGAACCCGGGACCACGCCAACGACATCACCTCCTACCACAACTCTTGGGCCAAGCTCAGCCGCGACACTATTATCGACTGGTCAACATTTCAGATTTGATCGCATCCCCACCGAGCAGGGCCTTTCTCAAAGCGCCGTGTTTAGCATGCTCCAAGAAAGCCAAGGGTTCATGTGGTTTGTTTCCGAGGAAGGGCTGAACAAATACGATGGCTACACTTTTTCCGTATACAAGCACGACCCAGAAGATCCCACAGCCTGGGTGGTAGCTGGGTTTTGGCAATGCTCGAAGATGATTCTATGAATCGCATGACGAAATTCGATTATCTTGTTAAGGTTCTCTTGGGTAGTTTTCTTTTTTTTCACACATCAAGTTTCTACCCAAGGGCAGTTCCTGACAAGGGTCCTGCCCACTTTTTGTCTAAACTCGAGTAATGTAAAAAATTAGAACGTCCATCATTATCTTAGCGACCATCTTCCTGATGGGCTGCGCACAAGTCACGATCACTGGGTCAGGCAACGTAGTCACCCAAGAAGAAGCCATAACTGGCTTTGATAAAGTTGACATCAGCCAATCTTTCAGCGTGGATATCACCCAGGGAGAAAATTTCCGCGTGGTAATCCGAGTGGACGATAACCTGGTCGAACATCTGAATGTAGTTAAACAGGGTAGTACACTGAAAATTGGGTTGGATCCCAGCCGCTCCTATACCATCCTCGGTGCGACGATGGATGCTGAGGTAATCATGCCTGAACTCGTCGGGTTGGATCTCAGCGGTTCCAGCGATGCCAATGTCAGCGGATTCGTGTCTCCGAATTCACTCATAGTTGACTTATCTGGAAACAGCGGCTTGCGTGGTGACATCCAGGCTGGAGACTCCAGGTTCGATGTCTCAGGCAACAGTTCAGCCACGCTCTTTGGTTCAGCAGGTGATGTCACAGTTGATGCTTCCGGCAGCAGCGAAGTTGACTTGACAGATTTCCCGGCTTCCGATGGCACAGTGAATGCCAGTGGCGCGAGTACCGTGACAGTGAATCTGAGCGGGAGACTGGATGCAGATGCGAGCGGAAGTTAAGATATTTATTACCTGGGCGATCCAGAGTTGGGCAGGACCGACACTTCTGGTTCCTCAAGCATCCAATCTAAGTAAAAAATGAACCAACAGGTACCACAACCACTTACAACCATTGACAATGGCTTGTTTTAACGCGATATATTAATGGGCGTTGTGGAATTGCTCTACTTAGTAAAAATCCCGTTCTATTTTTATTGAGGTCGGGTAGTTTTCAAATTCACAATAATAGGAGAGATATCATGAATACACAATCTAAGAAGTCTGGATTAGTCTGGGGAGGGCTGTTGATCGTATTTGGGGTGCTGGCGCTTCTGGAAACGGTCACCGACCTCGGTGCCTGGGTTTGGGTCGCGGTTCTGACCATTGGGGGCTTGCTTGTATACGGCCTCTACGCCACAGATCGTGCGGAGAAATGGCTGTTGATCATCTCCTACGCCATGCTGGCAGTCGCTGGTCTGGTGACTTTGCTCACGCTTGGTGTTCTAGACGATCCATATGTTGCCACCTACGTCTTGCTAGCCATCGCATTCCCATTCCTGGTGGTTTTCCTTCGCGATCGCACGAAATGGGGATTGCTGATCCCGGCTTACGTTCTGCTGGCCGTAGGTGTGTTTGTTCCCCTCACGGAGTTGGGTGTCCTGGATGACAACTTGACTGTCACATATGTCCTTTTTGCTGTTGCCATCCCCTTCTTTGTGGTCTTTATCCGCAACTCTAAGAATTGGTGGGCGCTCATTCCGGGCGGTATCCTGGCGATCATCGGGCTTTCTTTTCTAATCGCAGAAGCCTCCGTGGAATATATATTCGCGGCGGCGTTGATCGTGGCCGGGATCTTAATTGTTGTTCGACAATTTACCAAAAAAGAGGGAATTGATGATACTGAAGTGCCTCCTGAGGAATTAACTTAATAGTATTGTTATTGGTTTGAGAGGAAAAACTTAAATGGCTTCTGAAACAAATATTGAAACTGCTGATAGAAATAAGAAACGCATGGCAGATGGCATCTCGGGTGGAATAT
>SDBU01007528.1_pt1 | contig 12529 bp, 12 predicted proteins | sample 2277071 | NCBI WGS metagenome assembly SDBU01 (sample SAMN10397929, study PRJNA504765) | marine sediment metagenome | isolation source: marine sediment core GS08_GC12, 126 cmbsf | place: Arctic Ocean: Gakkel Ridge, Loki's castle | collected 2008
GGTAGTGCAATATCTGATATCTGACGCAGGTCAGGTGGCAGCATGGCCGACGGTCAAGGCGTGCCTTAGGGAGGGGGATGCCCTTTACTTTTCACATGGGTTTTCCATCGTGTACAAAGACCAGACTGGCATTGTGCCGCCGGAAAACGTTGATGTCATGCTGGTTGCCCCGAAGGGTTCAGGAAGAAATGTTCGACTTAACTTTCTGGATGGAAGCGGTATAAACGCCAGCTATGCAATCGCACAGGATTTCACCGGTCGTGCAAAAGAAAGGACCCTTGCCCTGGGTATGGCCATCGGTTCTGGATATCTTTTCCCCACTACTTTCGAGAAAGAGGTTCACAGTGATCTCACTGGGGAACGGGGGGTGCTGATGGGATGCTTAGAGGGTGTGTTTGAGGCCCAGTACAACGTGTTGCGCAAACACGGGCACAGCCCCAGCGAGGCATTCAATGAAACCGTTGAAGAACTCACCCAGAGTCTCATTCGACTTGTGGCTGAAAACGGTATGGATTGGATGTATGCCAACTGCAGCACCACAGCACAGAGGGGGGCACTTGACTGGAGGCATCGGTTCCGGGAGGCCGTAACCCCTGTGTTTGAAGAGCTTTATGGACGCGTAGTCTCTGGAGAAGAGACCAGGATTGTGCTTGAGGCCAACAGCGCACCGGATTATAGCGAGAGGCTTAGAGAAGAGTTGGATGAGATGAAAAACTCTGAAATGTGGCAAGCAGGCGCAGCGGTGCGCAGCCTGAGGCCTGAGAATAGGAACAAGTAGAAGTGCCTACTACGTTGTTCAACTACTACTCACCAGCCTAGGGAAAACGACCCTGAAAATCGCAGTTACAGGCGGGGCGGCTAGTGGCAAAAGCTCGGTGTGTGACTGTTTTGGGCGCTTGGGCGCACACGTGATCAGCTTGGACGCACTGGCTAAAGAGGCTGTGCGGCCGGAAACAGAAGTCTTTCATGCCATCGTGGATCACTTTGGAAAGGGTGTGCTTGCCTCTGACGGCACCCTGGATCGAAGAAAGCTAAGAGGGATCATTACAGAGGATTCCGAGGCCAAGAAAGACCTTGAGCGACTCACACACCCTGAGATCTTAAGGCTCTTTGAACAGCAGGTGGCCACCATCCAGTGCCGCCACGAGAATGCAATCGTGGTGGCAGAGGTGCCCTTGCTCATAGAAGTCGGGATTCAAGATGAATTTGATGTCGTGGTGCTGGTCGTGGCCTCTTCTGACCTTCAAAAGAGACGCCTTATGGCCCGCGACGGCACATCAGCCCGGGAGGCCGACGCCCTGTTGGCCATCCAGATGCCTTGGAAAAAGAAGGTGGGGTATGCTGACCATATTGTCCGCAATATCGGTTCATTGCGGGAAATGGAAGGCGCTGTCAGGAAAATCTACAGAAAAATATCCCAAGGTTCTGGAAAGGGGTTGACACGTGTATGAGCATGTTATAAGATTTCCACATCATCGTTAATGGAATCCTGCCTGGGAGAGCACAAGGTAAAAAATCCAATAAGCTTCTGCATGATATAGGTCCAAGCTGAAAAATACTGCCGTTTAGCCTCATTAGCTTTCAAGAAGAGGATCCAATCCTTTCTTACAAAGTGTCCCAACGCAGAATGTGTTTCTGGCTTGTATTAACTGAGACCTTTGAAAAACGTCCAATTTTGTTCAAGGTCAAAAAAGGCGAAGATTTTAACCGCAGGAATACATCGAGTATTTTGAGGATTGAAATCTGAGCCTGACGCAGAGATTGGGCAAAAGAGGATGTTTTTCAAAGGTCTCTAACTGGCTCGTTCGTTGAGGCGCGAGGGCCCCATCGGTTCAAATATTATCTGATAACCGTTTTGAGGAAAATGAATCCATGAACTTAGTAGAACTGAAGGCTGAAAAAGTTAGCAAGCTGAACTCAATGGCCAAGAAATTCGATGTTGAGGGTGCCGCAGGCATGCGAAAGCAGGAGCTGATCTTTGCGCTTCTGCAGGCACAAACCGAAAAAAATGGCCTGATCTACGGCGAAGGCGTTCTTGAGACCTTGCCAGACGGATTCGGTTTTCTCAGGGCTACGGACTACAGCTATCTGCCTGGCCCGGATGATATTTACGTTTCACCGTCTCAGATACGGCGGTTCAATCTTCGCACCGGTGACACGGTGTCTGGCCAGATTCGGCCCCCAAAGGACAATGAGCGGTATTTTGCCCTTCTTAAGGTGGAGGCAGTCAATTATGAGGATCCTGAAAAATCACGAGACAAGATCCTGTTTGACAATCTGACTCCGCTGTATCCTGAGCGAAGGGTGATTCTTGAAAGAGAGGCCAACAACTACTGTGTGCGGATCATGGACCTGCTGACGCCCATAGGGTTTGGCCAGCGCGGTCTGATTGTGTCAGCCCCGAGGACCGGCAAGACCATGCTGCTCCAAAATATTGCCAACAGCATCAACGCCAACCACAAGGACATTAATCTGATCGTTCTACTCATTGACGAACGGCCGGAAGAGGTCACTGACATGAAACGTTCCGTGAGGGCAGAGGTGATCAGCTCTACCTTTGACGAACCGCCGCAGAGGCATGTTCAGGTGGCCGAAATGGTGCTGGAGAAGGCCAAGAGGCTGGTGGAGAGCAGGCGTGATGTTGTCATACTGTTGGACAGTATTACGCGTCTAGCCCGGGCCTATAACACTGTGGTGCCGCCCAGCGGGAAGATTCTTTCAGGAGGCGTGGATTCAAACGCCTTGCACCGTCCGAAACGATTCTTTGGTGCTGCCCGAAACATAGAAGAGGGCGGAAGTCTTACCATTATTGCAACAGCCCTTATAGATACCGGAAGCCGAATGGATGAGGTCATATTTGAAGAGTTCAAGGGTACGGGTAACCTTGAGTTGCAGTTGGACCGGAAGCTTTCGGACAAACGTGTTTTTCCTGCCATTGATATTAATCGTTCAGGTACCAGAAAAGAGGAGCTACTTCTTGAACCAGATGTCTTGAACCGGATCTGGATCTTGCGAAAGCTTCTGTCGTCATTGAATCCAGTTGACAGCATGGAATTTCTCCTTGAAAAGATGAAAGGAACTGAGGATAATAAATACTTTTTGGAGTGCATGAATAGCTAATACATGATGTCAGTTCACGAATAACGATTAGGAGGACTTTGATGAAGAAGGACATTCATCCCAAATATTTTCAGACGGCCGTTCATTGCGCATGCGGCAGTGTGGTTGAGACGGGATCCACGAAGAAGGACATCAGGGTTGAAATCTGCTCTAAGTGCCATCCCTTTTTTACTGGGAAACAAAAGCTGGTGGATACGGCTGGTCGTATTGAGCGATTCCGCAGGAAGTATGCCAAGTTTGAAGCTGAGAAGGCCAAGGGAGAGCAGGCCAAGACCTAGATCTTCACCCCATGGAAGTCAGCAACAGAGACAACGATATTCATGTTGGCGGGCAGGCCGTGATTGAGGGCGTCATGATGAGGGCCCCCAAATCCATGGCTATTGCCGTGCGCCGTCAAAGTGGTGAGATCCTGGTGAAAGACGACAGATGGCGTTCTTTGTCGGAGAAATGGCGCTTTCTGAGATGGCCTTTTGTCCGAGGTGGGCTGATGATTATAGAGGCCCTGGTTAATGGCATTCAGGCACTCACCTTTTCTGCCAATCTAGCCCTGGAAGACGAGGAAGAAGAAGCGCTGGGAAGCGGGGCATTGTGTCTTACGATTTCTTTTGCCCTGGTTGCAGGGATTGTCCTATTTGTGGTTTTGCCTCACGTGCTCAGCGGCGCAGTTTTCCGTTTGTTTGGGGTGAGTCTGGGCGTTGAGGATATGGCTTTTCATCTTGTGGACGGAGTCATCAAAATCGCCATTTTCCTGGGTTATGTGTGGATCATTTCGCTTTTCAAAGACGTGCAGCGCATATTTGAATACCACGGAGCAGAACACAAGTCGGTGTTTACCTATGAAGCGGGCCAGAGCCTGACAGTTGAAAACGCCAGAAAATTTTCAGCCCTTCATCCCAGATGCGGCACAGCCTTCATCCTGGTTGTGCTCGTTCTAAGCATCCTTTTCTTCTCACTGACATTTCCATTTGTGCCAAGGTTTGACGCACTGCCTTCCGTCGTGAACCATATTATTGCCATTGTCATCAAGATACTGCTCCTGTTCCCAATCGCTGGTGCGGCTTATGAATTGATCAAATTCAGCAGCAAGAACATGGATCACCAGCTGGTCCGTCTTGTAATTCTGCCGGGTCTTTGGATGCAGAAGTTGACGACCGGGGAACCCAGCGACGAACAGCTTGAAGTGGCGCTCGCGGCCCTGACAAGGGCCTTGCAGGTCCATGCTCAGGCGGAAGGGACGTACAAATGACGGCAGAGTCTTTTCCCTAGCCTAGTTAAACCAGAATCAAGATAAGGTTACAAGGGACGGCTGCCCCGTTGGCCTCTTTACGGTTCAGCAGATGATGGGCTCGTAAAAAATCCGAACTAGACGGCAAAGCAAAAAGCTCCATATGCAAGGCGCGCGAATCTTGAGGAATGAGGCGTACTTTTCGTACGTCGCAATGACGAAAGATGAAGCGCAACGCAGCAGATGGACTTTTTGCGAAGCCGTCATCAATTGATAAACTGAAGACTACAGATGTTTGAGAAACTAGCAAGTGGTGAGCAGCGCCTTGAAAAGCTTGAAGAGCTGCTCAGTGATCCCGAAATCATAAAGGACCAAGAGGCCTATCGACAGTATGGCAGGGAGCATGCGGAGTTAAATAAGATTGTTACCGCTTATCGTGAGTACAAGAAGACAGTCCAGGATATTGAAGAGACCAAGGAACTTCTCAAGGACAGTGATGAAGAGATCAGGGAACTGGCAAAGGAAGACATCCAGGGCTACACCGAGCGTCTCGAAAAACTGGAGCAGGAGTTGAAGTGGCTTCTTGTCCCCAAAGACCCCAACGATGAGAGAAATACCGTATTGGAGATTCGAGCAGGCACTGGCGGCGAGGAAGCAGGGCTCTTTGCAGGTGACCTGTTCAAGATGTACAGCAAGTACGTAGAAGGTCTTGGGTGGAAGGTGGAGGTGTTGAGCAGGCATGTAACAGGTGTGGGAGGCCTGAAAGAAGTTATTGCCGTGATAAACGGCAAGGGAGCTCACAGTCGCCTTAAGTACGAAAGCGGCACTCATAGGGTTCAGCGGGTTCCCGTGACAGAATCACAGGGCAGGATCCACACATCAGCCGTCACCGTGGCTGTTCTTCCGGAGCCTGAAGAGGTGGATGTCAAGATCAATGCAGAGGACGTCAGAATGGATGTCTTCCGCTCCACCGGTCCTGGGGGACAGAGCGTGAACACCACTGATTCAGCCGTGCGTCTTACCCATCTTCCCACAGGGCTAGTTGTGAGCTGCCAGGACGAAAAGTCACAACATAAGAACAGGGCCAAGGCCATGAAGGTATTGCGGGCTCGTCTGTATGAAAAAATGGTTTCCGAGCAGAACGAGAAAATATCAGCTGACCGCAAGAATCAGGTAGGAACCGGGGATCGCAGTGAGCGCATCAGGACCTACAACTTTCCTCAGGGTCGGGTGACTGACCATCGCATTGGGCTTACTTTGTACAAACTTGAAAGCATATTAGAAGGCAACCTTGGTGAGATCATCGATGCCCTCATGACCCACCATCAGGCCCTTGCCATTCAGAATGCCGAGGCAGAGTCCAGGGATGCCGCCTGAGGTTTGGACCATCCTGAAACTGCTCAACTGGACTGCCGCCTACTTTGAATCCCATCAAATTGAGCAGCCACGCGCTGCTGCCGAAATCCTGCTTGCCCACACCCTGGCCGTAGAGCGGGTAGAGCTTTACATTCAGTATGATCGTCCCATGGTACCCCGGGAACTCAAGGCCTTTCGAAGGCTTATCCAGAGGCGCCTTGAAAGGGAACCGGTTGCCTACATTGTGGGCAAGAAGGGGTTCTGGTTACTGGATCTGAAGGTGTCACGTGATGTGCTGATCCCGCGTCCGGAAACTGAGACCCTGGTGGAGGCAGCACTGGCGGTGATACCAAAGCAACCGGCGGTAGGGCCTCTGAAGATCCTGGACCTTGGCACGGGTTCAGGGGCTGTTATCCTTTCACTTGCTACCGAAAGGGCAGGGCACCATTTCTACGCGACCGATCGCTCGGACATGGCCTTGGCAATTGCCCAGGACAATGCCGCAGCACATGGCCTTGATGATGCCGTCACTTTCTTGCGAGGCGACTGGTTTGAACCGGTGGAAAGCCAGGGGCGTTGTTTTGATCTGATCGTTTCCAACCCGCCTTATGTCTCACATGCAGAACTTGACAGACTTGCCCCAGAGGTTTCCCAGTACGAGCCCCGGGAGGCACTTGATGGAGGTCCTGACGGCCTGGATGCAATTCGGCTCATAATTGAAAGGGCTATTGACCATATGAGCCCTGGCGCATGGCTTCTGTTTGAGATTGGCTACGATCAGCGGGCCGAGGTAGAGAGGCTCCTTACTACGTGTGGGACCTATGATGATTTTTGCACCATCAAGGACTGCAGCGGCCTTGACAGGGTTATTAGGGCAAGGGCCAAGTAGAGAGACAGGGCTTTGCGTTGTGTGTCTGAGAGGTTTTTTTGACACAATTTTGTGATTTGTGTTATTGACAGGTCCACTTGGAGAAACTGGTAACTGCGGAACCATAAATTGAGGAACTAGCAGAAGAGATGTTCAGGAGACAAGATGCAGAAGATACCCCTTGAGCTTGCGGCACCAGGCATGAAACTGGCAAAGCCAGTGATCAATCCGAGAGGCATGACCCTGTGCGGGGCGGGTACTGAGTTGACACAAGAGCTTATTGGTCGGATATCCAGAATGGAGGTGCGTAAGGTAACTGTGGAGGGGCACCCTGTGGATACGGGGGAGGAAGAGAAGACCCTCAGCGAACAGATAGAAGAACTTGAGTCTCGTTTCAAGCGTGTGCAAGGGGATGCACTTATGACAAAGATAAAGAACGTTCTCGTGAAACAATTGACCGAGAGGGCGGAAGAGGCATGAAGGTTGACAAGAAGAGTGTGCGGAGACGTGTTGAGGCGTTGAAGAGTGTGCCAACGCTACCAGGGGTTTTTAAAAAGCTTAGCCGTATGATGGATAGCTCTGATACTGCCACTGAGGAGGTTGCAACTATCATTGCCTCGGATCAGGCTCTGTCTGCCAAAGTCCTTCGAGTTGTGAACTCTGCCCTGTACGGGTTTCCCGGCCGCATCTCAAATGTGACACATGCTTTGATTATCCTTGGCTTCGATGTGGTAAAGGGCCTTGTCTTGAGCACGTCGGTCTTTGATATGATGATAGCCAAAGGATTCCATGGCCTGTGGCAGCACTCTTTGGGGTGCGCGGTGGTATCTGGAATCATTGGCAGAAAGACAAATCATCCCAATCCTGAGGAGGCATCCGTGGCAGGTCTCTTGCACGACCTGGGAAAGGTGATCATTAGAATTGAACTGCCTGAAGAATCATCTCTCATTGACCAGGTGGTGGAAGAAAAGCAAATCTCCACCTATGAGGCCGAACAGGAAATATTTGGGTTTAATCACGCTAATGTAGGCCAGTGGCTTTCTGAGAAATGGAACCTGCCGACCAACCTGGCAGATCCTATCAGGTATCACCACAAGCCCAACCTTTCTGGATTTGCAAAAAAGCCCACAGCTATCGTACACGTTGCAGACATCCTTGTGAGAGGGGTTGGCTTTGGTCTAGTCGGAAACAGCCCGGTTTCTCAAATAGACCACAAGGCGTGGGAGGAGCTTCAAATCTCCGATTCCCTCTTGGAAGAAATCGTCAAAGAGATGGACGATAAACTGGAGGATGCAGAGGATTTCTTTTCCGGTGACAGTGTTGAGATATGATGAACTCATAAACAGTCTTTTGTGAACAAAATTGACTTTTTACCAAACCGTCAGATATGACTCGTGGAAAAAAAAGAGTACTGATTGTCGACATGGACCCATCCGGGACAAAACACCTGAGACGACTCTTGGAGGAGTCAGAAACCAGCTTTGTTTTTGATACCACAGAGGCCTCCCACCAAGCCCTTGACACGATATACAGTGATCCTCCCGACCTTGTCATAATTAATCAGTCATTGGAGACAGACGAGTGGAAGCGGCTGTGCCTCAGGATCAGATCGGATACGGTCTTTGGCCACCTGCCCATCGTGTTAGTCGTCAAGGCCTCTGATGGCAGCCCCGAGCTTGATTGGGAAGACACGCCGGTTGACGACTATCTCAAAGAACCACTAGATGCCGAAGAGGCACGGTCAAGGATATCGTTGATCTTTGCCAGAGCAGCCAGGGTGCGAGACGCAAATCCGCTGACACGTCTGCCTGGAAACTATTCGATAATGACGGAGATACAATCACGCATTGATGGCGGTTCTTCATTTGCCGTAGGGTGTGTGGACCTGGACCATTTCAAACCTTACAACGATTACTACGGTTTTGTTCGAGGAGACGAAATAATCAGGATGACCGCTCGCCTTTTGACAAATACCATAAGGAAACTGAACCTGCCTGAGGCCTTTGTGGGCCACGTTGGGGGAGATGACTTTGTCTTTATTGTGCCGCCCGACAAACTGGACAGTGTTTGTGAGGAGATAATAAGAAATTTCGATCTGCTTGTGGGTGATTTTTACGATGAGAGTGACAGAATGCGGGGTTACATTGAGTGCGAAGATAGGCAAGGGGTCGAGCAACGTTTTTCGCTCGGATCAGTGTCCATAGCGGTTGTCACAAACCAGTACCAGCCTATCAAGCATATCGGACAGCTCAGTGCCATTCCGGCGGAGCTGAAAAAGCGCGTCAAGGCCATGAAAGGGAGCAACTACCTTAAGGATTTGCGAGGGTCAGGAGGACAACGCGGCGACTGATGCCAACCTTGACGGCTTCCGCAAGCCCCAAAGGGAGGGGTTGAGATGGTTGAAAAAGGAGACAGCACAGGTTGTCCGGTGATTCCATCAGATCGAGGAGATGATCTGCACAACCTTGAACTTGCCGACTCTGCGGACTTGGTTCTTTTTGTGGCGGGAAATCAGTTCATGGTCATGAAAGAACTCTTGGGCGCCTTTCAGGAAGAACATCCAGACGTAAAGAAGGTCTTCTACGAAACCCTTCCTCCGGGCCTGGAACTAAAACAGATTCTGGCCGGTGGAGCTGTTTTCCGGGACACAGTCATAGATGTTATTCCTGACGTATACGCCTCTGTGACTGAAAAGGCCATGGAGCGTTTGGAAGAGGGGCACTTCATTTCAAAGGGGCAGTACTTGCTGTATCTTCACAACCGTATTGTATTGATGGTGCCGGAAGGCAACCCTGCCAACATCTTGTCTGTTTCCGATCTCGGGCGAGAAGAGGTGCGTATTTCACAGCCGAATCCCGACTATGAAGACATTGCCTATTACATCGTAGAGATGTATCAACAGGCGGGCGGGCAATCCCTTGTTAAACGTATCATGGAACAAAAGCGGGCCGAAGGGACAACGATTCTGACAATCGTACACCACAGGGAGACACCATTGCGGATAGAGAAAAAGACAGTTGACGTGGGGCCGGTATGGGCCACCGAGATCATACATGCACGGCAAGGTGGTCTTGCCGTGGAGGCAGTTGAGCCCGGAAAAGATCTGGATCAAAGGAACAACATAAACTACTATATTTGTCGCCTGAACGATGCTCCTCACCAGGAAAATGCTGCAAGATTTTGTGATTTCATAAAATCAGCCCGCGCCCAGGGCATCTATGAGGCATATGGCTTTGTGCCTCATTTTGAGATTATGTAAGTTTGATAGACTCTTAAAAAGTCTGAAAACGGACGGCAAAGTAAAAAGCTCCAGGTGCAAGGCGCGCGACCGGCGTGCTTCCCGCAAGCCCCAGCTTGGGGGGCTCAAGGGAAGCTGTAGAAAAACAGGCATCCCCTCCTTACCGGGAAGCCGAGCCCGCAGGGCGCAGAGCTTCAATCTTTAGGAATGAGGCGTGGGCCATTGAATATTGTCGATTGTGGATTGTTGATTGGAAACTTGAAACTGGAAACTTGTGCTTTTCAAGGCGAAGGCCGCAAACTGGTGCTGGTGAGGGCGTCGGCCGCAAACTGGAGATTGACAACGCCGAAGGCGTTCGCATTAACTTTAGGCATTTTAGGCACTTTAGCTCACTTTAGGCACTTTCTTTTGCTAATGACGAAGGATGAAGCGCAACACCGCAGATGGACTTTTTACGAAGCCGTCAAGTTTAGGAAGAGATATCATGGCGCCGGATGGAAAAGATCACTTCCTGGAAGAGATTGATCAGGAACTGAGTTCAATCAATACGAGACTTAAGAAGGTCTTCTCCGAGACCGAGGCGATTCTCAAAGAGCATTGCAAGGACACAGAGGAAGCCGAGGGCGGTGATGAGCAGGAACAAGATGGAGTGTAACGCCGCAGGTGGACTTTTTACGAACCGCCAGGAATAGACTAGAACAAGACATAGCAAGTTTTTGAAACAACAAGGAGGTAGAGATGTCAGACAAGGACAGGTTTTTGGATTTTTTTAAGGAATTTGGGATCAAGGATGCGCCGGTTTCGCGGGAGGACATTGTGCTTGAAATGGAAGAAGAGGTGGATTGGAAAACCGCCCTCAGTGTGGGGCAGTTGTGGTTCTTATTCGGCGAAGGTAATCAGTACCTTGGTCTGCTAAACGACGAAACCATGGACTTTGAGGCGAGGGAGAAATAGACGAATTTCGAGCCCTGTTTTTCAAATGTCGCCCTATGTCAGGGAGACAGTAAGGTTGTCTGACCTGGCATTTGCTCGTTCTATCTTGACCATGATTGTGTCCTGCGGGTTGAGGTCTGCCCCACAGTCCAAAGGAAGCGAGCATTCCACCATATAGTTGATCAACAGGATCACATACCGTCTGCGCCGCTTCTCAAGGACCAGGGCTTCTTCTATCTGTCCAGTGAGACGTTCGAGGCACCTGAAGATCCAGTAACGGGTCCTTTCTTGTTGAAGGGACCTAATATAGCTCATGGGCTGCTCGATAGTCTGGACAATGGATCTTAGCTCTTCTTCGGAGTACAATCTCTGCAGGCCAAAAATGCCCCTTAACTGGCGCTGTGTTACCAGATCAAGATATTTTCTCAAGGGAGAAGTCAGGGTGAGATAGGCGTCCAGTCCAAGCCCTGAGTGGGGTTCTGGATCAAGGTCCAATATGACGCGGCTCAGAAGGCGTCGCTGCATCCAGTTTTGATACAGTGTGCCACCGTCTTCATCAATGAGATGCCCCCGCGGGGGCAATTGGGCCCTGTAGACTGCAGCCTGTCCGTGGTCTCGAAAGAAGCGAGCTGCGGTCCAGTTGGCCAAGATCATACACTCAGAGACCATCATGCGACTGGGGCTCTCGCGGTTAATCTGGGTAACAGAAATCTCTCCTCGGCTATCTATGCGGACATTTACTTCTGGAAGCGTGAGTTGAATCGCGCCTTTCTTCAGACGACTTTGGCGCAACTGTTTGGCTAATTCGTATATGGCTGACAGTTCTGGGTCTTCTTGCACCATCAGATTGGCGTCATAGTAAGTGAGCTGGCGGTTTACTCGGATTACACTGGGGCATATCTCATAAGCAAGCACGTTAGCTGACTTGTCAAGTTCGACCACGACGCTGATAGCCAATCGTTCCTGGCCCTCTTTCAGGCTGCACATGTCTTCTGCCAGGCTCGGCGGGAGCATGGGAATTCGCTTGTCCGGCATGTAGATGGAACTTGCACGGGCCAGGGCTTCTTCATCCACTGCGCTTTCCTTTTCCAGAAAATGGCCCACGTCAGTGATATGAATCCCGAGCCGGTACCCTTTTTCAGTGCTTTCAATACTGATGGCATCGTCATAATCAAGCGTGCTCTGGCCATCAATGGTCAGGGTTGACACACCGGTGAGGTCTCGACGAGTGCTTTCGGGTTTTGCCATTGCGGCTTCACGCCCCAGATTTGTGGATGCCTCAAGGACTTCAGGTGCGAAGGATTCAGATATGCCGAATCGATGAAGGTTCAGGTTCTCATCCTTGTCCCAGATTCCCAATCTTACCAAGAGTCGAAAAGGGCCTTCATTGGGGTCCAAGTCGGAACGTGAAAGGATTTCTTTGCCTGTTGTATAGTGTGGACTGTCTTTTCCAAACAGATAAAAGGACTTCAGTACCTCAACGATCTCTTTCTTGTCCTGAGGCATTGATGGGTCTTGCGTTTCCATGACCTGTGTTATCCAGCGACTTGCCTCCTCAACCAAGTGGGCCTTTCTGGCCTCTTCCCGAGCCTGCGCCGCAACCCGTGCTACTTGTTCAGGCGTATTTGGGAGGAATCGGTTGGTGTCAAACCTAAAATAGAGGTGGTCTTCGAACATCGCCCGCATCACTGCTGAGGTGTGGTCGCCAGTGATCTGGCTATTGAAACAGAACCCTGCCATGGTCTGCAAATCGATCCACGTGGCCTCGGTCTGCAGAACCTCCTGTCCA
>SDBU01007529.1_pt1 | contig 12528 bp, 11 predicted proteins | sample 2277071 | NCBI WGS metagenome assembly SDBU01 (sample SAMN10397929, study PRJNA504765) | marine sediment metagenome | isolation source: marine sediment core GS08_GC12, 126 cmbsf | place: Arctic Ocean: Gakkel Ridge, Loki's castle | collected 2008
GTGTGCCAGGGCGTCTTCTGCTCGTAGAAGTGCGCCAGGCGGTAGATGCCTTCCTCGTCAAAGGGCTTGGCCAGGACCTGCAGGCCGATGGGCAGACCGCTCTTCGTCATGCCGCAGGGGATCGAGAGCGCCGGCAGGCCCGCCAGGTTGACGGAGATCGTGTAGATGTCCGAGAGGTACATCGACAGCGGATCGTCTGTCTTCTCGCCCAGCCGGAAGGCGGGGGTCGGCGACGTCGGCGTCACGATGAGGCCGCACTCCGCAAAGACCTTGTCGAAGTCCCGGCGGATGAGCGTGCGGACCTTGAGGGCGCGGCCGTAGTACGCCTCGTAGTAGCCGCTCGACAGGACGTACGTCCCCAGGATGATGCGGCGCTTGGCCTCTGCCCCAAATCCCTCGCCGCGCGTCTTCTTGTACATGGCCACGAGCGCGCCGTCCTCTTTGTTGGCCGGATCGAGAAGGCACAGGCCGTACTGCACGCCGTCGAAGCGCTCCAGGTTCGAGGAGGCCTCGGCGGTCGCGACGATGTAATACGTCGCCACCGCGTACTCCGTGTGCGGGAGGCTCACGTCGACGAAGGTGACGCCGTGCTTCTTCAAGAGGGTGACCGCCTCATCGAGCGCGGCACGCACCTCCGCGTCCATCCCCTCGATGAAATACTCGCGCGGCAGGCCCACGCGCAGCCCCTTGACGTCGCGGCCCAATATCTTCGTGTAATCCGGGACCGCCTGGTCCGCGGATGTCGCGTCGCGCTCGTCGCGGCCGGCGATCGTGCGCAGGAGGAGGGCGTTATCCCACACGTCCTTGGTCAGGGGTCCGATCTGGTCGAGGCTCGAGGCAAAGGCGATGAGGCCGTAGCGCGAGACGCGGCCGTACGTCGGTTTCATCCCCGCCACCCCGCAGAACGAGGCGGGCTGGCGGATGGAGCCGCCCGTATCCGAACCCAGAGCCACGACCGCTTCGTCCGCGGCCACGCAGGCCGCCGAACCGCCGCTCGACCCGCCGGGGACACGCTCCAGGTCCCACGGGTTGCGCGTCGGGTAAAAACAAGAAGTCTCACAAGACGAGCCGAAGGCGAACTCGTCCATGTTCGCCTTGCCCTGGATGAAGGCGCCGGCCTCTTTGAGTTTCGTGACGACCGTCGCGTCATACGGCGCGGCAAAGCCGCGCAGGATCTTCGAGCAACACTCGGTCGCCTCCCCAATGCTACAGATATTATCCTTGATGACGACGGGAATATCCTTGAGCGGCCCCTCGGCGCAGGCGGCGGGCGCCTTGAAGTCCGGCGGCCGTGCGAAAGCACGTACCTTCTCCTCGACCGCTGCGAAACGCTCCTTCAGGTCCGCGCGCAGCGCCTCGGGCGTCGCCTTCTTGGCGCGCAGACGCTCTAAGAGGACCGAGGCGGTGAGGGTGTTCAGGCTCATTCGATCACCCGGGGGACCTTGTAGAAGTTGCCTTCCCTCTGGGGGACGATGCGCAGGACCTTGTCAGGCTCCAGGGACGGTCGGACGGTGTCCTCCCGCAGGACGTTCCTGATGTCCAGGACGTGGGCCGTGGGCTCGATCGCCCCGACATCCAGCGACCTGAGCTTATCGACATAAGCCAGGATCCCTTCCAGCTGTCCCTGAAAGTGCTCGATCTCCTGTGTCGTCAGCCCCAGGCGGGCGAGGTGCGCGATATAACGGACTTCGTCTTTTGAAATAGGCATAACTCGTTTACTATATCATCGCCGGAATTGAATGTCAAAAATTAGATTGGAGAGCGCCGTAAAATCCTCCAGGCTCATCTCTTCGGCGCGCCGGCCGAGGTACCTTCCGGCCCCGGCCGAGCTCAAAAGCTCAACGGGCAAGAACGCCTTCAGTGCCTTGGCCAGGCGCTTGCGGCGCTGGCCAAAGCCCGCGCGGATGATCTGAAAGAGGAGCTTCTCAGACTTTACCCCGGACCCCCGAGGGCCCTGGGGCGTCAAACGGATAAAGGTGGACGTCACCTTGGGCTGCGGCCTGAACGATCCGGGCCGGATATCGAAGAGCGCCTTGACCGAAAAGTGGTAGCCGACAAAGCACGTCAGGCAGCCGTAGGTCTTGGAGCCGGGTCCGGCTGCGAGGCGGCCGGCCACCTCCTTCTGGACACTCATGTAGGCGGCCTTGACCAGCGGCGCTGCCGCGCACAGGAGCCCCAGGATGGGCGACGTTATATTATAAGGTATATTACCGAGCACCACGAGGCGGCCGGCCCGGTGGCGGCGGGCGATCACTTTAAGGTCCGTCTTGAGGATGTCCTGGCACAGGATGGTGACGCGGGAACGCTTAGGCAAGGACGCCTTGAGGGCTGCGGCACGGGCCCGGTCGATCTCAACGGCGACGACGCGGCGCACCCGCTCCATGACGGGCCGCGTGAGCGCGCCGTCCCCCGGGCCGATCTCGAGAACGACATCACGGCACGAAAGGTCGAGGCTGGCGAGGATCTTTCTGCGGATATTCGGATCGACGAGGAAATTTTGGCCGAAGCGCCGCAGGGAAGGCAGCCAGCCGCTCATCGGGAGGGCCTCCGGCAGAGGGCCGCGGCCAGCCGCAGCGCCGCCTCCATCGAACCGGCGTGGGCCTTGCCCTTTCCCGCGATGTCGAATCCGGTGCCGTGGACCGGCGAGGTGCGCACGAACGGCAGGCCCGCAGAGATCTGGGCGCCGGTGGAAAAGTCCAATGCCTTAAACGCCGAAAGCCCCTGATCGTGATACATGGCCATGACGCAATCGAACCTGCCTGCGCAGGTCGACTGAAAAACGGTATCCGCAGGCCAGGGGCCGCTGAAGACACCCTTCGCCCCCTTGTTCAAGACGCGGATGGCGGGGATGATGTGGCGGCCTTCCTCGTCGCCGAACAACCCGTTCTCACCCGCGTGCGGGTTCAGGCCGCAGACGGCGATGCGCGGTCTCCTGATGCCGAAGCGCTTCCTCAGCAACCGGAGCGTGAGCCGGCCGCACGTGACGATGCGCTGCCGGTCGAGGACGCGCACGGCCTGACGCAGAGAGAGGTGACGCGTGACGAGCGCGACCTTGAGGCGCGCGCCGGCAAAGACCATCGCGACGTCCTTGACACCGAAGCGGTCCATCAGAAATTCCGTGTGGCCGCTGAACGGCATGCCGCACGCCTGGATGTCGCGCTTGGAGACGGGCGCGGTCACGAGCCCGGCGCAGACCTTCTGCCGCAGAAGGAGGACGGCCTCCTCGAGATAAAAGAGGCTCGCCGCCGCTCCGGCGCGGGAGGGCCGGCCGAACGAAAGGGGTACCGGCGCCGCGGCATGGTAGTCGAGGAGGCGGACGTTGTCCGCAGCCCGGAACCCGCAGCGCCTCAGGATAGGACCGTCCCCCAAAACAAAAAAAACCGCACCCTTGATGCGACGCGCACGACGCAAGGCCTTGACCAACACCTCGGGACCGATCCCGGCGGGATCGCCCATTGTGACTGCAATAATAGGAAAGGGCTTCATTCCTCCCTGATGGAGATGTACGCCTTTTCTTTCAGGCCCTCGATCCATTCCTTGTAGGCCTTTTCGAATTTTTCGCTCTCCAGCGTCTTCCTGATCTCGGCCTTCACCTCATTGAGCGGCTGGCGGGAAGGCGGGTCGATGCGCCGCAGCAAAAAGATATAATAGCCCTCGTCAAAGCGGTACGGCTGTGAGGGGACGCCGGGCTCGAGGGCAAAGATGAAGTCCTCGAGCTCCTTCTTCAGCTGGCCCCGGCGAACCGTGCCCAGGTTGGTACGCTTGGAGTGCTTTTCAAAAACGGTGGCAAAGGCCTCGCCGTCGGCCAGCGCCTCCCGGACCGCGGCGGCCTCCCCCTCCTCTTCGACAAAGACCGTATCCACCACGGCGGACTCGGATACCGAAAACGTCGACGGGTTCTCCTGGTAATAGTCGGTCACCTCGCTGGGCGTCACCATCACCTTGGTCCGCACCTCCCTCTGGATCACGGCGTAGACGAGAAACTGCTCGCGCAGCTTGGCGCGCAACTCGGTCAACGAGAGCCCCTGGCTGCGCAGGGCCTGGTCGAAGGCCACGCCGCTGCCGGCGCGGAACTTCAGATCCCGGATGCGCTCATCGATGGCCTCTTCATCCACCTTCAGCCCCTGGGCCTTGGCCGCCTGCAGGATCAGCTGGTCCTCGACGAGGCGCTCGATGAAGACGCGGCGCAGGGCCCTGGGGTCACCATCCATCCTCTCCAGGGCGACGTCCGCCACCTTCACGAAGACGGCCAGGTCCTGCTCGGTCACGACGTCCGAATTGACGATGGCGACGATCTTGTCGACCTTCTGGCCGAAGGCCGGAGACGCCAGCAAGAGACAAAAGAGAAAAGTAAAAGTACGCATATCCGGGTTACCCTTTAAAGTTGCCTTCCAGCGCCGATACCGCTTCGCGCAGCAGGCGGCAGTACATGTCGAATCCGACCTGGGCAATGTGGCCGTGCTGCTGGACCCCCAGGAGGTTGCCGGCCCCCCGGGTCTCCAGGTCCTCCATCGCGATCTTGAAGCCCGACCCCAGCTGGCTGTACGCGTGGATCGCATCCAGGCGCTTCTTCGACTCCGGCGTCAGGGGCTTGTCGGCGTCCACGACAAAGTACGCGTACGCCTTGCGGTCGAAGCGCCCGACGCGGCCGCGCATCTGATGCAGGTCCGCCAGGCCGAAGCAGTCCGCGTTGTGGATGATGATCGTGTTCGCGTTGGGCACGTCGATGCCCGATTCGATGATGGTCGTCGAGACCAGCACGTCGACGGCGCCGTTCAGATAATCGATCATCACCTTCTCGAGCATCCTGGCCGGCATCTGGCCGTGGGCCGAGACGACGCGCGCGCCCTTCGGGGCCAGGCGGCGCACGTCCACGCACACCTCGTCGATGTCCTCGACGCGGTTGTGGACGAAGAAAACCTGGCCGCCGCGCTTGAGCTCCCGGTGCAGGGCCTGGCTCAACAAGGCGTCATCGCGCGCCACGACGTGAGTGGCGATCGCCATCCGGTTCTCCGGGGGCGTGTTGATGATCGAGATGTCCTTGGCACCCATCAGCGACATGTAGAGCGTGCGCGGGATGGGCGTCGCCGTCAAGGTCAGCACGTCCACCAGGGCGCGCATCTGCTTGAGGCGCTCCTTGGCCTTCACCCCGAATCGCTGCTCCTCGTCGATAATGACAAGCCCCAGGTCCTTGAACCCGATGTCCGCGGAGAAGAGCCGGTGCGTGCCGATGACGATATCGACCAAACCCCTTCCTAAGTCCGCGATGATCGCCTTCTGCTGGGCCGGCGACTTGAAACGGCTGAGCATCTCGACGCGGACCGGAAAGTCCTTCAGGCGCTTGAGAAAATTCTGATAGTGCTGTTCGGCGAGGACCGTCGTCGGCACGAGGAAGGCGACCTGCTTGGCGTCCATCACGCACTTGAAGGCCACGCGCATGGCGACCTCCGTCTTGCCGTAGCCGACGTCGCCGCACAGGAGGCGGTCCATCGAATGCGACGTCTCCATGTCGCGCTTGGTGGCGGCCACGGCCGCGGCCTGGTCCGCCGTCTCCTTGAACGGGAAGGTCGCCTCGAAATCCTTCTGCCACTCCTTGTCCGGGGAGAAGACGAAACCGCCTATGGCCTTGCGCATGGCCTGGAGCTTCAAAAGGTCGAGCGCCACCTTGATGGTGGCGCGCTGAGCGCGCATGCGCAGCCGACGCCACTCCTTGGAGCCCAGCCGGTGAAGCGCGGGCCGGCGGCCGCCCAGGCTCACGTACTTCTGGACGAGGTGCATCTGGTCCACGGGAACGAGAAGCTTATCCTCGCCCGCGTACTTGATGACCATGTGGTCACGCTCGCCGTCGGGGCGCGTGACCTTCTCCATCCCCAGGAACCGGCCGATGCCGTACTGCTGGTGGACGACGAGGTCGCCCTTCTTGATGTCGACGAAGTTCGCCAGCGGCACCTCGCTCGGGATGCCGCCCGCCTTCCCATGGGTCTGCGTGCGGCGCGGCAGGACGATGACGATCTGGTGCCCCCAGAGCGCCCCCCCGGTCTCGAGGCTGAAGCTCTTGACCGACTGGATCGTGTCAGCGTCCCAGACGGCCCGGACGGGCAGCTCGAAGGTCACGGGGAAGACATCGACGATGCCGCCCCGTCGGGAAAAGTCCCCCTCTTCCTGGACCCTCTCCTGAAAACCATAACCCAGGTCTGACAAAGAACGGCAAAAAGAGGCGATACCTATGGACTGGCCGACGAAAAACTTAAACGACCTGAAAAGCGACATGTTAACGGCGCCGGCCGGGGCGCATCAGCGTCTGGCAGGCCAGGATGATGGGGCTGGCCACGAAGATCGTCGAGTAGCAGCCGAGGGTGAAGCCGAAGAGCAGGGCCAGGGCGAAGGTGTTGAGGATATCACCACCCAGAACATACATCGAGAGAGCCACCAGGAGCGTCGTGACCGTCGTCAGGACCGTGCGCGGCAGCGTCTGGTTGAGCGCCAGGTTGATCACCTCGTGCAGCGACGCCTTGTGCCGCGTGCGCGTGAGCTCGCGCACCCGGTCGTAGATGACGATCGTGTCGTTGATCGAGTAACCGGCGATCGTCAGGAGCGCCGTCACGACCAGGAGGTCCACCTGCCGGCCCATCAGGACCACAAAACCCAGCGTCAGGATCACATCGTGCAGGATCGCGAAGACGCCGCCCACGGCAAAGTCAAAGTGGCGGAACCGGATCGTCACGTACAACAAGATACCCAGCAGCGAATAGACGATGGCAAAGACGGCCTTCTGCCTGAGGAGCTTGCCGACGGTCGGACCGATCTTTTCAATGCGCATGATCTCAAAGGGGTTACCCGTGAAGGAGCGCCTCAGGGCCGTCTGGACCAAGCCGGCCGTATCCTCGCCGCCGCGCAGGATGATCTCCCGCGGTTCATCCTGGACCTGCTGGATCTTGGTATCGCCCATATCGATCTCTTTGAGGACGTCCCGCACCGCGGCGATCGAGACGGGCTCTCGGAACATGTACTCCTGGACCTGGCCGCCCGTGAACTCGACACCGTAGGCGTCCTGCCCCCTTTGCGACAGCGACCACAGGCCCGCCAAGAGGAGGATCCCCGAGAGGGCCGCCGCGACGAATCGCTTGTTGAGAAAATCGATGGTGCGGTGCGGCTTGAAGAAGCTGCGGAAACGAAGGCCCGAGATCCCGTGCTTGTATATCAGGAATTCAAAGACCAGACGCGTGACGACCACCGCCGTAAACAGGCTCGCGAAGAGGCCGATGGTGAGCGTCACCGCGAAGCCGCGGATGGGACCGGTGCCGAACTGAAAGAGGAAGAACGCGGCGATCAGCGTCGTGACGTTGGCATCCAGGATGGCGGTAAAGGCCTTGTCATAGCCCTGCGACACGGCCATGCGCAGGGTCTTGCCCGTGCGCAGCTCCTCGCGCATGCGCTCATTGATGAGGACGTTGGCGTCCACCGCCATGCCCATCGTCAGGAGGATGCCGGCGATGCCCGGCAGGGTCAGGGTCGCGTCAAAAAGGCTCAGGCCCCCCAGGATGATAAGAATGTTCAACACCAGCGCCAGGTTCGCGATCCATCCGGAGTACCCGTAGTAAAAGGCCATGAAGAAGAGGACCAGAAACATGCCCACCATGCACGCGGTGATCCCCTTGCGGATGGAGTCCTGACCTAACAGCGGACCGACGGTGCGCTCCTCCTCGATGACCAGCGGCGCCGGCAGGGCGCCGGAACGAAGCACGATCGCCAGATCCTTGGCCTCATCCGGGCTGAAACGGCCGGAGATGATCGCCTCGCCGTTCGGGATCGACTCGTTGATGCGCGGGGCGGAGTACACGCGGCCGTCGAGGACGATGGCCAGGAGACGGCCCACGTTCTCCTTGGTCAGCCGGGCGAACTGTTTGACCCCCTCCCCCTTGAGCTTCATCGCCACGATGGGCTGGCCAAAGGAGCCCTGGTCAAAGCGCACGTCCGCCGTCTCGAGATACTCGCCGGTCATCTCGGCGGTCGCGTTCACCAGGATCTTCTCATCATCCACCTCTTTGAGCTCAAATCCCTCCGGCACGTTGCCCTCGATCGCGTCGCCCAGGGCCTGCACATCGTCGCTGACGAGCTTGAACTCAAGCATCGCCGTGCGCCCGATCAGATCGAGGGCGCGCGCGCGGTCCGTCATCCCGGGCAGCTGGATCACGATCTGGTCCTCGCCCTGGATCTGGACGATCGGCTCGCGCACGCCGAACTCGTCGATGCGGTTGCGCAGCACCTCCAGCGCCCGCTCCACGGCGTCCGTCCTCGCGTCCTCCTCGAGCTGGGAGGTATCGACGCGCATGATGAGGTACATCCCGCCCTGAAGGTCGAGGCCTAAGTTGATGCGCTTGTCGAGCGGGAACGCCAGAAGCGCCGCCGAGATCAGAACGACCATGACGATGATGAAGCGCCCGAGCAGGTTCTTGTGCATAAAAACTCCTTTACCCGCTACAACCTTCCCGCCAAAGGTCCCGTGGCGCCCTTGGGGCGACACGGGATAAAAATACCATCCTTATGGAACACCCCTGTCCGCCGAAGGCGGACATCCAGTGACATCCCGCCGAAGGCGGGAGAACGAGGACGGGACCGCAATCGGAGCGCTCGCCTTCTGTCGCTTCACTTGCCTTATAGGTCCCGTCCCGAGACGGCAGGGATAGGTCCCGTCCGTAGACGGCTGCATCAAGCCGCCTTCTCCTTGCGGGTCACGGCCGTCCTGTCGATCTCCAACCGCGTGCTGTCGTCGACGCGGATGACGAGGGTCTTTTCTTTCATGTTGACGATCGTCCCGTGGACGCCGCCGACGGTCACGACCTGGTCGTTCTTCTTGAGGCTACCCAGCATGTCCTTATACTCTTTCTGCTGCTTCTGCTGCGGCCGGATCAACACGAAGTAGAAGATCACAAAGATAACAAGCAGCAGTATCATCTGGTCAGATGCCATCATTGCCTCCGTCTCTCTTGCGGTCCTACGCCTTGGCGGCCTTCTTGACGATGTTCTTCACCGTGGGCGAGAGCTGGGCCCCCTTCTTGATCCAGGACGCCATCTTGTCTTTATCGAACTTCACCGCAGCCGGCTGCTTGGCCGGGTCGTAGAAACCCAGCTCCTCGATCACCCGGCCGTCGCGCGGGTAGCTGTTTTCGATCGCGACGATGCGGAAGTTGTACCGCTTCTTGGCGGTGTCCGATAACTTCTTGAGTCTTATGCGTACTGCCATTCTGCTTCCTCCTTTTTAGGCCGGATGGGGTCCCCTCTACCGTCAGACGGAAGTTTTTCGCCGTCGGCTACGGTTTATCCTTGCCGACCTTTGCCGAAAAACTTCTTTATCCCACCTTCGCAGGATACCCTGCTCGGCGGGATGTTCCATTGTCTGCCGGTAGAGGGTCCCCCCATCCGGCAGCACGCTGTCAGCAACCACGTACGGCCTCCATGAGGGCGCGCGCCTTGTTGACGGTCTCCTGATACTCGCGGTCGGGGTCCGAGTCCGCGACGATGCCCGCCCCGGCCTGCATGTAGAGGGTCTTGTCTTTGATGACGATGGTCCGGATGATTATACAGGAATCGAGGTTCCCTGAAAAGCTGAAATACCCGATGGCGCCCGCGTACGGGCCCCGCCGGACGGTCTCCAGCTCGTCGATGATCTCCATGGCGCGGATCTTGGGCGCGCCGCTGACGGTGCCGGCCGGAAAACAGGCCGCGAGCGCGTCCCAGGCATCCTTGCCCTTCTTCAGGAGGCCGACCACGTTGCTGACCAGGTGCATGACGTGGGAGTACTTCTCGATGGCCATGAACTCGTCGACCTTGACGCTCGCGTACGTGCTGACCCGGCCCAGGTCGTTGCGGCCCAGGTCCACCAGCATCAGATGCTCGGCCCGCTCCTTCGCGTCCGCCAGAAGCTCTTTGGCCAACCGGTCGTCCTGTGCCTCGTTCTTCCCGCGCGGCCGGGTCCCGGCGATAGGCCGCGTGCTCAGCACGCCCTCTTCGCAGCGCACCAGAAGCTCGGGCGAGGAACCGACCAGGACCAGATCCCTCATCTTCAGGTAAAACATATAGGGCGACGGGTTGACAGCCCGCAGGGAGCGGTACACATCAAAGCTCTTTGTCTTGAGCGGCGCCGCAAAACGCTGGGAGAGGACGACCTGGATGACGTCGCCCTTGCGGATATACTCTTTGGCCTTTATCACCGCCCGCTTGAACTGCCGGCGCGTCACGTTGGAGGTGACGCGCACAGGGCTGGACGCATGAGGAACAAAGGCCGAGCCCGCGAGCGGCTTCTTGAGACGCCGCAGCACGCGGCCGATCTTGCGCCGGGACCTCTCGTAGGCGCGCCGCGTTGCGGCCGGCGAACCGTCCTTCAGGAGGGCGTTCGCCACGACCTTGATCTTGCGGTTCACGTGGTCGAAGATAAGGAGCGTGTCCGAGAACATGAAGAGGCCGTCCGGCACCTTCAGGTCGTCGGGGTTTTCGTCCGGGATGCGCTCGAAGAAACGCACCATGTCATACCCCATGTACCCGACGAGCCCGCCGCAGAACCGCGGCAGCCCGTCGATGGCCACGAAGCGCAGGCCCGCCATGAGGCCGCGCAGCTCGGCCAGCGGGTCTGCCGACATCTTGGACGCGCGCAGCCTGTACCCGCGCCGGGCCTGCTGCCGGATCGTCACCCGGCCGTCCTTCATCTCAAAGACCAGCGACGGCTCCGCCGCGAGAAACGAGTAGCGACCGATGTTCTCCTGCGACTCGACGGACTCCAGCAGGTACGCGTAATCCCCGCGCGCGACCTTCAGGAACGCCGAGACCGGCGTCTCGAGGTCCGCCAGGATCTCCTCGTACACCGGGATGACGTTGCCCCTCTTCGCCAGTTTTTTGAACGTCTTAAAGTCCGGATACATGTCTTTGCCTCGTGAGACTAAAGGTCTGGCCTATTAGTCTCATTTTCGTGAGACACATAGGTCAGACCTTTTGTCTCACAATTTCAGTTTGAGCTTGCGGTAGAAGCAGCTCTTCTTGTTCGTGTGGCAGGCGGCGCCGATCTGGCGCACCCTGATCACCAGGGCGTCGCGGTCGCAGTCGTACGCGATACTCTTGACATGCTGGAAGTGGCCGGAGGTCTCGCCCTTGACCCAGTACTTCTTGCGCGAGCGCGACCAGAAACACGTCTTCTTCAGCCTGATGGTCCTCTTCAGCGAGGCCGCGTTCATGTACGCGAGCATGAGCACGGCGCCGGTCTTGGCGTCCTGGATGACCGCCGGGATCAGGCCGTGGGCGTCGAACTTCAGCTCACGGACGCTCTTGATATTCCTCTTCTCGTCCCTCGTCATAAGGCCCTTCCTAGGTGCGGACGCGGATGCCCTGCTTCTTGAGGTACTTCTTCACGGCCGCGACGGTGTAGGTGCCGTAGTGGAAGACGCTCGCGGCGAGGGCCGCGTCCGCGCGTCCTCGCTTCAAGACGTCCGCGAAGTGCTCCTTCTTTCCCGCGCCGCCGGAGGCGATCACGGGGATATTGACGGTGGAGGCGACGGCGCGCGTCAGGGCGATGTCGTAGCCGTCCTTCGTGCCGTCGGTATCCATGCTCGTCAGGAGGATCTCGCCGGCCCCCAGGCGCGCGGCACGAGCCGCCCACCGCACGGCGTCGATGCCCGTCGGGGTCCTGCCGCCGTGGATCACGACCTCCCAGCCCTTGCGACGGCCGGCCTTCTTGCGGGCGTCGATGGCGACGACGATACACTGGCTGCCGAACCGGCGGGCCGCCTCCTTGACCAACCGCGGCTCTTTGACCGCGGCCGTATTGATGGAGACCTTGTCCGCACCGGCGGAGAGCAGCGCCCGGATATCCGATAGCGTGTTGATACCGCCGCCGACCGTAAAGGGCATGAAGACCTCGGCGGCCACACGGCGCACCACGTCGATCATCGTCCGGCGGCCTTCGTAACTGGCCGTGATATCAAGAAAGACCAGCTCATCGGCCTTCTGCCTCTCGTAAGCCTTGGCGGTCTCTACCGGATCGCCGGCATCGCGCAGGGAGACGAACCGCACCCCCTTGACCACGCGCCCCGCTTTGACGTCCAGACACGGTATGATGCGCTTGGTCAACATGCTAACTCACCGCGGCGATGGCGTCCTTCAGCGTAAATTTATCCTCGTACAGGGCGCGGCCGACGATCACCGCGTCGGCGCCATCCTGCCCGAGGGCCTTCAGGGCCTTGAGGTCGCCCAGCGACGAGATGCCGCCGGCATAACTGATGAAGAGGGCCCCCGACGCGGCCTTGCGCGTCACCCTGAGAAAGTGCAGGATCTTCTCCGCGTCAGGCCCCTGGAGCATCCCGTCGCGGGTGATGTCGGAGAAATTCAGAAACCTGAGGCCCACCTGCGTCACGGACTGGATCAGGCTCGGCACGTCGATCAGCAGGTCGCCGTTCTCCGTCCAGCCGCCCGTCCCGCCGGTGATCAACTCGGCCGACGTCAAGTACTTGATATCGATGCTCAGCGATACGCGTGCCAGAT
>SDBU01007530.1_pt1 | contig 12527 bp, 9 predicted proteins | sample 2277071 | NCBI WGS metagenome assembly SDBU01 (sample SAMN10397929, study PRJNA504765) | marine sediment metagenome | isolation source: marine sediment core GS08_GC12, 126 cmbsf | place: Arctic Ocean: Gakkel Ridge, Loki's castle | collected 2008
CAGCTGAGCAAACCCGTGTCACAACGTGGTGCCCCCACCTTCCTGGCCAATCCTGCATGGAGTACGAAGGAGCCTCCTCCAAAAGGAGTGACTCCGCATCTAGATGCTAATTTAGGAACCAGGAAGATAAGGGGTTGGGGCTGCCCGCCGATGCAGAGAGATTATCAATATGTAGCTTGCCGGGGCCATTGACTAAAACTTCATAGCACGTTGTGTGACCCAATACCTGGAGGAAACCTCTATATCTCCATGCTTAAACAGACAAGTCCTAGGTTAGAAGGAAGGGTTGCAGAGGAGGATGGAGTCGCCCCTGAGTATCCATTATTTTACAGGATGGGCCATGGGCAGACGGCGGCGGTGCTCACTGACACCATACTTACTCAAAGACCATATCCAATTAAAGCTTTGATGATCCAAGGCTGTAACCCAATTTTGACTTGGCCTAATACTAATAAGGTCAAAAAAGCCTTTGAGAAGTTAGAGCTACTGGTAGTTATAGACCTGTTCATGACCGATACTGCCAAGGTTGCTGACATAGTGCTACCAGGTACCACCTTCCTAGAAAGAAAAGACCTTAGAGATTATAGCAATCTGGGTTTGCCTTTAATTATGATGTCAGATAAGGTCATTGAACCCCTGGGAAACTGCATGGAAGATTGGAAAATATGGTCAGAGTTGGCTAAAAGGATGGGTTATGCGGAATACTTCCCTTGGGAAGATGTCGAGCAGCTTTTCGAGTATTTCTTGGGAAGAACAAATATCACAACGGATCAGCTCAGACAGAATCCAGGTGGAGTTTTCCATGCTGAAAGAGAGTTTGAGAAATATCTGAGACAGGGATTTGACACCCCCTCGGGAAAGGTGGAGATATACTCAGAGACAATGGAGAAGCTTGGATATGACGCTCTGCCTACATTCCATGAACCTCTAGAGAGCCCAGTCAGTAAGCCGGATTTAGCAAGGAGATATCCCCTGATATTAACAACCGGGGCAAGAGTACAGGCATTTACCCATTCCCAATATCGCAATGTTCCTATTTTGCGGGAATATGTGCCAGAGCCTTTGGTCGAGATTAACACCGAGACTGCAGTCGGGCTTGGTATAGCCGATGGTGATACAGTAACAATTGAGTCAGCAAGAGGAAGCATCAAGTTGAAAGCCAAGGTTACAGAAGATATCTTTCCCAAAGTGGTTAGTGTCCTGCATGGATGGAGCGAGGCTAACGGTAATATGCTGACCGATGATGAGGGTCATGATCCGGTTTCAGCTTACCCTGGATTCAGGTCTGTGCTCTGTCGGGTAATTAAAAGCGAGAAGGGGGAAAACTAGGATTCAGCGTGAAAACGTACTTCGTGTGGCGATCAAAAGCAATACCAGAGGTGAGTCTCTCCCTTGCCAAAAATCGAATTGGCAGTTGATAACCATATGGATAATCGAAGGCTTGTAGCAGCTGTCATTTATCAGCTTAATTTACCACCCATTATCAAATTAATTGACCACCCTCTGGGTGTAGAAGAGGACCTGCGAAGTGGCCAACCACTACACCTATAGAGAAGGGCACCTTATTGAGCGACCAGATAGGGGACGAGGTAACTCATGAAGCTATCCATGGTACGGAGAAAAATATCGGCCTAGTCATTGGCAGAAGGTTTAACAAACTTGACATGAGTTGGACTACAGAAGGGGTGAATAACCCTGTGAAACTAAGGCTACTTTAGTACGGTAAAACCAGTTGGAAGGTATTCTGGATAAAACGGTCAAGCTATGGGGTAAGCTTTTCCCGAATATTAACAATCACAGCTCAATAGGGATTGACAAAACTAGGTCAGCTATCTAAAGTATCATTGTTGAGTTATATCAACGTTCGTGACGATGCACACGAATGTTAAGAAAGTCTTTTAGTTGGGTTGAAGACACTTAGATAACCGGGGAAATCCATCACGGGGAGACAGGGGGTGAGAAATGATGTAGATTTATAAATAAAGAGACTGTTACATAACTCATTCTAGCTGTATTTCTTCACAAAGGATATTCGTAAATTTCTCTAGGTTATGCAACGCTTTTACTAATACAAATAAAAGGAGGGTAATATGGCTTATGAGAGCTTGCGTGATTGGATAGCAAAAATTGAAGAAGTAGGACAATTGAAGCGCATCACTGCAGAGGTGGATTGGAATTTGGAGCTAGGCGGTATTGCGCGGCTGATGGCAATTCAAGAAGGGCCAGCGCTTCTATTTGAAAACATCAAGGATTACCACAATACTGCATGTCGTAAACTATTTATTAATGGTCTGGGTTCTCGGGAAAGGGTGGCGATGTCCCTAGGTTTACCAAGGGAGACCGGTTATCGAGGGATAGTCGAGTTTATCAAGGAAAATCTTGGACGGCGCGTGGATCCGGTCATAGTAGCTTCGGGGCCTGTGAAACAAAACATTGTCAGGGGTGATGAAGTTAATTTATATGAGATTCCAGTGCCAATGTACAATGACTTGGACGGGGGAAGGTTCATTAACACCTACTGTGGTGTGGTGACAATGGATCCTGATACCAAGATAATGAACGTAGGACTTTATCGGGGGATGATCGGTGATAATGAAAAATCTTTGCCCGTTTTGCTGATGCGCAGCCAGCATTGGGGAATGCATTTTTCGAAGTATGAGAAACGGGGGGAGGAGATGCCTGTTGCTGTGTTTTATGGATGGGACCCGATTCATTTGCTTTGCGCCGGCACTCCTGTTGAGCATCCCGGTTATTCTGAGTATGAAGTGATGGGAGCCCTGCGTGGGGAACCCGTGGAATTAGTGAAATGTGAAACCTCAGATTTATATGTCCCGGCCTCGGCTGAAATTGTAGTGGAAGGGCGGATCTCCCCTGACCCCAAAACTTTTCAGATGGAAGGACCCTTCGGGGAGTATACCGGTTTTTATGCTGGCATGACCCAACTCAGGCACACTATTCGTGTAGAGTGTATCACCTATCGGGATGACCCGATTTTTCGGGGTGGCATAACCGGTATGAGTCCTGGCCGATTGGCCGAAAGTAGTTACTGGGATACACCCGCTGCTTGTGCGATTGCGTGGAGAGCCTTGGAGAATGCTGGAATTCCTAATATAACAGGCGTCTGGGGGGATCTTGTTACTCTGGGGACAAATCTACGGGTTTCAATTGATACGCTTTTCAGAGGGCATGCCAGGCGGGTTGCTGCCGCTCTGTGGGGTTTAAAGGTCGGCCACCATCTCGCAAAGAACCTTATTGTAGTTGACAAGGATATAGATGTATTTGATAGTCAAGCGGTGGAGTGGGCACTGGCTTATAGGACGAACGCAGAGATGGGTGCTGTCCACATCTTCCCCGGAACTTTTGCTACCACCTTGGATCCTAGCACTCCCCTTCCGCAGAGAAATGCTATGAAATATGGAACAGGAAGATGGGCCAGGGTATTTATTGATGCTACGGTGAATTGGGATTTGGAGCCTGAGGAACAATATGGCGGTAGGCGGGAGCCACCCCTGTGTACTGAGATGACTCCTGAGACTGCCGAGTTAATCAGGCAACGCTGGCAAGAATATGGGTTCTAGGCTAACCAATGCGTGACGAGCGGAATCGGACTGTTGACAAATAGAGTATAATATACAATACAGTCTTGGAAAGAAAATGGATTTATCGAACTGAAGATTTACTTATGGTGGGAAAAGGGTTAATATTTGATTACTGATGCCCTGGAGATTAGCGCATAAAGTATACATGCCTAATCAGGTGGGGGATGCGATAGCGGAGTTTTTAGACGGATGAAAAAAGCGAGAAAGGGGGGAAGTATGAGATAACCAAGGACTAAAGATAAAGACTAATAACAATGAAGGAGGTCGAACACAATGAAAAAGGTAGTTTATTTGCTTTTGGCGATAGTGCTGGTGGCATTGCCTTTGCTCGGTGCTTGTAAGGCGGCCCCGGCCCCAGCACCGACTCCAGCACCAGCACCCACTCCGACACCAAAGCCAACACCGCCACCCCATGAAATAGTGCAACTGACAGTCCTCAGCGGCGAGTTCGGGTCAAGTCAATATTATGCCGGACTTAAAGTAGAAGAGATAGTGGATAAGTATAGCCCTTGGCTTCGGGTTTCTGTTCTAGAGGGAGTAGGGTCAATAGGAAATATGAATATGTTCAGAACCGATCCAGAGTTAAGAAAGATGGGCGTTGTTGGTGGCGATAATTTTAGTGCTCTCTATGCCCGGATGGGACACCCGCCATTCACAAAGGAGGAGAAGTATGATACCTGGAGGGCAGTCATGTCGATGTATACGCTGGTCTTATTTCAGGTCAGTCGTGACCCCTCGCTTAAGACAGCGGCTGACCTCGCAGGGAAGAGAGTCGCTGTTGGGACGAAGGGGGATGCACTTAATTACATAAGCCAGTATCTCTTCACAGAGCTGGGCATCTGGGACGCGATTAAGCAGAGTAACATATTCTTCAAAACTGCGTCAGATGCTCTGTGCGACGGTCTGATAGACGTGAACCCCATGTACTTGTCCTACATCCCGCCGGATGGGTGGCGGATACCCCCGGCCTATACCGAGATGCTCTACACGCTTGATGATGTTTATGCAATTAGTTGGCCTGAGGAAGCTCTTAAGGCAGTAAGGGAAAAAACAGGTCTTCTCCTTTCGCCATTTACTGTACCAGCGGACGCTGTCAGGCCGGGGCTGCCGGACAGGCCTATAACCGGATTTGTAATGCAAGTTGGGTGGTATGCAGATTTGGAGACGCCCGAAGACGTAATATATGAATTTGTCCGGGTAGTCTCTGAGCACCTTGACATCATACAGACATCCCATCCTTCGTTAGAGGCTATGCAATACGATAAGCTTGGCTGGCTATTAGAGGAGGAGGACTTCCATCCTGGAGCAGCAAAGTTCTATAAGGAAAAAGGGATTAAGATGGGGCAGTGAGAAGGGTTCTAGTCACCGGTAGTGGCACTGCCCCTTGAAGGGGCAGTGCCACTAGTAGGAACAATTATGAGGGGAAAACCCTTAAAGATAGTCAATGTCGTCATAGCGGTAGTAGGTATCGCTATGGTGCTCTATCAGCTCATCAATACTCAATATATAATCCAAGACTTTGTCCTGAATAAAAACACTCACCTCGGCTTTGCTTTAATACTGGTTTTTCTGGCCACACTTAGGCAAAGCTCAAAACGCCGGTGGTTATGGCTGGCGCTTGCATTACTCGCTCTGGGAGCTACAGGTTATGTACACCTTTTCTATATGGACCTGGTAGCACGTAAAGGATTTAGCTCAACGTCAGACGTGGTTCTTGCATTAATAATAATGATTTTGACTCTTGAGGCAACCAGACAAGCATTTGGGAAGATTTTACCTATAGTTATTGCCGTTTTCTTCGCCTATTTTTTTCTGGGACAGTATCTTCCAGGGCCTCTTCACGCCTCTTTCTATAACCTAAAATATGTAATGCTTAAGGTGGTTCTAGACTTTAGTACGGGGGTATATGGTCTCGTTTTACAGGCCTCAGTGAGCACCATATTTTATTTCATCCTATTTGGTGTTCTGGCGCAAGCTTCGGGGGCTGGTAAGTTCTTCCTACAGCTTGGTCGGCTGATAAGCAGGTACTTCAGGAGTGGACCAGCCCTGGCAGCAATAGTCGGCAGCACCCTCTTCGGGAGTGTTACCGGAAGCCCATCAGCCAACATTGTAGTGACGGGAAGTTTTACCATACCATTGATGAAGCGAGTGGGATACAGGCCGGAGCAAGCTGGTGCTATTGAGGCTTCAGCATCAACCATCGGGCAGATCATGCCCCCGGTAATGGGCGTAGCGGCTTTTGTAATGGCCGAGTTCACTAATACGCCCTATATCATAATAATAGGTATGGCTCTGCTCCCGGCACTGCTGTGTGGCTTCTCTATGGCAGTTTACGTTCAGTTGCAGGCGGTGAAAATGAACATCTCTCGTTTGGCTGAAGAGTTTGATGCTAAAGAGATGCTACGCCATGCACCCTTATTTTTCGTTCCTTTGTCCATTATCATTATCTTGCTGGTAATCGGTTACACCCCAACGTTTTCCGTCTTCTGGGCAACGATAGCGCTTATTGCTCTAAACCTAGTCAGGAAGGAGACTCGCCTATCTTTAACGGGATGGATACAAACATTGAGCGATGGAGCAGTATTTGCGTCTAAAATCGCGGTAATGTGTGCCGCCATAGGGATAATGGTAAGCGCCATAATAACGACCGGACTGGGGCTCAAGATTCCTGCTGTGGTAGAGCAGTTGAGTGGTGGAAACATTGTAATAGCATTAGTGATAACCGCATTTGTCTCAATCCTTCTTGGTTGTGGAGTACCCACTTCGGCGGCATATATATTGGTGGCATTTATGGTGGCTCCCATATTGATTCAGATGGGAATACCTCTATTAGCCGCGCACTTCTTCGTTTTCTACTTTGCTGTCTGGTCCATGGTTACTCCTCCTATGGCTCCGGCGCCAGCTACTGCCTCGGTTATAGCTGGTAGCAAGTTTTGGGGTACGGCAGTCGAGGCTGTTAAAGTCGCCGGGGTTGGCTTTTTGATACCGTTTATGTTTGTCTTCTGGCCAACCCTGTTATTGCAGTTCCAAAGCCCACTTTCGGCAATCATCCAGCTTGTAGCCTCGATAGTAATGATCATGAGCCTTCAGGTGGGGATAGTTGGTCAATATATAGTAGACTGCCCACTTCCCCATAGAGCCTTATCAATTGCATCTTTGGTAGTGCTCCTTATGTATTGCTTCACAGGAAACTATGTATTTCTTTTTGCCGGAATAGGGGGTTTTGTAGCACTAACCCTTCTGCAATTGGCAAGAAGAAGAGCACTGGGCTGATACTATCCTCAGCCACGATTCTCCTCCACCCCCCGTCCCCATTAAGCCCTTGATTACCTAACACCATTTAAGTTTTTAGAGCAACGGAAAGACTGCAAAAGAGAGGGTAATGTGTCACTAACCATATGGACGAGCACAGCAACTTGACGAGGGGAAGGCAACCCTGTAGAGTTTTCCCAGTAAGCTGAAAATAACTGAGTTTTGAATGCAACCTAAGTGAGGAAGTCCAGCAAGTGGTGGTTGCGAGGTTAGGATGCTGCTCTGGGCTCGGGCAAAGGATGCAAAGTGATGAGGAGTTAAAATGGCTGCTTTAGAAGAAGCAAAAACCGAGGTGGTGAAGACCGATGTATTGGTTCTTGGCGGAGGGATTGCCGGTTGCCTGGCAGCCATAAAGGCTAGGGAGTCTGGCTTAGATGTGGTGCTGGTTGATAAAGGGAATCTTGGAAGAAGTGGTATAAGCTTTATGATGGCGGGTGTGCTCACCTACTTTGACCCGGAGAAGGACGATTATGATGAGTGGTACAAAGAATGTGTTGAGCTAGGACAATGGATAAATGATCAAAAGTGTCTTGAGGGTATGATTAATGAAACTACTGGGCGCATAAGGGATTTGGATAGTTGGGGGGTTGAGTTCCAGAAGGTGGGGGGGGAATTCATACGAAAGCCTGGGGTTGGGCACATACATGCGAGGAATATCCTGATGACTAACGGGGGCTTTCAGATGATGTTGGTAGTTAGAGGTGAAGTCTTGCGGCGCGGAGTCCGTGTGATCGAAAGGGTTATGACCACCGATCTACTCACGTCAGACGGAGAGCTCCCTACTAAGGGTAGAATTGTTGGTGCTGTTGGCTTCAATATCAGAACCGGCAAGTTTTATGTCTTTAGAGCAAGGGCGACAGTAATTGCTACTGGTATGACGGGGTCAGTTACTTTGAGACCTGTTGCGGCCATTCTCAGTGGCGATGGCAAGGCTATGGCTTTCCGGGCTGGATGTGAAATGAGAAATATAGATTTAACTTTTTCAAGTCCTCATCCGGCAGGTCTTAACTGTGGCCCGGGTCTAAATATCTTAACTGGCGAGGGCACTATTTTTGTTAATGCTAAGGGTGATAGATTCATGCAAAAATGGGACCCGATACGGATGGAAAGAGCACCTCGAACACTAATCTGTAGAGCAATAGCTACTGAGGAATTGGAAGGGCGAGCCCCAGTTTATCTTGATGCCACGCACCTCGATGAGGCAGCTCATGGCAGGATTGAAAAGTGTATCCCCATAATACTAAGGTCTTTTGCGTCGGCAGGACTTGACTTGAGAAAGGACAAAATACCTTACACCTCTGATCTGATTGACGTTGGCCCTGGAGGAATCAGGGTAAATGGGGAAAATGCAACGACTATAGTGGGATTATATGCTGCCGGTGCTGCATCGGACCATGGAGAGATAGGTGTTACTAACTACATTTCCCTCGGTATGGTATCAGCCATTGGTGGGTATCGTGCTGGTGAAGCCGCAGCCAAATGTACCGCAAAAACTGGTGAACCAACTATAAATGAACGCCAGGTTCAAGTGCTGAAACAGCAGGTATTCGCCCCTATGAACCGGGAATCAGAATCGAAGCACCAGGAGGTAAGACAACACTGCAAGAGCATATTTCAAAAGGGGTTACTGGGTCCTATTAAGAATGAAAGAGGGTTAAAGGAAGCTATAGGTGCTGCACGGGGAATAAGGGAAAGGGAGATACCAAAGCTAGCAGCTAGAGATTTTCATGAGTTAGCTAGATGCATTGGCCTTGGAAATGAGTTGTTGTTTCTTGAGCTTTTCTCCAGGTGTTCCTTGCTACGAACGGAAAGTAGAGGCTGGCACTACCGTGAGGATTATCCACAAAGGGACGATGCAAACTGGCTGAAGTGGGTGATTGCTAAGAGAGAAGACGATGGTATAAAGGTGTGGATTGAGCCAATTCCTTTCGAGGAATATCCCCTCAAGCCAAAGCGTCCAAAGTAGGCCAGCAAGGGAATTTAAGGTGCGTAACCTTGTATGTCTGCAGCGAGTACAATGGCAGGAAAAGTGTGGTGAATCAGATGGTAATAAGATGGTAATAAAGGGAAGGTTGGCCATAAGAGAGATAGACCCTTATCGGTGTACAGGTTGTGGTGTTTGTGTACAGTCGTGTATGAACGATGTAATAAGGATGAAAAGAGGTAAAGCCGTTATAGTATACCAGGAAGATTGTGGTGCATGTTTTGCGTGCGAGATGGATTGCCCGCGAGAAGCGATCTCGTTTGGCTTCGTTAGTGAATCATAAAAAGCGAAAGTGTTATCTAAAGCGAGCGGTTTCAAAAAGTTGCCGCTTGTAGTTTAGTAATGCAATCTGCGAGGCAAAACGAAGAAGTATTTCCATTTTTGCTTGGCACTTGTGCTATTATAAGGCAAAAATGGCAAAACACGGTTCTGAACGTAAAAACATGGAATAATAGACCAAGCCTGAGACTTCGGAACCGAGGGTCGTGGGTTCGAATCCCTCTAGGCGCGCCATTATTTATCTTCCCAAAAATGCTCAGCACTAGCCTGTTTACCATAGCCAAAGAAATTGTCTAGCTTAACCAATGTAGAATCCATCCAGCGTGTGTTCTTTACCCCCCACCTGACGGCATCGTGCAGCCAGCCAGAAGGCTTATTAAATGGGCAAACCCTAACACAGTTAGCGCAAGATGCTCCATTTGCTGCCCAGAAGCCAAGGCACCTTTCAGCATTTATTGGCCACCTGAATAATCCTTCCCTATTGGATATATTATTTATTTCAGTAGTTGGCGCTCCATACATAATAGCCTGACTGGGACAGTTTTCAGCACATTTCTGACACTTATGGCAGAAATCCCATACCCCAAATTCAATCGGTCTATCAGGAATTAGAGGCAAGTCAGTGAAAACCTTGCTTATACGAACCCTTGGACCAAACTCTGGTGTAATCAGAAACCCATGCCGGCCCAGTTCACCCAGCCCGGCATCAATGGCTATGGGTATACTGCAGGCGGTGTCATTGGCTGTAGGTATTGCTTTGTAGCCCAAACCACGAATATATTGAGCTAATAAGCCAGCAACAAATGCTTCTTCAGAATAGCCCAGTCCAACGGCGGCGGCGGCTGGTAATGCTGGAGAGGTCATTATACCTTCGTAATTCATCTCAACAGCGGTAGCAACTACATATTTACATTCTTCCGGTATCTCAATTTTCTCAATGGGCGGCTGCTCATGTCGCCTGGGATGTGGGTATGTGTAATAAGCGTGGGAGTATAGCCATCGTCTATCCAGCTCACAGACTCCGACTAGAGAAGCACCATAGAACTTGGCTACTTTCTTAATCTCTCTGGTTACTTTGGCTGGGTCATCAACCTCCATTTTAAGTCCCTTCGGTGGTCTGGTCTCACCCAATAGCTTGCTGTCCCAGGCAAATAGCCCCACCCTACCACCCCCGATACCCATAGCAAAGCCGAGTTCCAGATACCAGGCAGCATTCCGGAACGCCTGGTCCTTTAGCATGTAGCCTGGCTTATCCTCTCTGGGCATCACTTCCTCTATATAGAACTTTTGTCCTATGTGCTTCACACTCGAGTCCCATATCGCTCTCTTATACATGTCATTCTTCTGGTCAAAGGGTTCTACCTTCCCCACCACATAACGGCTAGCTCCTTTGGCTGCTGACTCCTTGGAAGTCACATCATACTTATTTTTCATTATTTACCCCTCAAATCTAAAAGTTACTACGTATTATATGTGCCCCCGTCTTGCAAATCAACCAATAAACCTAAATAGGCAACGGTGAGCGCCTTCATGATATAATCGAGGAGAGGCAGGGTAACGGGTTTATGATGCGCCAGTGCCAGCCAGGTGATGTCAACAGGATATACTTTATCATCAATGAGGCAGCCAAGGCCTATGAAGGCATTATACCATCTGATTGCTATCATCAACCCTATATGCCGATGGGCGAGCTTGAGCAGGAGATGAGGCGGATGACCTTCTTCGGCTGGGAGGCAAACGGGGAACTGATTGGGGTAATGGGGTTTGAGCCAGTCAAGGATGTTACCCTCATCCGCCATGCCTATGTATTGCCTCAGTGGCAGAAACGGGGAATAGGCAGCAAACTCTTAAATCACCTCAAGGGTCTGGTTACTACCTCCCGTTTACTGGTCGGGACCTGGGCTGATGCTTCCTGGGCAATCGTCTTCTATCAAAAGCGCGGCTTCAGTCTCCTGCCTGATAAGGACGAGCTACTAAAAACCTACTGGGACATCCCCCAGCGCCAGATTGAAACCTCGGTGGTGCTGGGGGTGGAGGTAGGGGTAACCATTAAGTTGAAAACTTGAGATTATCTATTTCTCCTAAACTATATTGGAGTGATTCTCATCAGACCTATTCATAACGCTTTTAATCATCTTCGCGATATTGTTATTAACTCGGACCCAAACAAGATTTATATTAGGATTAGCGTTCTTAAACACTCTAAAAATTTCATCGGCAAATGCTTGACCTATAAATTCTACTCCTTCGAAATCGAGAAAGACTTCCTTAAAACGCTCAAATCGTGCTAGTAGTCTCTTAGCTTGTGAGCGTGAAACAAGATTTTCTTCTCCGTAAATGGCTAGAGCCACAGGAACATGCATTCGTGTAAAACTATAATCATCATCTTCTGAAGTATATCTGTCAAATACTTCTTTAGCTGTTCTATTAGACTGAGGTTCTATTACCATTGTAATAAGAGTGCCCTTACCACTACTCCTTTTAGTTTCCAGTAACCAATCATCATTATCCAGAGAGTGAGAAAAATACAAGTTATCTGACGAAATTGAAAATTCATCAAACATTCTTGTAGTAAAGAATATCCCCTCTCCAGTATGATGTTCTGGATCTGTTGTTAGCTTTCCTTTTGAGAGTTCTAGTATTGCATGTCGATGGTCTTCTAATTCAAGGTCTCTGGTAATCTTTTTGAAAATACCTATACCTCCATCAAAAACAGTTATTTTAATTCCATTAGGCATATACTTAAATCCGACTAGAGCATTTGTAGCTTCTGAGTGGTCAATAACATTATTAAACATTTCTGTAAATCCGTAATGACAGATATTGACTACGTTAGGCTTGATCCCGTTAAACAATGATTCTAGGTATTGTCGCCAGACGCTATCCTCTTCCAGTCTAGGGGTAATAGGTATGAAAAATTCCTTTTCTTTAATTGGTTTAAGGTGGTATCTCCTGCCTCGCGTATTACCTTCTGGTATAAGCAGACCATCTCTTATTAACTTAAGCAAATAACGATTAACGGATTGGCGAGAAATTCCAAATTTTTCTGATACAATATGACTAATTGAACCAGGATTTTTCCCGACTTCTTGTATAATGAAATCGCGAACTTGCTTGCTGGAGTGATGTCTATTCAATTGCAACACCTTATAATCAAAAAACTCACGTATATTGTCAACATATTATCAGTATATTGTCAACTTGTCAAGTGGCATTTGTCAACTTAAATACTTAATATTATATCCTGTCAAATATACGCTTAGTTCTCCGTAGAAATCCGACACTCATCCTCCTTTCTGAGTGGTGTGTTCATTCTTAGTCCCATGTGAGGCCGGTGGTAATGATAACGTTCC
>SDBU01007531.1_pt1 | contig 12526 bp, 9 predicted proteins | sample 2277071 | NCBI WGS metagenome assembly SDBU01 (sample SAMN10397929, study PRJNA504765) | marine sediment metagenome | isolation source: marine sediment core GS08_GC12, 126 cmbsf | place: Arctic Ocean: Gakkel Ridge, Loki's castle | collected 2008
CTCCGAGGTGGGCCTGGCCAAGGCGCTGCAGAAGTTGGGCGGCTCAGCCGTCGGCATCGTCGCCGACCTGACCGACCTGCCCATGGACGATGGGTCCTTCGACGCAATAAGCTGCGAGAACGTTCTCTTCCACATGGTGCCCTCCGACCAGGCGCGCGCATTCCGCGAGCTATACCGCGTGCTGAGCCCCGGCGGACAACTGTGGATCGGCTACACCAAAGGGCCGCACTGGCCGCCCGAGAAGGTCGCCCGCTGCCTGCGCGGGCTGGGCAGGGGGATCCTGCATCCGTTCCGGGCGCTTCGGGGACGCAGGCGTCCTCCTGCGGTGGGAACGCTTCTCTACGAGCCGCAGCCCGTGCGCTGGTGGCGGGATCTGCTTCTGCGCCTGGGCGCTCAGTATCGCCTGGCTGCGAGGCCGTGGCTGGGCAGCCGGTGGACCAGGCCGCTGCCCGTATTCCTGGCCGTGACCATAGTGCGGGCGATGCGTCTCCTGTGCAACAGGTGCCCGCGCGCCGCGTTCCCGCTGACGCAGCACTACTACATCATCGTCAGCAAGCCGGGCTGAGGGCGGCATTGCCGACCCCCGCGACCGAGGCGCCCCGGGCGAACGCACAGCGCCCCCTTCCGTTGACAAATCGCTTGTCGTTGGGTAGGTGTATCCCTTCAGCTTGCACCGTTAGCCGTTTGGGGGAGAAGGAAACAATGGCAAAGGCAGTCAGAGTGGGCGTTATCGGGACCGGCGAGATCGCCACACGGCAGGCCCAGCGGCTGGCCCAGCTAGACGATGTCGAGATCGTGGCCGGATGCGACGTCAGCGAAGAGAACCTTCGTAAGTTCGCCGAGAAGTACGAAGTGCCGCATACCTTCAGCGACTTCAACGAAATGGTGCAGCTTGAGGAAATGGACGCCGTCACCGTCTGCACGCCCAACTTCATGCACAAAGACCCCACCATCGCTGCGCTGAAGGCGGGCAAGCACGTGATGGTCGAGAAGCCGATGGCCATGAACGCCGGTGAGGGCCAGGCAATGGTGGACGCCGCCGAGCAGAGCGAAGCCGAACTGACCATGGGGTTCCAGTTCAGGCTCGCGCCCGAAGCGCAGGCCATCAAGCGCTTTGTGGACGAGGGGCGCCTGGGCAAGGTGCTGTTCGCCCGCTGTCAGGCGCTGCGGCGACGCGGCATCCCGAGCTGGGGAGTGTTCGGACAGAAGGAGCTGCAAGGAGGCGGTCCGCTGATTGACATCGGCGTCCACATCATGGAATGCGCCCACTACCTGATGGGCGAGCCGAAGCCGGTCGCCGCCAGCGCCCAGATGTTCACCTACCTGGGCAACAGGGAGCCGGCCGCGGCGGCGCCGTGGGGACCGTGGGATTGGAAGACCTACACCGTCGAAGACCTTGCCGTCGGCATCATCCGGTTCGACAACGGCGCCGTCATGTCCGTCGAGTCGAGCTTCGCCGCGCACATCAAGGAGAACGTCCTCAACTGTCAGCTCATGGGCGAGGAGGGCGGCTGTGTGCTCCACCCGCCCACCATCTTCACCGACCAGGCCGGCACTATGGTCAACATCGAGCCCCATTACGTGGGCAAGTACCAGGCGATGGACAAGAAGATAGACGACTGGATCGGCCGCATCCGGGGAGAGGTGGAGACGCAGTGCCCCGCCATCGCCGGCCTGAAGGTCCAGAAGATGCTCGACGGCCTATACGCCAGCGCCGAAGCCGGCAAAGAAGTGCCCATCGAGTAGGCCTACAATGTCAGCCTTCGCACCACGGAGGCGACGGCAATTATGAATTGGAGTCCAGGGCGGTCTCTTCTCGCCAAAAGCGCACGAGGAGGTCGTCTTTGAACTCGAAGTGGTAGCGGATGATGCGCTCAGTCTCGCTCTCCCACCCCACAACGAGAAGGATGCCCCAGTCGATACTCTCGCGCCGGGTATGAACGTAGATGAGCACTTCCCGGCCGTCTTCAAGCTTCAGGTGCTGGGTCGGCGTGCCGAACGCGGCGATGATGTCGTCGCGCGTGGTGGCGCCTTCCCGCACAGACTCCAGCTTTGCCTTCACAACGGCGTCGCCGCTCGTCTTAACGTCGCGGTCGTACATGACGAGGCACCCCGTCGTGAGCAGAACGACTCCCACCAAGGCCGCCACAGCCGAACCCACGCGCAGTCGTTGCGAAAGCTTCGCCATTCTGAGTTCCCTCCCGGATCCTGTATCATGACTCAGCGCCCCCGCCGCCGAGCGCCGTCCCAGTATCATACGTGCGGCGAGATGCGGATTCAACGCTTTTCTGCGGGCGCGGTGACCGGCCCTCCTCGGCCCCGCGCACGGCCCCGCTGACGTGCTAATTGCCAGAGACGATATAGTAGCGGCCCTTGCTGCTTCCTTCGTTCGTGAGCCGCATCTTCAGGTTGTAGGTTCCGTGCTTCTCGTAGTATTCCCTCGTTGCATACGGAACGATCACGCGTTGCGACTCGCCATCCTTCCGGGCCTCACCAAAAACGTATTCAAGAATCCTTTCATACGGGCATATCTCCGTCCAATCGATCGAAGCCACGTCCGGCCACAGGATCGCCATTTCATCGTATTGCTTTGCGTACCTGACCTTCCAGTAAGCTTTGGCGACCTCTTCGGGCGTGCTCGGCCAGTCCTCGCGGCTGTCCATGATTGCTATTGCCTTGTACTCGTCGAACATGTCCGGCGTAACGCTGTCGGGCTCCATAAGCTCGTCAGGGATGTCGCGCTCGGTGTCCAGGTGGATGACTACAATGGCCCGGCCAGCCTTCACTATCTTCTTCGCGTACCACTGTCCCTGCGGTGTCTGGCCGTATTCCACGACTCGTTCTGTGCCATGCCGCCGGTACTCCGCGATCTTTGGGGCGTCTGACAACCACCGTTTCTTGGTCTTCTCGGGATCGGCATCCTTGAGCCAGTCCTTGTCCTCCTGCCAGGGGGCCTGCGCATCGGAAACGGTTTCTTTCTCCTCGCAGACGTAGTCGCGCAGAGGGTTCCAGTAACGGCGCGTCCGGCTGGGGAGAGCTACAATATCTCCGTCGCGCACGTGCCCCTGCCTTGTGTACTGTTGCCCCACAAGCTGGCCCAACGGGCCTTGCTTAGGGGGAAGCATCTCACCCTCTTTCCGCGAGATTGGGAAGCCCCAGGTGTAATACTCCACTGTCTTGTTGGACAGCAGAAGCCCCGTCCTGAACCGCTCCTCCCTTTCCAGGCTGCCGTCCTGCCCGAACTTGACGCTCACCGCGGGGGATTCAGGCAACGGGCCGCCGAAGTAGACCTCCGCAAGAGCGGCGGCTTGCGCATATGCCTCGAGGGATGCGGGATCGTCAGGCGCGATGCCAAGCGACATGGTGCGCACACTCCCTTTGCGTCGCTCGACGCGATATCGGCCGTTCTTCTTGTAGATCACGTGCAGCCACATCGGGCGATGCTCGCCGTTGGACCGGGCCGTTCCCTCGTATATGACCGCGTAGTAGGTATGGGCGAAGCGCGCGCGTGCCCGCTCCACGTTCTCATACAGATCCAGGACGCCCATGCTGGGCAGCTTCTCCACCACCTTCGCGTCACGCGGCACGCCCACGGCATAGATGTCCGCCGGGCCTGCCTCCGGGTAGTCGAACTCGACCTCGAAAGGCCCCGGCCCACAGGGGCCATCAGGGTCTTGGCTTTCCATTCTGACTATTCGTTGTGTCGAGGCATCCACGGTCACTTGGGTCTGCTTCCCATCTTTGGTCGCCGTCAATGTGTAGATCACATAAGTTTCCCCGGCAACGATTTGCTCAGCCGTGCTAATCTGCATAAGGCCTTCCTTCTGAGCCCGTTCCATCCCGCCCATGAACAGCGACAGAAAGTTCTTAGCCTCGCGCGCGTCAGGGGACGCCTCGGCCATGTACGTGACGGTGAGGGTTCGGGTACCTGGATCGTATTCGTATTCACGATGCGCCTCGGCGTCGGCGCCCTGCACACGGTCGCCGCGCCTGATGAAAGCCCGGAGGGGCCGCAACGAAAGCCACATCTCGGCATCCTCTTCCCCCACCGTTGCCCTGAAGTGCACCCACTCCGCGGCCTGCGAGTTCTCAGCGGCCTGGGCCAGCTCCGCATACGCAGAGCCCATCGGCTCGTGGCCCGTCAGCAACCACCACGCGGCAACAGCGGCCAGACATGCCAGCGCCGCTCCGGCCGCGGCTCTGGTTCTCGGTTTCACGTAGTGAATCCTCTGCACGATCGAGCGCCTCCTCGTAACGGTGGCACGTTCAGCCAGCCTTGCCAGAACCGCCGACACGTCCTGCGCCGGCGGTCCGTCGGGAACCGTCATCTCGCACATGGCCTGCGCGGCCCTGTCCAGCACATCCTCTTCCGGCTTGTTCTGCTCATCACGCATCACGGCGCCTCATATTTCCTCATCGGGCGCGGGGGAATCCAACAGCTCCCGCAACCGGGAGCGGGCCCTGTGAAGCAGAACGCCGACGGCGTTCGTCTTCATGCCAAGCTCGTCGGCGATGTCCTGATAACTCATCTGCTGCAAGCATCGCAGGCAGAAGACGTCGGCCTGCTTCCGGGGCAGTTGAGCCAGCGCGCGCCTCAGCTTCGCCCTCAATTCCGAGGCTTGCGCCGCCTGCACAGGAGTGGGGTTGCCAGCGGCGACAGCGGCCCAATCGGCCACCTCTCCACTTCGGCGCGCCCGGCGGAGCCGTTGGCGCAGGCGGTCCAGGGCACGCGCGGTGGCAAGCCTGTGAAGCAGCCGCGGCCAGCTTCGCACCGGCTCTCGACGCGACACCGCCAGCGCCGACAAGAACGTGTCCTGGAAGCAATCGGCCGCGTCGGCGTGGTTCCCGAGCAGCCGGTAGGCCGTCTCCCACACCATGCGGCCATGGCAATCAACAATGGCCCGCCAATCCGTCACCATGAGCACCTTCTGATCCCGCGCGCTGGTATCGGTAGTATAGTCGCCGGAAGGCGCCGTTTTCTTACACGGGGGGGGAAGCGCAGATGCACGAGAGCAGCAAGCCGTGGCTTGGACGCGACCTCAGCCCTAACGGGACGCCGAACCGTTCGCCGACTTGGGCTCAAAGATCGCGGGCGACTTCACGCTCGCCGGGTCGAACAGCTCATCGGGGATGTCGCGCGTGGTGTCAACGTGAATGAGTGTGATTACCTCAAACCCCCCTGCCCCTGACCGGCTGTAGCAGACCTGCTTGCGGATCTTCTTCGCATACCACTGGCCTGTGGAGGTCTGTGCATACTCGAGCACGTGGTGGCGCTCACTGTGATACTGGTCCCTGGTCGAGTTCTTGATGTCTTTCAGCCAGTTCTTATCCTCCTGCCAGTCGGCCTGGGTGTCCTTTTCGAATTCCGATATCTCGCAGACATAGTCGCGCGCCGGGTTGAAGTACTGCGAAATCTTACCGGGTTCGTTCTGAATGTGCCCGTACATGCTGTACCCTTGCCAGACGTGTTCGACGCCAACCAGAGTGCCACTGTCGGCTTCCCTTGGCGGCAGCATCCTGGTTGTTCTGCCCACATACGGCAGCAGGCTAGTCACAAGAGTCGATGGCCGGCCCCAGATGTTCATCTCAACGGGGAACCTCGACCCTACGCCCGGTTTGCCTATACCTCCTCGTCGCTTCTTCAGCTTGCCTTCCTCGTCAAGCCTGACCGTTGTCCGCCGTGAGCCGTCGTAGAACTCGACTTCCGATACGCGCCTTGACTTGAGCCAGCCCACCAGGGCTGCCATGTCGCCTTCTGAGATCTGCTGCCACAGCTGTTCGCTTTCGTCGGCATCCTCAAGTCCGGTTACGTAGTACCGTTCGATGCGGTATCGCCCATCCTTCTTGTAGACCACACTGGCGCCCATGAACTCATGAGCGTTGCCTCGAACCTCTGTCTCGTAGACCATCGCTCGGTACACAGGGCCGAAGCCATCCCTGGCGGCCTCTACCCTCTTGTTGAGGTCCCCGAATTCCTTGAGGGGCGATAAGTCTACGAGGCGAGCATCTCGCGGCACCCCCAGCGCGTAGATGTCTGCGGGACCGTCTTGCGGGTAGTCGATTTCGTAGGCGGCTTCGGGCGTGCCGTCGGCCTTGGTGCTTTCGAAGCGGACCACACGTCTCGCCGCAGGATCTACCGTGAACCGCTCCTGGCTCCCGTGCTCAAACGTCACCGTGAAGACCTTCAGGGCTTTCCCAGCGACCACTTGGTCCTGCTCGGCGATCTTAGCCCCAAGATTCTCTCTTGCCTTGTTGATCGTCTGCATCATGACCTCGAAGAAACTGCTCGCGCCTGCGAACTGCCCCGCCCCTTCGGGCATGGGTTGGATCCGGATTGTTCGCGTGTCGGGATCGTAGGCAGTCATCGTCTGAAGATCGACCGCGGAGACACGCTGCCCAATTCTCGTGAAACCCCGCAAGGGCTGTACCGAGAGCCAGGCTTCGAATTCCTCGCCGAAGGCAGTCCCACGCATGTGCACCCACTCCGCGGCCTGAGAGTTCTCAACGGCCTGGGCCAGCTCCGCATACGCAGAACCCATCGGCTCGTGGCCCGTCAGCAACCACCACGCGGCAGCAGCGACCAGACATGCCGCAGCCGTGCCCAGGGCCATCCGACTGAGCACAGCCCAGTGACTCCGCCGACTGCGCTCACCGAGACTGTCGGCGGCTTCAGGCTCAACGTCTGCGCTCTCCCCGAGTAGCCGCATCCGGGCGTCCAGCTCCGGGGATGTCGTCAGTCGGATCGTTCTGAGTTTCCTCTCTAGCTCTCTGTCGCTCATCTCGCTCATTTCGGTGTCCTTTGCGAAAACTGAGTTCGCATATTACGAAGGGCCTGGCGGTAGCGCGCGTGCGCCGTGCTCTTGGCGACCCCGCGCAGGTCGGCGATCTCCCGGAAGCCAAGCCCGCCCCAGATGCGCAGGGCCAGGACCTCGCGAAGCTCTTGGGGCAGGCCACCGACCATCGCTAGCAGGATCTCCTCTTCCTCTCTCCGGGAGGCCCGTTCGACCGGGTCATCCCGGCCCGGATTGTTCGCGGGCACCGCCTCGACTGCTTGCGGCGTTGCACGGCGCTTGCGGGCGCGCAACCAGTCGAGGGCGCGATTTCGAGCACAGACTGAAAGGAACGCCGCAAGGTTCCTACCGCCCCGCACCCGCCGGGGCTGCTCGATCAGAGAGGCGAAGACGTCGTGCACCACGTCCTCCGCGGCCCCCCGGTCCCCCGTGAGGGCCGTCGCCAGGGTCAACAGGCGGTCCTTGTGCGCCACGTAAGCCTTCTCCAACGACTCCCGCAAGTCCACGCGTGCCTCCGAGCTGTGCCTGCTTGCCAGGTCGACCTCTCCGTCCACCATCTTAACGTTCGTGAACCCGGTTTGTTCGGCGTAGGTCCAGCGCCGAAGCAAGCCGAATTCGTTCGCGTTGCAAGCGCGGCCAGCAGCGCGTAGATTACGTGCCGCGTTGTCCGAGCGATCAAAGCCGGCTGCCAGCGAAAGGAAACCCGAAATGAGCAACTCGTGGGAAGCGGACGTCGTCGTCGTTGGAGGAGGGATGGCCGGCATCGCGGCGGCCATCGCGTCGGCCCGCACCGGCGCCCGGACCATCCTGGTCGAGCGAGCGGGATGGCTCGGCGGGATCGGAGTCACCGGCGCGACGGGCCTGCACACGTTCTACAACGTCTACGGCGCAGCACCGGGCGCACCGAGGCGCAAAGTCGTGGACGGCATCGCCCAGGAACTCGTTGAACGCGTGCGAAAAATGAACGGCGGCGTCGGGCACGTCGAGATGGAACGCGGCAGCGACTTCGTCAGCATGCTGACACCCGTCGAACCGGAGACTTTCAAACTGGCCGCCGCCCTCCTCTGCCGCGAAAGCGGCGTGAAGCTCCTGCTCCACACGGTCTGCGAGGATGCCGACGCGGCGGACGGCTGCGTCAAGGCCGTGCGCGTCTGGAGCAAGGCGGGCGCGGGCACGGTCAGTGGCAAGGTGTTCGTTGATTGCTCCGGGGACGGCGACCTCGCAGCGGCGGCCGGCGCGGACTACATCCACTACAAGCCCGGAGATCCCGGCGCCTACACCGCCGGCTTCACATTCCGGCTGTGCAACGTGGACGTGCAGGCACTGGAAGCGGACGCGGACCGGAAGGGAGTGCTCCGCCAGGTCGCTCACGCCGTGAAGCCTTACACAACCGTGCCCGGGCCCGTGCGGATCGGCATTGACATGCGCAAGCTGCGCGAGCAGGGCGCGGAGGATGCGCCCGGCTATTTCCTCTCGTCCTCCGTCCACGCGTCGGAGCTGACTTATTGCAACTGTATCAACCACGCCCTCGACCCGCTGGCGCCCGAAGACCTGACCGAGGCGGAGGTGGTCCTGCGCGGCAAGATGCTGGACGTCGCCGACTTCTTCCGCAAGACGTTCGCGGGATGCGACGGATGTTACCCCGCCGGACCGGCTCCCACCGTCGGCCCCAGGCGGGCGCGAGCCATCCGATGCGACTACGAGATGACGCAGGAAGACGTGACCTCCGGCGCGACGTTCGACGACCAGATCGGACGGTTCGGCTTCATTGACAACCCGACCCACTGCGTCAAGGACGCCGGCGCGTACGGCATCCCGTACCCTGCGCTGCTGCCACAAGGGCTCGACAACGTGCTGGTCGCCGGAAAAATGATGACGGTCGAACTGGTGGCCCACAACAGCACGCGCAACACGGTCTGCTGCCTGGTGTGCGGACAGGCGGCCGGCACGGCGGCTGCGCTTGCCGCCCGCGACGAGGGCCCCACGCGGGAGGTGGACACCGGGGAACTGCAGGACGTGCTGCGCAGCGCCGGCGTGATCTTCGAGCCGCAACAGGAGTAGCGCAGGCGCCTTTCGCTTTCCGATCCGACGTGTTTCTGATATACTTATGTATCAGAGGATTAAGGACTTACGCGACGCGACCGGCCAGGAAGCAATGTGCCGCCCACCGCGCCGATTGAGCCGTTGATGAAGGGATGCCGAACTAATCCTTATCTGCCTCAGGCTTTTGACTTGCCCTTCCTTCCGGTCCGTCGGAGTGCGGGAGTAGGTGCATTCGGGCCTCTGGGCTCCGTTGCCTTCGGCACGTCAGCGGCGCGGGTAGACGCGTGTTGCTCCGCGCGGCGCGGGTTGGGCGCCTGCCGCCCCGAGCAGGGAGCGCTTGCGTTCAGGGCCCCGAGAACAAGCGCGGGGCCGTAATCCCTTGACATTGCCAGATGGCGACTGTATCGTCTGTGGCCACTCTAGGACCGGTGATGGCCGCGAACAGCGCACACAGATTCGGCAACTACGTACTGAAACGCGAACTCGGCCGCGGCGTGATGGGCACGGTATACCTGGCCGAGGACACGGTCAGCCACGAAGACGTCGCAATCAAAGTGCTCTCCGCCAGCGTAGCCGTCAACGGCGAGTATACGCGCCAGTTCCTCACCGAAGCCCGCCTCGGGACCCAACTGCACCATCCGAACACGGTCAGCGTGCGCGACTACGGCAAGGAGAACGGACATTACTACCTGACCATGGAATACGTGGACGGCCGCAGCTGCAAGGCGAAGATACACGCACAGAAGCGCCTTGACTGGCCGGAGGCCGTCCAGATTGCGACCCAGGCGGCCGAGGGGCTGGCCGCCGCCACTGCGCAGGGCATCATTCACAGGGACATAAAGCCCGAGAACATCCTCATAGAGAAAAAAGGGCGGGTGCGCATTACAGACCTGGGATTGGCCAAAGAAGTCGACGTGATACAGCCCGCGCCCAGCGATACGAGCCTTGGCACCCCCGACTACATGAGCCCGGAGCAGGTGCAGCATTCGGAGAGGGTCGACTTCCGCAGCGACATCTATTCCCTGGGCGCCACCCTTTTCCACATGATCTGCGGCAAGGCTCCCTATACGGGCCGCAGCGCCTACGAAGTGATGGTCAAGCACGTCTCCGCAGCCCTCCCCTCACCTCTGAAGTACGTGCCCGACCTGCCACAGAACGTCTGCGACGTCATGCGAAAGATGATGGCGCGCGACCCCGATGATCGCTACCAGAGCTACGACGAACTGATCGCCGACCTGGAAGCACTGCCGGCAGGCAACCCCGTGTCCGCCGCGCAGTTCCGCGATGAGAGCATGCTGGGAATCAACAGCGGGAACTCGCAGCACGCATCCGCTTCCCCCGACAGGAAGCTGCTCTGGATTGCGGCCGCCGTGCCCATCCTGGCGGGACTCGGCGTCCTGGTCTACTTCCTCGTGGCGCGCTGAGCCGTCTCTTTTCGACACAGCCCCATCACCCCCCTATAATGGGCGCGACGCTTTCCGGGCACCGGTTGCGCGGCCGGCATTCTGTGCCTGTTGATCCCACCAGATCCTCATCCGCTCTGTGCGGGGGAGAGTGGCTCCATGAAGTTGCTCATAATCGGCGGAGTGGCGGGCGGCATGTCGGCAGCGACCCGTGCCAGACGACTGGACGAGAAAGCCGACATCGTCGTCTTCGAGAAGGGACCCCATGTCTCGTTCGCGACCTGCGGGCTCCCCTATTTCATAGGGCGAACGATACGGAAAAGGTCGAACCTGCTCGTTCGGACCCCGGAGCAGCTCAGAAGTAGGCTCAACCTGGACGTGCGCGTCCTCAACGAGGTAACCGCGATAGACAGAGAACGCAAAGAGGCGACCGTCCGCGACCGCCAGGCCAGCCGAACCTACGCGGAGAGCTACGACAAGCTGATACTGGCGCCCGGAGCCAAGCCCCTCATACCCCCGCTGCCCGGCGTGGACGACCCCGCGGTCCACACGCTGCGAGACGTGGATGACATGGACCGCATAGACGCCGCCGCTGAGGCAGCCCCCGGGGGGCGGGCCGTCATCATAGGAAGCAGCTTCATCGGACTGGAAATGGCGGACAATCTGATAAACCGCGGCCTGCACGTAGCGCTGGCCGAAATGCTGCCGCACGTGATGGCGCCGCTGGACCCCGAGATGGCCGAGCCCATCCACCGCCACCTGCGTGAAAAGGGCGTTGAACTGTTTCTGGACAACGCGGCGCGCGCCATCGAGCGCCACAGCGACGCGCCCGTCGTGGTCCTGCAGGACGGCACGGCTCTGCAATGCGACCTGGTGGTGCTCTGCGTCGGCGTCCGCCCCCGGACCCGCCTGGCACTGGAGGCGGGGCTGGAGATTGGCCGGACGGGCGGCATTAAGGTGGACGAGCACCTGCGAACCAGCGATGCCGATATCTACGCCGTCGGCGACGCGATAGAGGTGACGGATTACGTCACGGGTCAGCCGACGCTCATGCCGATGGCTGGACCGGCCAGTCGCCAGGGCCGTATCGCCGCCGACAACGTCTGCGGCCGCCGCACCGCGTTCCGCGGCGTCCAGGGCACGGCCATCGTCAAAGTCTTTGACCTGAGCGTAGCCAGCACCGGCGCGAACGAGAAGACCCTCCGCAGGCTGGAAATGCCCTACGAGAAGATCTACGTCCATCCGGCCAGCCACGCCGGTTACTACCCCGGCGCTGCGGACATGACTATTAAGCTGCTGTTTTCCACCGAGGACGGCCGCGTGCTCGGCGCCCAGATCGTCGGCGCCGACGGCGTGGACAAGCGCATTGACGTCCTGTCCACGGCCATCCATGCCCGCATGACGGTCTACGACCTGGAGGAGGCCGAGCTCGCCTACGCCCCGCCCTACGGCGCCGCCAAGGACCCGATCAACGTGGCGGGCTTCGTAGCCGCCAACCACCTGCGCGGTGACGTGGACGTAATCCACGCAGATCAGATCGGGGATGACACCATTGTCCTCGACGTGCGGACGCCGGGCGAATTCGCAGACGGCCATGTCCCCGGGGCGGTGCACATCCCCCTTGACGATCTGCGTCAGCGACTGGACGACGTGCCGGTCGGCAAGCCGCTGGCCGTTATGTGCGGGTCGGGGTATCGCTCATACCTCGCGTGCCGGATCCTCACCCAGGAAGGCTTCAAGGCGGCGAACGTGAGCGGCGGGTACTTAACGTATCGCCAATTCCATCCCGAACCCATGGGCGGCGACGGCACGGCCTGACCTTTCTTGGGCCAGCCCCGGCGTCCGTCGCGGACGGACCCTCCGTTTCTTTGCTACTGCTTTTCCCTTGACAGGTGCTGGCCCGCGAGGTATTATTAGGCCACTAATACTATAGCCCTAGTAAAGAGGCGGCCGTGAGCAAGGAAAGACTAAGCCTGGCGCCGGTGGAATTGATGTTGATGAAGGTCGTCTGGGAGCGGGGGGACGCTACTGTTCAGCAGGTCCGCGATGCGGTGGCCGGTCAGCGTGAACTGGCATATACCACGGTTCTGACCATGCTGCGGACGCTGGAAGAGAAAGGTTTCCTGACCCACGAGGAAAGGGGCCGCCGCTACGTCTACCGCCCCGTTGTCAGCGAAGAACGGGTCAGTTCCGGGATGCTCCGGGACGTGCTGAACAGGGTCTTCGATGGCTCCCGGGAGCTGTTGCTGACCAGGCTGTTCGAGCTGGGACGCCTGGACGAGAGTGAGC
>SDBU01007532.1_pt1 | contig 12526 bp, 5 predicted proteins | sample 2277071 | NCBI WGS metagenome assembly SDBU01 (sample SAMN10397929, study PRJNA504765) | marine sediment metagenome | isolation source: marine sediment core GS08_GC12, 126 cmbsf | place: Arctic Ocean: Gakkel Ridge, Loki's castle | collected 2008
CCATGGAACCAATACTGGGTTAGGAAAGGAGTTGATAGAGTGTCACTTACCGGGATAGAGATATTCAAATTACTCCCCAAGACGAACTGTAAGGAGTGTGGGGAGCCTACCTGTCTTGCTTTTGCCATGAAATTAGCGGCGGGTAAAACAGAGCTCGTTCTCTGTCCTTATGTCTCTGAGGAAGGAAGGGCTAAATTGGAGGAGGCTTCGGCTCCCCCCATTAGACCGATTACTATTGGTGTCGGCGATAGGGCATTAAAGATTGGCGGCGAGACAGTAATGTTTCGCCATGAAAAAAGGTTCGAGAACCCGCCCGGTTTTGCCATCCTCATCAGCGATACTATGGATGAGTCTGATATTGATAATAGACTGGAGAAGTTCAACCAGCTCCAGTATGAGAGGGTAGGGCTTACCCTTCGTCCTGAGCTGGTAGCGGTGAGGAATGATTCCGGGCAGACTGATAAGTTTGAGGCTGTGGTCAACAAGGTAAAGCAAAAAAGCGACGGCGGCATTATCCTGATGAGCAGTAACCCCGATAGTCTGTCGACTGGCTTAAAGACCTGTGCTGACCGAAAACCCCTCCTCTATGCGGCCACTAGGGAGAATCTGGCTCAACTGGCAGATTTGGCCAAGGAGAGTTCTTGTTCGGTGGCAGTAAAGGCCTCCAATCTGGAGGAACTAGCCGAACTCAGCAGTAAACTAACTGAGGCTGGGGTTAAAGATATCGTTCTCGATTCAGGAGCAAGGACTTTGCGCCAGGCGTTTGAGGATCAGATAGTCATCAGGAGTGCTGCCTTAACTAAAAAGTTTCGTTCCTTAGGCTTTCCTACTATTGTTTTCCCCTTTGAGATGACTGATGACCCGATGAAAGAGGCAGTGATTGCCTCCATTTTTGTGGCTAAATATGGTGGCATTATCGTTCTTTCCGACTTCCAGGGGGAGAGTCTTTTCCCTTTACTCGTGGAAAGGATGAATATCTATACTGACCCTCAGCGACCGCTGGCTACTACTGAGGGAATCTATAAAATTGGTGCTCCTGATGAGAACTCGCCAGTACTTATTACCACCAACTTTTCCCTTACCTACTTTATTGTTTCTGGCGAAATAGAAACCAGTAAGGTTCCCAGTTATCTTTTAATCAAGGACACTGAGGGGCTTTCAGTGATGACGGCATGGGCAGCCGGGAAATTTGTGGCTGATGTTATTGCTCCCTTTGTGAAGAAATGTGGGATTGAAGACCAGATTAAACATCGCAAATTAGTCATCCCCGGCTATGCTGCTGCTGAAAGTGGTGGCTTGGAAGAAGAGTTACCTGGCTGGGAGATTCTGGTTGGTCCTAGAGAGGCGGCTCACCTCCCGGCCTATCTTAAAGAATGGAAACCGTAATGGAGAGAGGCGATGATTCTTATCGGCGAAAACATAAATATTATGTCTAAAACTATCGGCCCAGCACTCAAGGAGAGAGACCCTGAGCCTATACAGAAGCTAGCTAAGGCTGAGGTTGATGCCGGGGTTGATTATCTTGATATCAATATTGGTCCGGCGCGAAAGGCGGGAGATGAGTTCATGACTTGGGTAGTTAAGACGGTGCAAGAGGTTGCCGATAAGCCATTATCACTGGATACGACAAACCCGGTGGCAATAGAAGCTGGACTAAAGGTGCATAAAGGTAAGGCACTCATAAATTCTATCTCCCTGGACAGGGCGGAAGAGGAGTTACCCCTGGTGCAAAAATATAACGCGGCTATGGTTGGTCTTTTATGGGGAACGGAAGGGATGCCACGGGATGCGGCGGAGAGGGGGGTTATAGCGGTTGAGCTTATGTATAAAGCCAATGAGATGGGTATCTCTAATGAGGATATCTGGATAGACCCTATAGTTACTCCGGTGTCGGTAGAGATTAACCAGCTGAAAGCCTGCGTGGAGTTTATGAGCATGCTGGGAGACATAGCTCCTGAATGTAAGTCTATTGTAGGTATATCTAATGTTTCCAATGGTATACCTACTAACCTCAGGCCTTATCTTAATCGTACCTATTTGATAATGCTTATGAAGTATGGGCTATATTCGGCTATAGTTGATGCGTTGGACTCTGAGATAATCAAGATAGCCCGGGGTGAGAAGCCAGAAATTGTTGACTTAGTGTATCGGGTAATGGATGGTGAGACACCGGCTCTCTCTTCTCTGAGTGAAGAAGAGGCAAAATATGTAAAGACGGTCAGGGTTCTTAGCGGTGAGTCACTCTATTCTCATTCCTGGCTTGAGGTATAGTTTAACCATTCAGAAAGGCTATTCTTAAGTAAAGGATACCGTATGTTCGGTCAGGACTCTTGTGAATATGGCTATGAGCTTGCTTATAAGCTTGGCTGTGAACAGCTAGCCAAACTTGACGATATAGAACAGCAATGTCGTAAAAGTAGCGCCCGATATTTAGAAATAGATTCTAAGCAGGTAATCGTCATCGAGTATTTGAACCAGTCATATCTAATCTCACTGCCTGATGTCGTGATTTCGCTGGTGAATAGCGAGGAGCCAGTCCCGATAAAGGACAAGGTTCTGATACTCCACTATTTAACCTCGGCAAAAGGTATACCCCTCTCCGATAAGTTGGTCACTTATAGGGAACTGCCAGAAGGAGCTAACTATTTTCCCACATTTTACCAGAGAGTGGTAAAGCCCCTTTTAGACCATTTTGGTAGAGAGCTTCATCGGCTGATAGATGTTGCTGGAAAACTGGGAGGCTATAAGGTGGATTATGGTGATGTAGCGGTAACCATTAATGCCTTCAGCCTGGTGCCGATAACCATAGTCTTGTGGAAGGGTGATGATGAATTTGCCCCCGAAGGAAACATATTATTTGACAGTACCATCTCCGATTACCTACCCACCGAGGATATAAGTGTGCTTTGTGAAACTATAGCCTGGAGGTTAGTCAGGCTGCTAGAGGCAGGAGGTGATAACCCTGGTAGAGGTTTATATCAGGGGAACTTAAATGAAACCTTATCCCTTTAGCCGCTTTTGGGCTATAAAAGTGCAAAGACCGAATATTAAAAACCATACCTTGTGGTGTCAAGTCTTGATAAGATGTTGACAAGTATTAAAAATAGTAGTAATATGAATAGTTTGTAGTATGCCTCTTAATATTTCACCTTATTGTATCTCTTCTCTAACTGACGGTCTTGTTTTAATACCACAATAGTGCTTGAGATTTTGCATTTCTGTTTAAGGAGTAGGACTATATATGATTATTTTGCCATCAACGCATGCTGAAAAGAAGAAGTCTCCCGTTTCCAGAAAGTCTTATGCTAGGTTACCCCAGATACTGGACGTACCTAATCTGATTGAAGTTCAATTAAGCTCATTTAAGTGGTTTCAGGAAGATGGGTTAAAACAACTGCTGGAGGAGATGAATAGCAAAAAGAGTGAGGGGGATATGTCCCGCGGTATCAGGGACCTCACTGGCACTAGGTTGGAGCTTAGCTTTGTAAGCTATGAGTTCCGGGAACCTCGCCACTCCGAGCAAGAATGCCGCCAACGAGGCTTGACCTATGCAGTCCCTCTCTATGTCAGGGCGCGGTTGTTGGTTAAAATAACCGGAGAAATCAAGGAACAGGACCTATTTTGGGGAGACATCCCTCTGATGACGGCTAAAGGCACTTTTATTATTAGTGGAGCGGAACGGGTAGTAGTAACTCAGTTAATCCGCTCTCCGGGTGTCTATTTCACCTTTGAAGAGGATGCCATTAGTGGCCGCGAATTATGTCGGGCTAAGCTAATCCCAGACCGCGGAGCTTGGCTGGAGTTTGAGACCAGCAATCGTAATGTAATTTCAGCCAAGATAGATGGCAAGCGGAAGATTCCTATTACGACATTGCTACGCGCTATTGGTTACAGCAGTGATGAGCAACTGCTTAACCTGTTCCCTAAAGAGGACAACTCTTCGGAGCAGCAATTTATCAGGACAACCATGGAGCGTGAGCCTTTGGTTAGGCAAGAGTCTGAGGCTTTGATTGATATCTATAGGAAATTGCGTCCTAATGACCCACCTAATATTGAAAATGCCAGGAAGTTAGTGAAAAACCTTTTCTTTAATCCCCTGCATTATGATCTGGGGAGGGTGGGTCGTTATAAGCTTAGTAAACGATTAGGCCTTAGCGTTACAGAAGAGCAACGAGCTCTAACCAAGGAAGATATTGTTGAAATCGTCAGGCACCTCATCATGATTAATAATGGTAGCGATACCGCTGATGATATTGACCATTTAGGCAATCGGCGGGTGCGTACTGTTGGTGAACTGATTCAGAAGCAGTTTCGCATTGGGTTGTTGCGCTTAGAGCGAGTAGCCATGGAGCGCATGAGTATTATTGGCACTGAGGCAATTACTCCCAGCGCTTTAGTTAACGTTCGTCCGGTAGTGACCGCTATCACTGAATTCTTTAATAGCTCGCAACTATCACAATTCATGGATCAAACCAATCCATTGGCCGAGCTAACTCATAAGCGTCGCCTGTCAGCAATGGGGCCGGGAGGTCTATCTCGTGAGCGTGCTGGTTTTGATGTCCGAGATGTCCACTTTTCCCACTATGGGAGAATCTGCCCAATCGAAACACCTGAAGGACCTAACATCGGTCTCATTGGCTCTTTAGCTACCTATAGCCTGATTAACCGGTATGGATTTATTGAGACGCCATATCGCAGGGTTATCGCTGAGGTAGATAATACCTATGAGGGGCTATTGGGTAAGGCGACCCGGGAGACAGTCGTTGATGACAAAGGTAATATCATACTAGAAGCTGGGGTTACTATTACCCCTGAACATGTTGCCAAGCTTCATCAGCTATCTCCCAGAACGATAAAGGTGGTACCCTTTGCCTCTAATGAGGTGGAGTATTTATCAGCTGATAGGGAAGACGTGTATACTATTGCTCAAGCTAATGCCCGGCTTGACCAAAATAGCCAGTTTGTAGAAGAGAAGGTTGAAGCCAGGATAGGTAACCGCTACCTGCTGGAAGCGCCGGATAAAATCCATTTTATGGATGTATCACCCTTGCAACTATTCAGCGTTGCCACATCACTAATACCCTTCCTGGAGCATAATGATGCTAATCGTGCCCTGATGGGGGCTAATATGCAACGGCAGGCTATGCCCTTGCTTTGCCCTGAGGCACCCTTGGTGGCTACGGGTGTGGAAATTGGAGCTGCCAAGGACAGCGGTCAGGTAATTTTTGCCCAAAATGCCGGACTGGTGACTTCAGTTACCGGGTTACAGATTGTAGTTACCCAGGATAATGGGGATGAGGATATATACCAGCTATCGAAATTTGTGCGCACCAATCAAGGGACTTGTATTAATCAGCGCTCAGTGGTAAGCAGAGGTGACCGAGTGGAGGCGGGACAGGTTCTAGCCGATAGCTCAGCTACTGAACAGGGAGAGCTGGCTTTGGGGCAGAATGTGTTGTGTGCCTTTATGAGTTGGGAAGGTTACAACTATGAGGATGCTATCATTCTTAGTGACCGCCTACTTAGGGAGGATAGGTTTACCTCCATTCATATTGAGAAGCACGAGATAGAAGCACGGGATACTAAGTTAGGCCCCGAGGAGGTCACCAGAGATATACCTAATGTAGGCGAAGAAAGCCTACGCGAGCTTGATGAAACTGGTATCGTTCGGATTGGTGCCGCAGTGAATCCAGGTGATATACTGGTCGGTAAAATTACCCCAAAAGGGGAGACCGAGCTATCTGCTGAGGAAAAGCTTTTGCGGGCTATCTTTGGTGAGAAAGCCCGGGAGGTGAAGGATACTTCTCTGCGAGTGCCTCATGGTGAGTGGGGCAAGGTGATTGATGTAAGAATCTTCTCGCGTGATATTGGCGATGATTTGCCTGCAGGAGTTAATCAACGAGTACAGGTTTGGATTGCCCAGAGACGTAGGGTCTCAGTAGGGGATAAGCTAGCCGGGCGACACGGGAATAAGGGGGTCATTGCTCTTATGGCACCGGCTGAGGACATGCCTTTCCTGCCTGATGGCACACCGGTAGATATCATCCTCAATCCTATAGGTGTCCCATCGCGTATGAATATTGGCCAGGTTCTGGAAGCCCACCTAGGCTGGGCGGCTCAGTTACTGGGTTTCAAGGTGCTTACCCCTGTCTTTGATGGGGCCAATGACACTAATATTGAGGACGAGCTAGCTAGAGTTTGGCTAGCTCAGCAAGCGGGAGCACTGAATAGTGTTGATGGGAATTCCATTGTGCAACTGGAACTAGTTAGGGCGTGGCTTGACAGCCATGGCTATGACGGAAGTAGGGTATTCAGTGATGACTACCCGGGAGAGGCGCGGGAAGTTTGCCTACGCCTGTGGCTCGAAGGGCAGGGTATATCTAGCCGAGACCTCGGTACGCTGGAACTGGAGCAAGCTGTGGATAAGGTCAGCGTAAAAAGAGACCTCTCCCCACCTATTTCCGGCAAGGTTATACTCCGTGACGGGCGTAGTGGTGAGCCATTTGACCAACCAGTAACAGTGGGTAACGTCTATATGATGAAGCTAATCCACTTGGTTGAAGACAAGGTGCATGCCCGCTCTACAGGACCCTATTCCCTGATCAGCCAGCAGCCTCTAGGGGGCAAGGCTCAATTTGGTGGTCAACGTTTTGGTGAAATGGAAGTATGGGCATTGGAGGCCTATGGCGCTGCTCACAACCTCCAGGAAATTCTAACTATTAAGTCAGACGATATAGCTGGGCGAGCCAAAACCTATGAGGCTATAATTAAGAATGAGGACATTGTTCAGGTTGGCGTGCCGGAATCGTTTAAGGTTCTGGTTAAAGAACTGCAAAGCTTGGGGCTTGCCGTTGAGGTAATTACTGAAGCAGAAGGGGAATTAACTTCTACTGAGGAGGCTGAAGAGGTACCTAAACTGGAGGCATCGACTGAAGCTGACAGGAGCTCATCTGAAGTTGGGGTAGAGGAAGAAAAGCTAACTTCTACTGAGGAGACTGAAGAGGTGCCTAAACTGGAGGCATCGACTGAAGTTGGCGAAGACTCGATAGTAAGTGAGGAAGAAGATGCTTGAGGTTAATGATTTTGATGCCGTTCGTATTTCCCTAGCTTCACCAGAGCAGATTAAGAGCTGGTCCTATGGTGAGGTAACCAAGCCGGAGACTATTAACTACCGTACCCTGAAGCCAGAAAGAGACGGGCTTTTTTGTGAGGCAATCTTTGGTCCAATTAAAGACTTCGAGTGCGCCTGCGGTAAGTATAAAAGGATACGCTATAAGGGAATCATTTGCGATAAGTGTGGTGTTGAGGTGGCTAGGGCAAAGGTTCGCCGGGAACGAATGGGACATATTGAATTAGCTAGCCCGGTGAGTCATGTCTGGTTTGCCAGGGGAATACCTTCTCGATTGGGGCTATTACTTGACCTGTCACCGCGGAGCTTGGAGCGTGTTTTATACTTTTCTCGTTATATCATTACCTCAATAGATGAGGAAGCACGTCAGGAGGCAATTAGACAGCTTGAGGAGAACGGATTGCAGGAAATAGTTGAGCGCCAGAGCGTGTTGGAGACTAAAATCGTGGAGACGGAGCAGGGCCAGGCAACGGTAGAGGAAATAAATCAACTCCGGCGAAATTGGGTTGAGGAAAAGACGCGTCTTGAAGAGCAGCTCTCCAATGATGTGAAACAACTAAAAGACCTCCGAGTACGGGCATTACTTGCCGAAAACCAGTATCACGACCTCAAGGGGAAATATGGACAGGTTTTTGAGGCAGGAATGGGGGCTGAGGCTATTCTCCAGCTTATTAAGGGTGTTAACCTTGATGGATTACGTGGTGATTTACTCCAGGAGATTCGCTCTACGTCAGGTCAGCGCCATAGGAAAGCAAGTAAGCAATTGCAGGTGGTGGAGGCCCTTCGCCGGAGCGGCAATAAGCCAGAGTGGATGATTCTAATTGTGTTGCCAGTCTTACCCCCTGACCTTCGACCTATGGTTCAGCTAGACGGAGGTAGATTTGCCACTAGTGACCTTAATGACCTATATCGGCGAGTCATTAATCGCAATAATCGATTGCGCCACTTAATAGAAATAGGGGCACCGGAAATTATTGTCCGCAATGAGAAACGGATGCTCCAGGAAGCAGTTGATTCCCTTATCGATAACGACAGGAGGGGGCGAGCTGCCTCCATCAGCGGAAATCGTAAGTTGAAGTCACTTTCAGACATGCTTCGCAGTAAACAAGGTCGCTTTCGTCAGAATCTACTGGGCAAGCGAGTTGATTATAGTGGACGGTCAGTTGTCGTTGTTGGCCCAGAACTCAAGCTTCACCAATGTGGCCTGCCTAGACGGATGGCTTTGGAGTTATTCAAACCCTTTATTATGCATCGATTGATAGAACAGGGACTTGCCCATAATATTAGGAGTGCTCGACGGCTGGTGGAAAGGTCTAAGCCAGAGGTATATGACATACTTGAGGAGGTTGTCAAGGAGCGACCAGTATTGCTTAACCGGGCTCCTACCTTACACCGGCTTAGTATCCAGGCATTCGAGCCAGTGCTCATTGATGGTAGTGCCCTTCAGATTCACCCTTTGGTATGCGCTGCTTTTAATGCTGATTTTGATGGTGACCAGATGGCGGTTCACATTCCATTGTCTAAGGCTGCCATCAAAGAGGCTAGAGAGATGATGCTCAGCATCCACAATATGCTGGTACCAAGCAGTGGTGAGCCATTGATAACCCCAACTCTAGATATGGTTCTCGGCTGTTATTACCTGACTACAATCAGGCCTGGGGCTAAGAGAAAAGGGGTAATCTTCGGTAGTTTCGAAGAGGCAAAGCTTGCCTATGAGCTTGGCATTGTTGACCTTAGAGCCGAGCTTGAGGTTAGAGATGGAGCGAAAGGTGGGCAGAGACTTAAAACTAGTGTCGGTCGTATTATCTTTAATGAGGTTCTACCTCAGGAGGTAAGCTTTTACAATAAAGCAATTGATAAGTCAGACTTGAAGCAAATAGTAGCCGATTGCTATAAGCTCTTAAGTCATGAGGATATGGCGGTGGTACTGGATGACCTTAAACAACTGGGCTTCCACTATGCTACCAAATCAGGGATTACCATTGCTATGAGTGATATTAAGGTTCCTCAAAGCAAGCCGAAGCTATTAGAACAGGCAGAGGAAAGGATAACCATCATTGACACTCAATATAATCGTGGCTTAATTACTGAGGGCGAAAGGTATAATGGCGTTGTGGAAGTGTGGACAGAAACTACCGACAGGATTACTGATGCCATCTCCGAGAGCCTTGACCGCTACGGTGGCGTTTACATGATGACAACATCAGGGGCAAAGGGGAACATTTCCCAGCTTAGACAGATGGCAGGTATGCGGGGTTTGATGACTGACCCTTCCGGTAGGATTATTGACTTTCCTATTAAGTCGAGCCTTCGTGAAGGACATAGTGTCCTGGAATACTTTATTTCCACCCATGGTGCTCGCAAGGGTTTAGCCGATACCGCCTTAAGGACATCAAATAGCGGTTACCTCACTAGGCGACTTATTGATGTTGCTCAAGATGTTATCACTCGCCAGTTGGACTGTGGTACTGAAGATGGCCTGTGGGTGTCCGAACCCCAAGCTGGAGAGCTGCTACCATCACTTGTTGAGCGGATAATCGGTCGATTGGCGGCTAGTAAACTGGTTGCCCCCCGCACTGGAAAACCCCGCACTGGAAAAACTATTGTTGACCGCAATGAGGAAATTGATGAGCAGAAGGCGGGTGAAATTATGGCGGCTGGGATAACCAAGGTTCATGTCAGGTCTCCCCTTAGCTGTCAGTCCAGGCAGGGTTGCTGCCAACGGTGTTATGGTAGAGACCTTGCTCGTAGGCAATTGGTTACCCCCAACATAGCCGTGGGCATAATTGCTGCCCAGAGCATTGGTGAGCCTGGTACCCAGTTAACTTTACGCACCTTCCACACTGGTGGTGTGGTAGGGCTTGATATCACCAGTGGTCTGCCTAGGGTGGAAGAACTCTTTGAGGCAAGATTGCCTAAGGCTCAAGCAATTGTATCAGAAATAGAAGGGTTGGCTGAGGTAGTTCAAAATGAGGCGGGGAAGGTTATTAGGGTTACTAGGTCTGAGGCATTCCGTGATGAATATTCACTGCCTGCCGGCGTTAAAGTTATGGTGAGTGCCGGTCAATGGGTAGATATAGGAACAGTGTTAGCCGTTCCAGCCACTAAAGCTAAAGCTAAATCCAAATCAGCAGCTCTAACTACCGAGGCTCAATCTATTATGGCTCGTGTTGCCGGTGAGGTAGTTGTTGAGGATAATCAGTTGTTAATCAAGTATGAGGAAACAGAGGAGCGGGAGTATGTTGTTCCGGTTATGTCCCGTATTCGTATTCAAAGTGGAGACTCAGTGAAGGCAGGGCAGCGGCTAACTGATGGTACTATTAATCCACAGGATATACTCCATATCTTGGGTGCTGAGGCAGTCCAGCAGTACCTAGTGGATGAGGTGCAAAAGGTATACCGCTCCCAGGGGGTAAATATAAACGATAAGCATATCGAAGTTATCGCCCATCAGATGCTGTCTAGAGTTCGTATTGATTCCTCAGGCGATACCGAACTGGTACCAGGAGAGTTAGTCGGTAGATTTCGTTACGAGGACATTAATGCTAAGGTGTTGGCTGAGGGGGGTGAGCCAGCCACTGCCCACACTGTATTGGTGGGTATAACTAGAGCCTCGTTGAGTAGCGATAGCTGGCTGGCAGCGGCTTCTTTCCAGGAGACCACCAGAGTACTTACTGAAGCCGCAGTTTCCGGTAGGGTAGATAAGTTGATTGGGCTTAAGGAAAATGTAATTATCGGTAAGTTGATTCCCGCCCGCTACCCAATCTCTGAGGAGGTGACGGAGGAAGTGCCAGAGAAAGCACTGGAAGCGGTGCCGGAGGAAGTGCCATAGGAAGCACTGGAAGCGGTGCCGGAGGCAATAGTCAGCAAGGAGGATGAAGAGACTTTAGCTATCTAGAGACTTATGCCATCGTGTTCTGATTGCTTTAGTAATGAGGAGTCGTCCTATTTTAGTCGGGCGGCTCTATTTTATTGCTGCTTTATCCTAGCTCAGGTAGAGATGTGGTATAATAAGGCGTTTATGAAGGGGGTGAGGTTAAAATAGACCGCATTGTATCGGGTAAAACCAGTGCTGAGGACATACCTCTTGATACCAGCCTCCGACCTCGTCATCTTGATGAGTTCATTGGTCAGACCAGAATCAAGGATAATCTGAGCATAGCTATCACCGCGGCTAGAGGGAGAGATGAGGCGCTTGACCATATACTGCTCTATGGCCCGCCTGGTTTGGGCAAAACTACTCTGGCTTACATCATAGCTGCTGAAGTAGGGGTTAACATCAGAGTTACCTCAGGCCCGGCGATAGAGCGTACCGGAGACCTGGCCGCTATCTTGACCAATCTTCATAGTCATGATGTACTCTTTATCGATGAAATTCACCGCCTCAACCGGACAGTAGAGGAGATGTTATACCTGGCTATGGAGGACTTTGCTCTGGATATTGTCATCGGCAAGGGTCCAGGCGCCAAGAGCCTGCGGCTAAGCCTTCCTGCCTTCACCCTAATTGGTGCTACCACCCGCTTTGCCCTGCTGAGTCCACCTCTCCGTGACCGCTTTGGTGCTGTCTACCGCCTTGATTTTTATGACCAAGCATCTATAGAGGAAATCCTAAAACGTTCAGCCCGTATTATCCGGGTAAAAGCCGAAGCAAACGGGTTGGAGGAAATAGCTCGTCGGGCTAGAGGCACACCTCGCGTCGCTAACCGACTGCTCAAGCGAGTTAGAGACTATGCTCAGGTGAAGGCGGATGGTGTAGTCACCCAGTCAGTAGCAGTTGAAGCTTTATCCAAGCTTGAAGTTGACCATATAGGCTTGGATGAGATAGACCATAAGGTGCTACACACTATCATTGACAAATTTAATGGTGGGCCGGTAGGGCTGGAGACTATCGCGGCCTCCATCAGCGAGGAGGCAGATACTATCATGGATGTCTATGAGCCTTATCTCTTACAGCTTGGCTTCCTGGACCGTACCCCTCGCGGCAGATTAGCTACCCAACTGGCCTATCAACATCTGGGCTTGCCCTATAATAAAGAAAAACCCCCTCAACCAACCCTGCTTTAGGAGGAAAGGAAAATGCCAGAATTCTTGACAACCCGAGGAACCGCACTCCAAATAGAGAATATCATAAACAATGCCAAGGATAGAATTACTCTGATATCTCCTTATGTTAAGATTCCAGACACTTTGTTTCAAAATCTGAAACAAGCAGATAGCAAAGGGAAGAAAATAACATTAGTTTATGGCAAAGATGAGTTGAAGCCTGATGTAAAGGACCAGTTGGAACAGCTAAACAATCTATCACTTCGCTTTCTTAAAGAGCTACATGCCAAGTGTTTCTTTAATGAAGAATGCATGGTAATTACCTCTATGAACCTGTATGACTTTTCCGAAATA
>SDBU01007533.1_pt1 | contig 12525 bp, 18 predicted proteins | sample 2277071 | NCBI WGS metagenome assembly SDBU01 (sample SAMN10397929, study PRJNA504765) | marine sediment metagenome | isolation source: marine sediment core GS08_GC12, 126 cmbsf | place: Arctic Ocean: Gakkel Ridge, Loki's castle | collected 2008
TCTATATTCTTTGCCTGTTCTCTTATTTTTTCTATTTCGCTTTTTATCTTTATGACGTAATTCGATATCTTAAAATCGCTTGATTTTGACCCTATGGTATTTGCTTCCCTCATAAGTTCTTGCGCCATAAAATCCAATACCTTTCCAGAAACTGTTGCTAACTTTAAAGCTAATTCAACTAATTCTGAGAATCTTGGAAGGAAGGTTATTAATGTTTCCGACAATTCCATCATAGAATCAGCAAATTCTTTGAAGTTTATATCTTTCACTTTGTCCCAGACTTCTTCAAATTTATCTCTTAATTCCCCTATTTTTTCCTTGAATTCATCTACTTTGTCTTTTATTCCTAACTTCTCAGAAAATGTATCGAAAGTGTCTATGACTTTCTTCTTGATTGCATCCCAAGGATTTTTAATATCTTCAATAGAAATTCCTAATTTTTCCAGTAACCCCTTGAATACTGGAATTTGCATTAATTTATCCCATACTCCACCTATTATTCCTTTTAGACTTTCCCATAATGAAGCTCCAACTCCTATACCTAATACTGCAGCATTTATTCCAATGAAAGAAGCAGCAAAGTCTCCAAGAGGTTCTGGAAATAGTTTTTCTATAATTCCAAGTAAACCTCCGAAAGCTAGAATCAGAGAACCAATCCCAAGTCCAAACATTCCTATTAAAAACAAAGCCCCTCCTAGTATAGCCCCCCAAACAACCATCTTCCCTATTAATAATTTTGTGGCATCACTAAGATTCATAAACCAAGTAAAAATTGGAAGCAATATATCAAGCAGTAATAATGCAACTGGTAAAAACAGTATTGCTAATGTAGTACTCATAAGTTCTAAAACACCTGCCATCTTAAGTGCAGGTTGAAGTAACCCAGTAAAGAACTTTTGAACTCCCATTCCAAAGAACATAACTCCTAATAATTCCATACGGAAACCCCTCATTCCGTGAGTTACCCTTCTTAATCCAAATCCAAATCTCCCCATTGCAGTTTGGTTCTTTGCCATAACTTTATTTAATCTGCCAGTGTTATCGTGTATCTTCTTAAAAGAATTCAAAGGCATCTTCATTATATTGGCAAACTGTTTAACATTACTCCTAAACTTGGTTATTATATCCACTCTTTTTTCTACTTTTCCAAAAGCCATTATTTCCTCTTTGCTTTTTCCATTTCTTTTGCTTCTTTATCGTATTGTTCTTTTAAACTATGGGTTAATGATCTATACAATGCGATTGACATTCCCTTTTTGATTATCTTGTAGCCAGTTACTTTCTTCCATTTGAATATCCAAAGTTTCTTTTCTTCGTAAATTGGTGTTGCTATGAACTCCACGTCAAAAGGATAAATGGGAATTTCCTTTAAAAAATAAAAAAGTGTTTGTTGGAAACTACCTTTCTCTTTTGGACTCTCTCCAAAAACCTCAAGCAGCTTGGCCATCTTGTTCTGCTTTAATTTCTTCTAGTACTTTACGCTTTTCTTTTACTTTGTCTTCGTCTACGTTGTTTATTTTCATAATTGCTTCTTGAAGTTCAAGCATATATTCCATAGACAAATTGTTTATTTCTTCTTCTGTAGAACCTACTACTGACTTTTTGATTAATTCCTTTACTAATTTAACTGTTTCTTCATTAGTCATCTCATCGCTACCTTTCTCAAACATATCCATATCAGACATACCTAGCGGTTGTATTGTTAATTTAACACCGCTTATTTTTACTTCCTGTGGCTTTCTGGCCAACTTACTTAAATTGCTCATTTTAAAACGTCCTCCGTTCTTCACCGTCAAGTGCTTTAAACACTTTTGGGTTCTTCTGTTCTGGGCTCTCGCCCTGTGCTGTAGCTAAGACAGCTTCTATTTCTTCAATTCTTTTAAGTGCTTCTTCAGCTTTCGCTTCTGCAATTAAACTGTGTTCTGTGATTTTTCCAAAATAAAAATTCAAAAGATGTTGTAAGGTAAATCCATAGTGGGCACTTCCATTCTTTGGTTTGAATTCTTCTTCTGCTAATTTCCTGAACTGATTGAGTGCTTTCGTTGGCACATCTGTTATTGTCAAATCAGGTCTTTTTCCAAAGTACTTCTTTGCTTCTTTAACAGCTTCAGGTCCTTCTTTTACTTCAGGTTTTACCATTTAGTAGTCCCAGGCACATAATCTGCTAATTCTGCTAAGTCAGTAGAGCCACTTCCATCGTGACTATCTTTTCGGATATTTCCTGCTCCTGCTTTGTCTAAAGCATTTACTTTAAATACCATAGTCATAGACCAGGGTTCATTTGCGTTGTAACTGTTCACTTTACAAGATACACAAATAGCATCTGCTATCACTAATCTTTTGACTTTGCTTGCAGCTTGAATGCTTCCGCTTCCTGTGTGAATTATCTTAAAAGTATCTCCAATGTTTACGTCATCGTCATCCATAGTTGCTCCTGCGCAAGTAAGTGTAGTTCCAGCACTGTCTGTAATTACATAAGCAGTTCCTTTTTTAGTTCCGCTTGTAGGAACCACCATACGTCCTATGTAATCATCAACTGTCCAAGACTCCGCACTTGCAGTTAAAACTGTATTAGTAATAGTCGTGACAATTCCTGTTTCTACTGATTCATTAGTCAATAAAATAGATACCCTGTATCTTGTTCTTGTATTTGTAATAGTGTTAGTTAATGGTTGTGCGTTGTCCATAGTAGGTTTGTCAGCAAATATATCCCAGTATCCTTCTGCGTTGCCTTTGATATTTGAGCCAGCATATAACGGGTAGCCTTTGAGTGTTATCGTGGCTACAGCAAGTCCACCGTGTTTGGGAATCTGGTTGTCATCAAGCAGGTCTATTTTATCGTATTCTCTTTCGCTTAAGTCAGCTTCTATTTCTTCAGTTAGTGCTTGAAGCACTAAATGGTTTGTTCCATCGTCTACGCTAATAGCTGCTCGAATCTGCCAGGCATCCTCGCTGCCTGTGTTTACCATTTTGTTGAACCTGCTGCATAACTTGCTGGTGCTGATAAAGCACTTGCTGTTGCTAATGCTATTGATTCTATTCTTACGTTTCCTGCGCCTGCTTTGTCTATTGCTACTCCTTTAAAGACTAACATATCTTTTTGTGGTTCGTTCGCGCTGAATGTTCCTGTAGGTCCACCTTTAGTACAAATGCAGTCTGCTAACATAACTCGTTTTCCTGCAAAAGTGCTTCCACTTGTTACAGCACTTGTTCCAGTTGTTGCTGCTCCATCGTTAGTTAAAAGTATTGACACCCTGTATCTAGTTCGAGTATTTGTTATTGTATTGGTTAATGGATCACTAGCATCCATCGCTGGCTTATCTGCGAATATATCCCAAAATCCTGTAGCGCTTCCTGCACTCGCAGTTCCTGCTTCAAGAGTATAACCATTTATTGTAATTGTGCAAATACCTAAACCACCGTGTTTTGGTATTTGATTGTCGTTTAGTAAATCAATCTTATCGTATTCTCTTTCTGGAATATCTATTTCTACATCTTCAGAAAGTGCGTGTATTTGCACTGCTGTATTGTCATCTTCTACTGTAATAAGTGCTCTTACTTGCCAAGCATCTTCACTTCCGCTTCCTGGTATTACTGCCATTTTATTTAGCCCCCTTCTTTTTTGTCTCAGACTCTATTACAAGTCTGGGGTCCTGACTTTTCTTGTAAGGGCAATCTATTACTTCCCCTGATTTTATGTTATGTATAGTTCCCTTGTCATCTTTAAAAGCAAGAGTTCCTGTACCTGTATTTTTTTCTTTTGCCATCTTATCCTCGTACTATTTTGTTTGCGATTCGATTTGCTGTGATATCCAGCCTGTTCAACATCATCTTATAGCCATTTGCTACAAAAGGGTGTGCTTGCACTTTAATTGCTCTTCCTACAATTCCTCTTTGTTTGGCCCATTCTGTTATGAGCCTTCCTCGTTTCAATGCTACCCAATGAGGGACCATTCGGTCTAAATAAATTCCCTCTATTGGTATGAATATCCCATATGTATCTCTTTTTAATTTTCTTGCCCTAATTCCTTTGCTTATTTTTCCTGTAAACTTTTGGCTTGTTCTTTCGTGAGATTCTCTAATGCTTCTTGCTCCAATCTGAGTTAGGTTCCAGGTCTCTCTACGCCCTATTACTGGTGCTCTGTTTACCATTTCTCTTAAGTAAGAGAATGTTCCGTGGTCTTTTATTTCTACAGTCACAGCGACTGGCATCAGTCAAACCTCTTAAACATATAATCTATTGTAAAAATGTAAAACTTATTTCCTTTCTCGTCTGGGTCATCTTTCTTTTTGTTTGCGCCACCGCTTCCGATAAAATCAGAATCCATAGTGCTTCCATTGATTGCAACTAAGTAAAGGGTTCCTGTTACTAATTCGCTGTCTGCAGTAGTTTGAAGTATTGTTCTTATGTCTTGAGATAATTCAGCTGATTGTTTTCGTGTTCTTGCGTGAACTTCTATCGAGATATTATGAGTAATAGAATGCTTGCTGCCGTCTAGTACTTTCAATTCATCAGATAAATCAGAAAATCTTATTATGATTAATGGGAAATCCCAACCGTTCTTTTTACAGTAAGCTCCTGGATTAGGTGTTCCGTTCTTAATCCAGTCTGCTGCATTTTCTCGCTTAGGTATAGCAGGATCAGTAATATTAGTAGAAATAACATCATATAGAATGTCCCAAACACTAGTGAGCTCTTTTGCTTTTGTTGCGCCATCTACCATTTTAATCCTCTTGGATTTTTTACAGGAATCAAGCAACTCTTGTCGCTTTTCATCTTCCCAATGTGATTATGAAATTAAGGTATTTAAATAGTTAGGTATTACCCATTCCTGCTTTTCTGTATTTATCCAGAGTTTTCTCTATGAACATAGTATCAATTTGACCTATTTTTTCTTTTATGTTCTCTGAACTGTTGATTAATTCAGAAAAGACTTCTGACTGAGCCATTTCTTTTGCTACCATCTTGTAAGCTAGTTTTCTGATAGCTGAAGGTATTGAAGTAAAACCAGTAATATAAGTGCATCTAAGTCCATTTCTTCTTTTAGTTGGAACAAAAGAACTATTTACAATAGCTAATCTTCCTGTTTCAAGTGTTTTTTCGTAATCAGCTACATCTGTTAATGTATTCCAGCTTGGACTTGCTGTGCCTTCGGCACTCTGAGTTGTTTGAAGAGTTGTAATGGAAATTATAGGTAATTCTTTTAAAAAATACTCATCATCAAAATTTCCTTTGCCGTCGTGATATTCTAGTGTTACTGTCTTTTGATAAAAAACAGAATTTGACATATCCTCTATTGAGGTTGTTACCCCATCTATTAACAAAGATATTTGAGATTGGTCTAACTTGCTGGAAAGGATATCAAGATAGTCGCAGACATCCTGGGAAGTACAATAATGAACTTTAGTTCCAAGTGTAGCTTCTGAGTCATCTACATCTGATTCGTCTCCAGTTGTTTGATTATAGTAAGTAGATTTCCAGTACAAAGTCTTTGCATCAGCAAGAGTTGTTTGATGGCCTGTAGCCAAGTCATCATTGTCTACCTGCATATTCTCAGTTCCTTCAAGTGTATAAGTTCCTGTTTCAGTAGAGCTGTGATAAAATCTTACTTGATTAAAAGGGGTTTTTCGGACTTTATCATTTATTGAGTGAGCAAACTTGCAGGCACTTATTGTAAACTGCGTGTCTGAATTAACAGAAACTATTTTGACTATCTCAGTTATTTCTTTTCCTAAAGTACCAATAATGATGTAATCTCCATTATTGAATCCTTCTGTGTTTACTACTTCTAAAGTTGTTCCTGCAATAGATATAGCAGTTGCTATGTCACTTTCTTCTTCCAATTTGATGTTTGGATAGATTCCAGTTGAAACAAAAAATACAGTTGCCATTATCTTACCTGCCTTATTCGTGCGCCTATGCCAGCTACCTTTTTCTTTTCGTATGTTGTTTTACGGCCCTTAGTTCTTAAAGCCATTGGGTCAGGCTTCTCTCGAATTGAGGCCCTTTCATTTTTTTCTGTCATATTATCGAGATTGTTTTGTTTTTGATAGTCACATTGTCCGTGTAATAGTTATAGCTATGATTAGCTTGACTACCATTAGAATAAGTAATAATGTCATAACTTGGATAACTTAGACTATTGTTGAAATAAACTTCCACCCTTGAAGCAAATAACCAATTCCATATATCTAATATTCTAGTTAGTAAAGTAGCTTGATTTTCTTCTACTGAGTCTACTTCTGTAATGATTTGGTCATTAGTGTTTCCGTCTACCACTATTATTCTTGTCTCGTTAGTGTCATTGAAAACAATAGAATATACTCCATTAGACTGATTGATAGTTGTATAACAAACTCCTGACTTAACTTCTAAAGTAAGCAAGGATTCATTCCTGATACTTAAAAAAGTGCCGTTGGTTATATTCCCTAAGATGTAATTAGAAGAACAATCAGTTCCTGCGCTTGAAACAACAGAGCAGTTCATACCTGGCTTCATTCTATCAAGGCATTCTCTTTGTATAACTGCAGTTACACTAACAGAAAGTATGATCATAAGAACAAGAAGATATCTAAGTTTCACAGGAAACACCCCTACGTAAATTGCCTTGTAGATAACAGGTCTTTCCATCTGGGCTTGTAGTAAAGTCTCCATTAAACTTAATAGGTTTTATAGTATCTACTTCTATTGGATTTACAACAGTCACTACTGGTTCTATTACATCAGAGAATTTAACCCACCCTTCGTAACAAATTTTGTTTCCAACTTCCCCATTATAGCAAGTTTTACCAGTCGAAGACAGTGAATCACAGTTCATAGCTATTTGCCTGACTTCACAGAAATAAGAATTATCAGAATTAATTAACGCCCCAGTTCCTAAAATAACCAAAGCCAATGCCCCTATCAATTCTGCTACAGTTCTGAATGTCATTCATAAAACCGAACCTGTTGATTGAATTTTTTTAACATCTCTAATGCACTGAAGAGGACTATCCCAAAATCTACTATGCCTGTATTTTGTATTACGGTGTGAAGTTTGAGCATTATGGTACCCCCTTATGCCTTTATGGTAGTGAGTTAATACTCCTCTATAAAATTTCCATCCGCCTGCACCTGCAAATAAAAGTGCTATTATCTTCAAAACTTTAACTAACCAAGATTCATCTTTGTCGGGTGGGATAAGGCAGTCTTCTTCGTTATCTACTTCTTCACCATCTCCACAAATAATTTTTGTTTTTGTGATGACTTCAGGTTCAGGAATAGCAGGGCATTTAGTTCCTTTGACTATTTCAGTACCATCAGGACAAATTTCTGTTTCAACAGATTCAGTGGATAATTCATAAATTTCCGTGTGAGGTATATCTAAGTTTTCAAAAGGATAGTTTTTGTTGCAAACTTTTAAACCGCAGTTTACCCTTAATATCCTGGAATAGAAGTCCCATCCAGTTAAACTTCTCCCTTCACGAAACTGAGGGCTATATCCTAAATCCCAATCTACCTGGACTCCTCCATTTTCATTTGTTTCTAAAATAACAGATTGTAAGTCTACTTCAAAAGAAACTTTCATACCATCTACAGGTTCACCATTATAGTAGAAGTACAAAACAAAAGGTCTTGGAGTTGGGGCCCTATCATTACCAATAGCGGAAACTAATGAAATTACTAAAAGAAATGCAATCATAAAAGGTATTATTTTTTTCATAGTATCACGTCCAGTTCCCTATTATAGCTCCTGATGTGCTAAAATTGACAGTTACATTATGCTCTGCATAAGTCCAAAGAATATCATTTCCATTCTTTGTATTGGTTCCAATAGCTGTGTTATTGTTTTCAAGAAATCCAGCAGTGTATCCCATCCAGGAATGTGCAGAGTTGTTGTAAGTATAAAACCAAGTGAAGTTGAACCTCAAACCACCTGTGTTATTCGCACTAGTGGGCCCCCTTAAGTAGAAATTAGATATGTTGCTTGTTAAACTTCCACCTGTTCTGTTTGTGAAAGTACCATTACTTAAGTTTCCAAAAGTATAGTCATCATAGATTCCAAAATAAGCATCCCCAGCAGTTATGTTTATAATATAATAAGGGTTTACTTGGAACCTGGATTTGTTCCTGAAATAAGACTCATTAGTGCTTGTAAATAGATAGGCTGCATCTCCGTATATTAAATTAAGATCTGCCCTGGTTGTGCTTGCTAGAGAATAGAATGCCCAGGACTGGCCTGTGTTATTCCATCTATACAAGAAATCAGCTGCACTTGCATTGAAATATGAATCAAATGAAATAGATGAGTCGTAGACACTCCAGATACTCCAACCAGTACATAACATAATGGGTGAGTCTTGTAGCATTTCTGAATAATCAGTAGATGTTCCGTTGCAGGTTCCTGCTCTGTCACAAACAGATACATTTATGTAATAAGTTGTTTCGTAAGTATTGTTGAAAGTAAGATTAAATGTATGGTTTCTAGCAAAGTTTGTATCTATTAATGTATGAGTCTGAGCCATAGAAGAAAGGCCATAAGTAAATGTAGCGTTTACTTCTTCAGTTGAATTGAATTCAAATGTCCAGGACCCGCAAGAATTAGGGGTTGAGTAATTACTAAACTGCGTTATATTTGCACCAGAAGTATCTATCGTAATAGTTCTATTTTCTGTTTCACTTGTCCTTCCAACTGTGTCATTACAAAAAATACTCCAATTATGCCTTCCCTCTGATGCGTTAAAGCCTAGTGAGAAATTTACCCCTCCACCCGAGTAAGAACCAGTGTTATTGACAGTTCCATTTACTTTCAATGAGCAATTAACATTATTGTTGTCTGTAACAGTTACATTTACTTGAACGGAAGCAGTAGTAACATCATCATTGTTTGAATACGAATTATCTGCTGGCCCAAGTATTGTAATAACAGGATCAGTTGTATCTATTGTAATAGAACGGTTAGTGACATTTGTAAGGAAGCTACTTACTAGATTATTGAATTTCTCTTCACATTCTATGTTATAAATGAACTCTCCTTCGTTGTCAAATTGATGAGCTAAGTTTGTTCCAACAGTACTATTTGTGCTGTTTAAAACCCGATAACCTAAATCTCTTTCTCTCCAACTTCCGCTGCTATTATCCCAAATATGGCAAAAGTATTCTGTGTCACCACCTACTACAGAGCGAGAAGTTATGTTAAAATTGACTTCCCTTTCTGAATCTCTGTCATTGTTTGAAGGATTCAAAAGAACAACTGTAGGAGGAATCCTGATTGTAGTAGTCCAGTTTGAAGTTACATTATAAGACGTAATTTCAGTGGCATTAAGCTGGACTATGCAACCCCAATTAACTACTTGATATTCTGCAAGATCAGTAAAATTAGCCCAGGCAGTTCCTTTTGTACCATTTGAATCGGAAAAATTTGATGAATTACTTGCTTGAATCCAAGAACCTGTTGTATTAGTCCAGAATGATATATTTACAAGAGTATAATTGTTATGGGGTGATACACTACACATTAATGAAAGGTTGCCGTCCTTGTTTACAGTAAAAGACTCGTCTGTTGGAGTTCTATCGAATTCATCAATAGCTAAAATAAAACCTATATCAAAAGAGTTTGCAATGCCTATTATGAACAATGAAATTAAAAGTGCTATTATTAATATCTTTTTCATATTGACACCCCTGGAGTGTTTGAAGTAGTCCTGTCTGTGACAGAAAGAATTACTTTTTCTCCACCTTTGGCCCCTACTGTATAAAATCCTCCACCGAAAGCATCTCCCTGGACTTGATAGTGAATTACATCTCCAACATTAACTCCTGTTTTTGTTCCTGTTGGTGTTCCATCAGAACTTAAATCCATAAGTGGGAAAATAACGCTGCCGTCAGATTTTGTTCTTTTAACCATATATCCCCCAGTAGTTCCATTCCTGGCTCTAACATAAACTCCGTTTGTTACAGCGCCACCGCCGATTTTAATTGACAATTGTTTTACGTTTCCTGGAGTTGGCATTATAGGGCCTCGAAATCTATATGTGTATCTGCATTTAATGTTCTGATTACTATGCTAGAAAAGTCTTTTATTTTTGTAATTACTCTTCCAGCTGTTGAACAATGAATAGGATCTCTATAAGTCTTGCCACCTATACGCACAATATCTACATTATCGCTTGGAAACAAGATATAACCTGAAGCCATAGAGCCTTTATTTAAAAAGAACTTGGTGTCAGTTTCAGATTCCTCTCCTGGTTCTAAGATATTAATTGTTATATCTGAAGGTGATGCTACATCTATCTCTATATGTTCACTATCTCCTCCATCTGCATCGTGTTTTGTCATTTGGGATTGGACTTAAAGATTTTCTTTATTAAGTCTTTTTCTTTGTCTTTGTAACTGAACTCAATTCCTCTCTTTTTTAGTATTCTTTCTTGAAGTTCTCTGTTCATATCTTTGATTTCTTCTTTTGAATAAGATATCTCTTTCTTTTTTGGTTTAGCTTTTGGAACCTTCCTCCCTGGCTGCATTTTTACTTCAACAGAGTCATTAGCAAGAACATCTGAATGAGGGATTAATTTCTTTCCGACTTTCTTGAAGTATTGGGAGTTTCGTGTAACATAACAATCAAGAAGTTGCGGACTAGACCTTTCAAACTCAAAGACTAATTCGTCAGAGAGTTTCTCTCCCTTTTTGATTACAGAGCCGTCAGGCCTTAGTATATCTACAGCTGCATTAACCATTTTATTGTGTTTTCAAAATAACAAAGCCCACTATATCTGAATCATTTGTTTCAGCAGAGCCAGCATCATCAATCAATCCAATAGTTACTTGACTTCCAGAGCATACTGCAGAAGCTATAACATCATCATTGTCTGTAGTAGAGCAATTAGCTCCTTCTGCTACCCCGTGAGGTACTTTGAATGTATCTCCATCACTTGCATTAGTCTTGAAAAATATAATGCCAGGTATTGCTTTTGTGTAAAATATAGTGTTTGAAGTTCTATCAACCATTTGTTTTCACCTCGAAAAATTAAAAGGAAAGTACTAATTATGTAGTACTGAATCCTGTAAATAAATAGTTGTGATTTGGTGCCGTAGATAAGTGAGCAAAGTAGGTCTTTACAAATGCCTTTTTGCTGTCGTCTGTCTTTGCCAGGTCTTCCATAGTGGGCGCTACCTGCACTGCCAGGAATGTATGCCTCATATCTATTACATATATAAAGCCATCAGGGCACTGGTCATCTGCGTGGATAGGCACTCCGTCAAAGGAAGGCAATCCTTCAAATCCTGCTCGTGGTACTGTAGTCAATCTCTGTGCTTCATCAAGTAATCCAAGTATTTTGTCTTTCTGTATATGGTCGCAGACAATTAAGAAATCATTATGTTCTGCTCCATTCTTCTCTCCAGTCCTGAAAGCTTTTCTTAAATCAGTTTTAGCTGGATTTGGTGTGTCAGATTTTGCTTCGGTAGTTCCTTGTAATGTAGTATATGTGCTGTTTCTGTCTAGGCCATACAAGTCACTTGCACTTGCAAGCATATACTGTAATCCCAGTACTTTTCCTCCAGCTGTAAATCCTGCGTTGTTTGCAAATAAATCAGCGTTAATTCCTCTTAGCAAGTCAGCAGTTCCTCTCTCTACTTCTTTAGAGAAAATGTCTCCGACTCCACCTCTACCTCTTGCAGCAGCAATCATCTGACCGCTTACTTGAAGCGTTACGCCATACCACATAAAAGGTATCTGCATCTTTAACATCTGAGCATTGTATCCAGTTAATGTATCTCCTTCATCATATTGGTAATTGCTTGTGTCTCCACCAATACCTTCAACTCTTCCAATCCAGGCTTTAAATCCATACCTGTCTGGGTATTCGCTTGCATCAATTTTTCTAAGCAATCCATAGTACTTAGTCCTGTCGTTCAAATGACTTCTTATGACTGGGTCATAAATGTCATTTAATTCAGCAGCGTTTTGATAGTAATCTGTATCAAGTGTCTTGTTTGTATCGTGCTCTAACTGAGCTTTATACTCACAAGCTGTTACTTCAAATTGATTCATACGGGCCCCTGTAATCCCAAAGGTACTTATCTTACCTGGGTTTCCGCCAACCATTCCTTTGAAGGTAACTCCGTAAGGATCTAGTTTGTTGTGTAACTTTCCTGCAGCCCTGTATCTTTCATCTGTTGTGCCATCTTTTTTAGACATAGCATCTGAAAAAGCTTTAACATCTGCTTCCATTTCTTTAGGCTCAAACTTACCACTTGGAACCATAAAGGGGGTAGAACTTGTTGATATTCCTTTCAAAGCAGCTTTTACTTCTGTATCTACTAAAGCTTTAAACTCTACTTGTTGCTTTTTGTCAGCTTCCTCTTTCTTCCAGGTTCTGAATTGTTCTAACTCAGCTTTGGTTTCAGTATCTTCATCTTTGCCTTCTCCACCTTTATCATCTTCTGATTTTTTAGCGGCAGCTGCATCCTCTTCTTTCTTTTTAGTAGCAGCTTCTTCAGCTTTCTTTTTGGCTTCTGCATCTTCAGTAGCCTTAACTTCTGCT
>SDBU01007534.1_pt1 | contig 12525 bp, 12 predicted proteins | sample 2277071 | NCBI WGS metagenome assembly SDBU01 (sample SAMN10397929, study PRJNA504765) | marine sediment metagenome | isolation source: marine sediment core GS08_GC12, 126 cmbsf | place: Arctic Ocean: Gakkel Ridge, Loki's castle | collected 2008
GCCTTACGGTCAATGATGGGGATAAGCTCACCTCGATAGCAAAGGAGATGGTCGAGCTGGTGAAAACCAGGGGCTATGCCGGGATAGATATCTATAACTGGGGCACCCTTGAAGGGATATGTTTGCAACAGCGGCAGAGTATGCTGCCGGTGAACAATTTGCAGACCAACAACTGGGACATCAGCGAAGAGGAGGTTAGTCGCCAGCTCGAGATAATACTTTACAAGCTGGTAGCTAATAACCATAGCCGAGAGGTGATTGAGGTAGTCCAGGGCAAGCAGCCTTTAATGGTACCCCAAGCCGGTGAGCCGGGAGTAGAGTATATAACCAAGGCTGAATTCAAAGCCTTCCAAGAGGGCCTTAGTGAACGCTTTGAGTCCTTTTTCCAGCGAGTTAAGTTCGTGTAATGCCAAAAGGTTAAGATATTATAAATGCTAAAAGGGGGTAGTAAAGTACAAGAAAAAATGAATGTATCACAGGTTAAAGTAATTGTCAATACCAAAATAAAGATAACAAAAAAGGAGAAAAAATGAAAAAGAAGTTTTATTTAATAATAGCCTTATTCCTGGCCCTGGCGGTCAGCGGCGGCATATTTGCCTTCACCTACACCACGGCTTCAGCATCAATTGGTGTTACTGCTGTCGCGTCGGATTTCGCTGAGGTTGAAGGGCACCAACTGACGAGTGCCTGGGAAGCAATGGGTAACGAGATAGGAGATGTGCCGGGAAATATGACTACCGGTGAGAAGGTATTTACGGTAACGCCTCATTTAAACTACACCGGCGACCTGGTAGTTAAGGTCTATATCAGCAATGCCGATGAGCTGGTTCATGCTTATCAGCACCTTAATATGAAGGTAATAATGAAGGACTCTGAGGAGTGGGGTGATGCCGGCCACGAGTATCAGCTGCTCACCATGGATAATGCCGAGGTTACCTTTAACCTGAATGGCCAGGCTGGTACGGCGTGCCTCGTTGAGCTGGCTGGTGGTAGCTATGCTGCCAATCCCCAGAGCAATCTACAGTGGGATTCTAGTGACGTATCTCCTCAGCTTTACTGCGAGGTTACCCAGAGATAGGGGGAGTATCGGGCTCTCCCGTAAAGGGGGAGCCCGGTCTTCGAGATTATTTATCAATCTCACCGTGATAAGCAACCTCGAAGACTGGAAACCATAAAGTGATGAGAAAAGGAAAATGAAAAAGAAGTTTTATTTAATAATAGCCTTATTGTTAGCCCTGGCGGTCAGCGGCGGCATATTTGCCTTCACCTACACCACGGCTTCAGCATCAATTGGTGTTACTGCTGTCGCGTCGGATTTCGCCGAGGTTGAAGGCTTTCAACTGACGAGTGCCTGGGAAGCCATGGGTAGCGAGATAGGAGATGTGCCGGGAGGTATGGGTATAGTAGAGAGGGTGGTTGATGGAACACTCCTGGAGATACAAATAGACCTGGAGATACAAATAGAAGAGCTGAGCGCCGGCGAGAAGATATTTAGTGTGACGCCTCATTCAAACTACACCGGCGACCTGGTAGTGAAGGTATATATCAGCAATGCCGATGAGCTGGTTCATGCTTATCAGCACCTTAATATGAAGATAATAATGAAGGACTCTGAGGAGTGGAGCGATGCCGGCCACAAGTATCAGCTGCTCACCCTGGATAATGCCGAGGTTACCTTTAACCTGAATGGCATGGCTGGTGAGGCGTGCCTCGTTGAGCTGGCTGGCGGTAGCTATGCTGCCAATCCCCAGAGCAATCTACAGTGGGGTTCTAGTGCCGTCTCTCCTCAGCTCTACTGCGAGGTTACCCAGAGGTAAGGAGTATATCAGGCTTTCCCCTTTATTGGGGGGTGAACCATAGAGTGAGAAAATGAAAATGAAAAAGAAATTATATTTAACAGGAGCTTTACTGCTAGCCGTGGCACTCAGCGGTGGTGTATATGCTTCTACCTATACCACTGCTTCAGCACCAATTGGCGCTACCGCTGTTAAGGGAAATATAGCCACAGTTGAGCCGGTCGTTGACCAGCCTGGCTGGGACATTGTGCTTGACGAACTCCAGCAGGAAAAACAGCTCCTGCGGCAGCTGGAGGGTCAACTGCAGCGACTGAACAGTAGCCTCGTGAGCTCAGAGCTGGGCGTTATACTAACACGAGTAGTGGTGCTACAACCAGTGCTGCCATCACCAGAGCAATTGCTACAAGTGGAGTCATTGCAACAGCAAATACTGGAACTACAACAGCAGCTACTGGTGGGTGAGGCGCCGATAGGCGAACTGTTTGAGATATATGTGAACCAGTATTACAGTGGTGACCTGGTGGTGAAGGTCTATATAACCAATGCTGGTGCGCTATCTCTTGCCTATCAGGACCTGAATCTGGAGCTAACCCTCACCGGGTCTGAGGATGGAACTCAGCTCCTTACCCTGAATAGTGGCGTAGCCACCTTTACTTTGACCGATTGGGCGGGTAGTATTCAGGACCTTACTCTTGTTGGCGATGACTACCGCCTGATTTCAGACAACCCCTTGCGATGGGGGGCGGGGTGGACGGTAACCCCGGAATTCTACTGCGAGGTAATACAGGGGTAATGGTGTTATGAAACGAGCACTGGGACTTATCTTAATAGTAGCGGTATGTGTGATGGGCTTCCTCTCTATTAGAGGGTCGATGCCGTTTATGCCTGTTTTTGGCACCAGTATGGAACCGCAGTTTCATGCCGGTAACCTGATTCTGATTGAGGACATAGCACCCTCTGCGGTCAAGGTGGGTGATGTTATTGTCTATAATGTCCCCTCTATGGTGAGGGAGCACTATAACTACCCACCAGTGGTAGCTCACCGCGTAGTCAATATTACTACCGAACAGGGTATAAGTTTTCGTACTAAAGGTGATAATGTCGCCGGTGAAGACCCATTCACGATACGAGCTCAAGACCTGAGAGGCATAGTTAGTCAACAGATCCCCTACCTGGGTTATCCCTTCCTCTTCTTCCAGAGCGACCAGGGGTTAATCTTCCTGGTTGTCGGCCTGGTCCTTCTTGCCCTTTATCTCTATGCTGATGAACTGCGCCGCGGTAAGAAGAAGGCGCATAGGGGGGTATTCGCCCCGGTTATTGAAGAAAACCGGCGCGATAACCAGGCGGCGGCACGGAGGATGAAGAACATAGAAAAAGGGATGGGGAACACCCAGGAGGCGCTGGAAAGCTTTGCCTTAGCTATGAAAGAGTATGCCCAGCACCTCCAGAGTCATACCAGTGCCATCCAGGGTCTTAGTGAGGCGTCTCAAGCATTGAAACAGGGGGCCGCTGAGCAGAATAGGGTCCTGTCTCGCCTGATGGAGGTTATGGAACAGGTGGCTCCTAAGACTGACGGGGTAATGCCCGATGCCGGGGAGCTCGATTTTTTCCAGGATGTACCAAAAGCGGTGACCGCTCGTTGACGAAAGCGAGATGTTTCGGACAGGGTGAGCCGATAAGCCTCTAGGTATAAACTGCCACCACCACTGCTTCCTTAGTATTATGCTCATCAAGGAATATAACCACCACCTTTCTGCCCGCCGCCATTTCTGCTGCCGCTATGTTTCTGGCGACAGCGATACCCCCCAGGTAAGTCTTATAGCTGCCGGCAAGCTGGATAGTGGCAGTGTAGTCGCCGGGGTTGAAGCTCTTTAATACTGCTTTTCTCAAACTCATATTTTTCTCCTCGGCCTCCTTTAGAAGACAATTCCTATACCACTCCTAGCGACAACCGTTCCTCATATTCCCCGCGGCGAGGATGGTAGACCAGGGTCAGCCTGAGCACCCTCTTCTTGTCAGCGCTGAGCCCGGCTCGGCTGTCGGTGATATCAATGACATCGTATAACTGCTGCCCGCAATTAACCGGGATGCGAATCGTCCCACCAGCTGATTCTATTTCAGCCTGTCTTAAACAGGCTTCTCCCCGAGTGTGAGCCTTGGCAACGGTATCTATGTTCCTGTCTTCCCGCTGGCTCAGCCGGTCATGGAGCTTGGCTATCTCATTCCAGGAGAAGGAATCGACGATTAGCGGCTCACCATTTGCCGTGTCGTAGCCCTCGACCTGAACCCGATTCGGCCCCCAGGCTCCCTTCTGGTAGCTACCCTCAGATATGGAATGGGATGAGCCGTAGGAGTAAGCTGAATTGTCGGCTGCCTGAGGATTGACCACATAGGCTTTATTACCCTCAATAAACATTACATCGGGGACAAAGGACAGCAACTTCTTGATGAGAATATCGCCCCGGTTATTGGGGTGGATGGTGAAGTCCGGGTAGTAGCCAGTGATAACCGATGACTGGGATTTAACCTCTAGCGCTAGTCCCACTCTGGCGAGGACAAACTCCAGGATTTGCTTAACGCTCATCTCCTCAGTTTCCTTATTCCAGCGGAACTGGTGTCGGGCTCTCCAGTTTTCAATCAAGCCCCAGCCGTCAGAGGCGTATAGCATCAGACTGGACTTACCGCCAGACGAGGTATGCGCATAGGCGTCAAGCCAGAAGGCAGTGCCTGGGCTGACCTCATTTCCTTCGGAGGTGGCATAGCCCGGGCTGACCTCTAACTGGCAGCCGATATCAAGGGCGGATAGCTCCCCTTCTCCCGGTGAGGCGTATTGACCATCGTCATTCCTCAGCTCAACAGCCAGCCTGCCCTGGCTTTCCCTAAGCTCCTGCCTTAACGAGAGGACATCAGCAGTTAAATCAAGGCTCTCCTCGGCTAGCTTGGCTCGCCAGACACCGTAAGGGGCAGATAGCCAGCAGTAATCGCCATGGTGAGCCATAGTCAGACCATACTCGCTGGACAGGTTAAACGGCACTGGCTCATGCCATAGATTATCAATAAAGCTGGTGTCAGGGACAGAGTGTGACCAGAAGGGGCGGTCATAGGCTTCGGTGCCGGCAAACTTCTCATTGAAGAAACAGCGATAGGCATCGGGTTTATCCATAAAGGCGCTATGGTATTCAAAATTACCATCCGCTGGTGCCGAGGCGAACTCTTTCAGTTCTGACCAGGTGCCGGCGGCTACCTCACCACCGTCACCATAGACCAGTGACCACAGCTTAAAATTGCCGTCAGCATCCTTGCCGGTGACGAAGAGATTCCAGTCACTGTCATAGACGGCAGCCACTCCTGAGAGGTCGCCGGTGGTTTTATCCCAGGCGGCTTTATTCTGCCACTCACCACTGACATACTTCTTAGCATAAAGGGTTGCCTGGTCAGCGAAGAATAGGGCGATATCACCGTTGGGCTTGTAAGCGGCGGCGATGCCGTAAATAGCGGTGGTAGGGGAGTAATCAATAAGCTCCGGGCTTTCCCAGGTAGCTCCGTAGTCAGTGCTCTTTAGGTGGTAGACGGCTCGGTCAGCTTTTATCCAGAATATAGAGACCTCAGCTCCCAGGGAAGCCGCCGCCACGATAACGGCATTATACTGGTTGCAGTATGTCCACTGACTGAAGTCGGCTGATGGGCCGGGGTTAGCCACTCGTTGACGGTAGAGCTTCCTTGAGTCAGCGGGAGGGGTGAGCCTGACCCTGATAAGAGAGCCGTCATCGGGGATAGTCAGGGCGTGAAAGTAATCAGCCTCCGAGCCGGAATAGAGCCTGGCCCAGTCAAGCCTGACTACCCCGGTAATCTTATTCCTGGCGGTTACCTTGACATAGGGGGTTCGGGTAGCTTGCTGCTGGGTAGCTAGCAAGGTTGATGATAGACTTCTCACCTTGATTCTCCTTTAAACCTTTCCTTATAGCATTTTCCTGCTGCTCACTCCTCTCTAAAGAGCTGATGGGTCCTAATCCTCTGTCTCCTGCCCAGTCTTTTAAGGGCGTCCTTGAAAGCCCTCAGTCTCTCATTGCCCCAGAGCCGGTATTCCCGGGGGGTCATCGTACCACCGATACTGACCTTGTTGATGGCGTGGGCGGCCCAACTAACGGCGGCATAGCCGGCGGTGCCGGTAGCCACTAGGTCTTCATACTTGGTGGGGATGGTGGAGGTGGTGGCGTCAAGGGTGTGGAGCTTACCGTAGTAGATATCACAATTGGCGCCATTGGGCTCACTGCCGCTTATTATGGTCAGGGCATCTCCCCAGATGGAAAATTGCTGGTAGTTAGGGGGGAACTCATCCACCGGGTATTCCACAGCCTGCACCATAACCTTATCGGTAAGGCACGATATGTCAAGCTCTCTGGTGCTGCTCACGGTAGCCAGGGTAGCCTTGGCTGGCAGTGGCACTCTCTCCGAGAATTCCTTTAAGGCATGGTCAATGTGCCTGGTTAGCTCATCATCCGACCACAGGTAAGGAGTGGTCTCATCCTTAAGGTCACGCCTGACCAGGGTTATCATCTCAGATATATTCATAAATCACCTCCTTAGGCGGTATTCCTGTGTGTCCTATCTTGATGCGAGAGCCTCATGCCACCGGCAATGGCTGAGGTCATAGATTTACCTCCCTGGACGGTATTTTTATCTCCCCCATCGTGGCGGGCAGTTTCATATCGCCGGCAGCGGCTGAGGTCACAATTCTGGCTCTAAGCTGCTCTGAGCCAGAACCTGCCTCGCTGGTGATGATTAGTGCCAGTAGATTAGCCAGGGCTTCCAGTCCAGCACCACTATCGGCAGCTAGAAAGGCTTTATATAAAGTGGCTATATCCGAGCTGGAGCCGGCATCAAACAGGGGTATTTCCCGGCTCAGTAGCCTGTCTATGCCGGAGACGGCCTCAGCACTAGCCAGGGCAGCCATTAACTCGGTAAGGGCATCTAGCCCGGCACCTGTTTCGGCTCTAGCTGAAGCAGCTAACAGGGCTAAGCGGGCATCGCTGCCCAGCCCGCTATCGGTGTAACGAAGTAGTCTTGATAGTAGCCACTCAATGCCAGTTCCAGCCTCGCTGGTAGTCAGTAACCGGGCAAGGAGTGAATCGGTGCCGGCACCGCTTTCAGCTCCGGCTAAACCAGCCAGCAGTGAAGAAATCTCAATACCACTGGGGTAAAGAAATCCATCTGTCCAGGTAGCCCCATAAATTGTGCCATTATTGTTGTTCTCTGTCTCGTCATAGATGGTATTCCCGGCACCCTCATCCATATGCCACCAAGCCATCAATCCCTCTGGGCTATAAGGTATCTTGCGACCTTTGCCACCGTTATAGTTGTAGCTTATTTCATCCCCCGACAATGCCCGATTGTAAATCCTGACTTCATCCATGAGGCCATTGAGATACCAGCCCCAGTTACACCTACCCATATACAGGTTCAGGCTGGATACCGAGAAGCCCGTAATATCGGTACTACTCTTTTCCTCTCCGTTCACATACAATCTAATTTTATTAGTATCGTGGACGCCAACAATGTGGTTCCAGACATCAGGGGTTAGGGTAGTCTGGATAGAAACCCTGTTCCTTGAGGCATCAGCGACATACCAGTAAAGTAGATTGTTGGTGCCCTCTATCAAAAGCCCCCGCCCATCATCGAAACCACCACCGCCAGCCGAGAAGTCGGTTAGCAGCCCCCGGCGGTTTTGAGTAGGGCATTTGAGCCACAGCTCAAAGGTTGCCAGGCTTGGCTTTATATCAGCCCCGCAATTCACATAATCATTATCCCCATCAAAGCTGAGGGCATGTCCATATCCTTCCCGGGCAGAAAGACTGTGTGAAAGTAAGCCATCTATGGCAGTTCCCTGCTCAGGGAGGAATATTATCCGGTCGTGGACTGTTTCAGTGCCACCGCCGCTATCACCTCTCTCCATATCTTTGTCCTCGCTTCCCTTCCACAGGTCGCTGGTCATCTCCTGCCCACTGCTAGCCTCACTAGCAGCCAGGAATCGGGCTAATGTCTGGTCAAGGCCACTGCCTGATTGTCGGGAGGCAATGGCGCGGTTAAGTAGTGTCTCTAGGCCCGAGCCGGTTTCTTCGCTGCTGAGAAGTGAGGCTAAGAGGAAAGCGGCGCCGGCACCGGAGCCCGTTTCTGCCCTGATGAGTGCTGCCACTGACATCGGTGTTCCCTCTGCCCCGCTGCCTGCCTCCACTTGAGTAAAGGCTGCCTCTTGCCCGGTTGAGCCTTCTGAACTGCTGCCCAAATCCCCGCCGGCGGCCAGGTCTGCTCCCAGGTTGGAGGCTTCACTACCCTGGCTGCTTTCGGCAAGGACTATTCCCCTGCCCCCTAGCTCCTCGGAGGCTGAGCCCGGCTCATCACCGACAAGGGTAGCCAGGAATGCTCGTCCTTCAACAGAGCTGCCACTCTCCTCTCTGGCAAGGATAGCTTCTTGACCGGAGGTTCCCTCCCCGGCGCCGGTATCATCCCCGGCGGTAATATTAGCCTGAGGCTGGGAGTCATCAGTCCCTGAGCCCGTATCAGATGACGACTTGGGCGTCTCGGTATGGTAGCTGACCTCAACATAGACCTGGGTGCAGATGGCAAAAAAACTGCCGCTACTGGATGATTTAAGGGCTGCCCCGGCCTCAAGGGCGTTTATCTCCGCCCAGCTCCAGGGCTGATTGGTATTTGGATTTACCTGATACTCGGTAGAAAGGTTATCCCAGTTAGCCGAAAGGTTATGCTCACTGCCCTGATAGAGGGTGCCATGGGTTCTAATCACCGTCTTGGCATAGTTGTAGCTGCCACTGATACCATAGCACCGGGCATAAACAGTAACCTGGTCAATATCGCCGGCCCCCTCTCCAGCGGGGAGGGCATAGGTATCGGTGGCATAAGAGGTCGTATTATGGCGGACATAGGTAGTGGCATCATCCGCCGTGGCCTCATCCACTTTATCCCAGTGCTCCCCGCTGGTGGGATACTGGCTAGCAAGGTTGGTTTCAGCTCCGGCTCCTTCCGGTCTCAGGGTTTGTATTGGCATGTCTTAGTCCCCATTACATTTAGTCGTTTAGCAGCCTATCAGCCTCACCCCCCCTTATTAAGGGAAGGGGGAGTGTAGGTAAGAGAGAGGGCTTCGCCCCTCTCAAGCCTCTTCCCCCTCTCCTAGAGAAGGAGAGGGGGATTAAGGGGGTGAGGTTGATAAACAATCTAATTGCATCCTCAGCTTAGCGTGATTGACACCTCCAGGGTCCAGGTGCCTGAGGTTTTGGTGCCCAGGTTTTCTACCTTTCGGTTGAGACACTTGGTGCTGGTTGACTGTTTGACCACCCATTCATTCCAGGTGTGGTTGGCATCATCATTGCCAAAGCTGGCTTTGAAGGTTGCCTTCTGTGATGTTGATGTCGGGTAGCCGCCTTCCATACCCTTATAGGTCTTATTGGTGGCTGCCTGCAGGTCAGTCTGGGTAGCCGCCGCTGCGGTATCGGAATCACCGACACCAATCTGGGCATAGGAATTGTCGTAAATGTGGTCGTTACCGCTTACCACGCCGGTGATTAAGTCCCATATCTCGTCAATACCACTGTTCAGCAGGCAATTTCCCTCACCCTCAATGACCTCATAGGGCTTAAAGAGCTGGTGAAACTCATGCTCTCGGTCCCGGTAGGGCTCAATATCCTGGCGATACTTGCTGAGTCGGTATCGGCACAGCCAGTTAGCTAGGTCTTGTTTTTCCATTTTTTTAAACCTCCTGTTACTTTTTGAGTTCGTTAAATCTCTGATTCGCCGAGCTGGAGATAGATGGTGGCTAAGATACCACCCGGCTTGCAATTGATGACATCGGTGGACTTGGCCTTGACCACGATACTATCGCCCTCACTGACCGGGGCGACATTCTTATCAAAGCGGGAGGTAGCCTGGTCGGCACCGGCGGAACTGCCGGCGCCGGCAATGGTAACCTCGGTTCCGTCCACCCTGCTGTCACCGACATAAACCGAGCCGATAACATCGTCTCCCTCACTCTGCTTGGATTCTATCTCAAGGTCAATGCCGCGGATGGCTCCATCCTGGATGGCAGTGAACTTGGCTACCGAACCCGCTCCCTGCACCGGTGCCATCGCCTCGTCGCTTTCGGCCAGGGCAGCAGTAGCCTTATCCAGTTGAAAAGTAAGCACTACTATTCCTGAAATTTCTACAGCCATATCTATGAACCTCCTTCTGTCCTTAATTTAGTCTTTAACCCCAATCAGGGCGGCGGTCTTAACGGATGAGAATAGGGCTAGGGAGCAATACCACTTAATCCTGGTTCGGGAAGCATCTTTGCTCTCCAGCGAGCCGACCGGCTCTACCTGCAGGTGACCCGGGCTGGTTAAGCCGCAGAGGGCGCCCTCCCCGAACTGGCAGGCATAGATGGTGGAACAGGTGTCACCAGCAGTGTCTGTCTCTACACTACCCGCTAAAGTATGAGTATCAAGTATCCAGTCATTGACGCCGATAGGAATGCCGTCCCACAGCTGGATAAAGTTACCAAAGTTATCCCTTTCGGTGACCATCATGCCGGAGCTGGCGGTTCTGACCAGGGCATTGAGCTTTCTCCGACTGCGGCGGCTCATCAGGAGCATATCGGGCTTACCCCCCTTTACGGCATCGATAAGCTCATCTAGCTTAGCCAGGGTAAGGGTTGCCCCGGTGGCTCCCATAGCGATTACCTGGGCGCTGGCAGTAGTAGTGTCAACAAGCTTCCTGAGACCATCAAACTGCTTGGAACTGGTTACTGAGTCTCCATAGATAAAGGTCTCCTCAAACTTGTTCTTGAGCGCCTTGGTTTTCAGCTCAATGATGGCTGCTTCCAAATCCTGGAGATTACTGCGAGTAGCCTTAAGGAAATTATCCACATCGGCGTCTCCCCCCATAATCTTCAGCGTGGTCGTTATTTGCTCAAAGGTTGGTGTTGACTCTGCCCAGGTATCGCCAACATCATAGAAATCAATTTCAGGCAGGGTCTTCTCCTGGTTATAGGTCAAGCCGTTACCCACAATCTCGATGAAGGGCAGCCGCTGCAGTATCGGGGAGTCCTTAATGATGGTTTCCACTACTCCTTGAAGGAGCATATTGTTGGATAGCTTGGCGGCTTCATTTAATGTTAGTGCCATAATAAACCTCCTTATTGTTTAGAACTTAGAATTTAGGTATTTTACTGTTTGCCTCCTATTGCATACTGAATCTTCTCCCGCGGGGATAGAGCTGATAGGTCGAGGGGCGTCCTTTGTGGAGCTCCCGCTGGAATCTTAGCGGCTTGAATTTCTGCCTCTAACCCCTGCCTTACCCGGTTAATCATACCTTTAGCTTTTCCCAGGGACTCATTGATAGATTCAACGCTGTCTCCAGTGATAAGCTCCTCGGGCACTTCCGGGTTGGACTGCATCGCTATTGCTTTGTAGCTGGCTAAAGCGCTAGCCAGAGAGTCATTGAGTGCCGTAAGCTTTTCCTCCGACTCAGCCGCAGCCTGCTCCAGCTCGGTGATACGAGTATTAGCTTTAGTTAGCTCTTCATCCCGTTGCGCCACCAGTCCCTCAAGTTCGGTGAACCGGGATGCTCCGCTCTCTTCCGTCTCTTCCCCTGCGGGAGTAGGGTCTTGATTTTGGTTCAGCTCATCATCAGTCAATAGATTTACCTCCTTTTTCTGTCATTGCCAGCCGAAGGCGTGGCAATCTCTATACCTCGCCATGACATTATTCACTAGCTCCCTCTGCCGGGGGTGGTATCGCTCTCCCTCTCGCGCCACTCCTCGCAGATTTGGTATTAAGCTCTTGGTTCATCCTGAGGATAATTTCTCTCTCCTCAAGCCATCTATCAAACTCCATCTCCGGGTCGTTGACCCCGATCTCATCCATAGCCCGTCTTCGGGAGTGAATGCCGTTCTGGACTAGTATCTGCTCATTAGAAACTAGCCTTGTCATATCCTGGGGTAACACCGTGCTCCAGACTACCCGCAGGCGGTTAGCGCCAAAGCTCTCATTCTGGTATTTCTCCAGGAGTTTAAGGATTAGCCGGTTTCTTCGGTTATAGGTGGTGGTTCTGATGAGCCTTTTCCGTTTCACCTTCTGCAATAAGGGCTGAAGCTCAATCTCAAGGGCGACACCGGAGAGGTCCCGCTCGGTGCCGCCAAAGGCAGACCGTGGTGATTCCGATATGTCATGCAGGGTTCTATACAGCAGATTGATGTAGTCTATGTGAAGCCTGACGCCACCGCCCTGAAGCAAGTCCAGCAGGTAGGCTTTAGCATCCTCAGGTATATTCCATACTGCTCCTGGCTTGACGGCAATGTCCTCAGACTGTTCCACATTCTCCAGCACGGCAATAGGATTACCCGATAGCTCCAGTATTTTTGATAGCTGGCTCATAGCTCGGTTGAGCTCCCGCTGCGGTTGCATAATCTGATATAAATCAGATATACCCCAGAATTTCTTGGGCTCTCTGAGGTTAGGATAGATAATAAAGGGAATAAATCCGTAGGGATTAGGTTTCTTCTCCACCGGGGCATTATCCAGCCAGAGCTCAAACTCATCGGCGGTCCATAGCTCAACAATGTTAGCTGTTTTGCCCTTGGGCTTTCCCTGATACAGGATTTCGGCTTCGTCCGGGGTTAAGCTATATTTAGAGGCTACCCGCCATACCTGTGATGTATCATCGCCAACCCACCAGGCAT
>SDBU01007535.1_pt1 | contig 12522 bp, 22 predicted proteins | sample 2277071 | NCBI WGS metagenome assembly SDBU01 (sample SAMN10397929, study PRJNA504765) | marine sediment metagenome | isolation source: marine sediment core GS08_GC12, 126 cmbsf | place: Arctic Ocean: Gakkel Ridge, Loki's castle | collected 2008
AACCAAAAACCGGTCAAAGGTTTTATTTACTGCTTCCGCTGCGAGTTTCTTTTCCCGCTTGTATTTTGCTGCAATGGTATCAAGATCTAAATTGAGTGACTCAGTACTTAATAATTGTTGTGTTAACGTATTATTTATCAAGTTCCTTGAATCTCTGTTTGCTCTTGTGTTTGAATTGTGTAATACCATTTTTATGAAGTCCAATTCCATTTGAACTTTTTGAAACTGAGCAAAATCAATTGAATTGTTATCCAAATAAACGCTTGAATCGAGGTAAGCGGAAATATTAAAATTCATTCCGTTACCGTTGAAAGTTTCGCTATATGTTGCCGCCTGTGGTGAGACCCCCGTCCCGGTCATGGGATAACAAACAAATCCATCATACCTAAGCGGATCATTATAAGCGGAATTAGACAAAACTTCCTGGCTCTCAATTGCCAGAATAAACCGACCTTTACCGCTTATAGTGTATTCAATATCTTCAAAATTTAAAATACCATTATTCGGATTCAAGGTTAATGTAGTAATCAATTGTTCTTGATTGATCACAAACAGACTAACCACGTCCGTGGTATTTGCCTGTAAGGCTATTTGATTAATGCGAATTTTTACATAATCAGAACCTTTCGGCTCAAATACCCATGCCGCATAATCATTTGGTAATGTTTGTACTGTATTGCCCACATTATAAATGAATTGATTTTCAATTAACTTCCTATCGAGCGTCAACGCTGATCTATAATTATCTTCTACTGTCCAAATGAAACTCTTTATTCGTAAAGAGTCTATATTTGTTGGTAACCATTCAGTTGGATTATCGTCTGCTGGTTGGTTTCCTAAATTGCTGGCAACTAATGACTGATATATAACGCTTTCAAACGTCACAATATCGCCTTTACTTCTTGTCGTGTTAAATTCGCCATATGTTGTACCGATTTTCCAAGCTGGGAAGGTGAACGAAATTACAGGTAAGTAAGCAAGTAAATTATTTACAGTTAATATAGGAATAACGCCCCGATTCCAGTTTAAACCAGAATCGGACGTCCCCACCAATTGATCGTCTAAATCAACGGTATTTGTAAAATCGACAGCAAAAGTAAGATCCATTATACTATCGTTGCGCTAAATGCATCCGGGAAATCACTTGCATCCACAACCGCAACCGCCGAGGTTTCAATTGTATAAGAATTCACAACGTTTAAAACGTTAGAAGCATGGCCGCCATTCACATTTGCATGTGGAAGCTGACAATTCATAAACAACCAGTTATCTGCAATCGCAACCACTGCAACGGTTATGGTTTCATCAAAATTTATACCTCTGAATCTCCATTTATCATCAGCGTTTTTATTTGTGATCGTCATAGTATCCCATCCGGTTCCCTCGTTACAAGCGCAATAAACTCTCATCGCACCCGTTCCGGTATTCTCGGCGGCAAATGCAACTCCTGACCCGTTATCCTCGAAATGAACTTCATCACGAATATAAAGAATGGTTTTTTGAGATATTGCAGGATTTGTTAAATGCAATCCTATCTTATCGGCACCGCCTTTGAATGACAATTGGCCAGCCAAAGTATATTCGAAGGTACTTGTCGCCGCCGTGCCTACAATGCTTATTGCACTATCTGCCGCTGCTGCTCCAAGGATTTCAACGTCTCCAATGCCAATTAATCCGCCGCCGCTCGCCAATAATGGTGGAACTAATTCCTCCGTTAATTGATAACTGCCTGGCAAAATCTGAATGTATTGCCCAGCTGTTTGCGCTGCTACAGCAGCTTCTAATGCGGTAACATCACCGATTACTATTACTGGCGATGAAGTACTACTTGATGTTTGACCATCTTCTGTGAACACTCTTGTTTCAGTGCCGTCACTATTTATTCTGATATAATCCATAATATTTAATTAAGAAGTTTGTCCGGCTATTTTAACAACTGCATTCGGTCTTGTGGTTAGATCGCTATTAAATCTGTAAATCACATAAAAACGATCCCATAAAGCGAGCTCTTCAAAATGAGTCATGATCAAATTGCTATCATCATTAGGTGTTACTAATGCTGTTGCTTCTGTTGCTTCGCTATTGATAAAAGTATTTAATCTACTTCTAACGAAAGGCATTTCAACGTCCGTTACACTCCATTTTTTAGTGCTCAAATTAGTACCATTTCTGAAATCCCAAGGGAAATTAGAGATAGTTCCAATATCACCGTCACGAACAAAGAACCCTTTAAACACATCACTTGAAGGGCTGATCTGATTAGTAACATATCGACGATCCATTGGCATATCACTTTGAGAAAATAGTATGTTCTTCGTGTTGTCGGGCCCAAATTTAGCCGCTTCAACATTTCCAACAACTATACCGGCTGGACTTGTTACGATTCTATATTCACCACCAAGTTTATTCGCTACCATCAATTCTTTCAAATACGTAAACATTGTATCTTTTTGACCGGCTTTGTTTATGTTTAGCGTATCCGTGCCTGTGTTGAAGGTGAATGTTCCGTCACCTTGTGAAATCTGAGTAACAAAATCAAGTACTTGTGTTTTTCTTGTCTCCAAAACCGCTTCAATAATATCATCTTTTGCGACTGCCATTGCTTGCAATACATTTTTAAGAATATTATCACGATAGAAAGCCGCATCAAGTTGGTTATTTCGAAAAGACGCAGGAGTCAACCTGAACCCAGAGAAAATATTAAATGCTGTGAAGAAGTAATTTGCTGTTTCCCCTAAGTTTATAGGAATGTTTGCAAATCCCGGAACCGTTCCGACTGTAACCGTTAGATCTTTGATTACAGGGATCTGCGCGTCACGTGACGCGCTTACTGAGTTCAATAATGCCACAACTGAAGGCGGCATGTAATCAGCAAACGGCGTTGAATCTTTTGTCAGGTCAGTAATTCCATAGTTTGCTGTGAATTTTTCATTAGTGCCTAACGTACTTTGAAAGTCATTTAAGACTGTATCATCAATATAAGCCATTTAATTAAAATTAACTTTTAGGCTGGTTTCTTTCCCAGTATTTTGTTATTGTATTCGGTGAATTTTGCCGCATAACCCGGATCAAACGCACCTATTTTATCGGTGCCAGTGATATATTCTTTTATAGCTTTCTGGCGTTCTGAGGGCGTGGCATTTTCAGGAACCGTAAATGGTAAGCCTTCAATTTTCACATCTGATTTATGGTTTGCTCCGGGCCCTGTTTGTTGACGTCCCTTCACAAGCTCTTGTATTTCCTGATTTTCTTTTACCAGGTTGGCTAATTTGCCATTAGTAAATTTATTTTCTTTATCTATGTAAAGCGGTTCATTATTATCATCTAAATGGATTTCATACTTTTCAAGTATGGCATTTTTAAAATTATTCCATTTTGTCGCCGCCTCATATTCATTGACGCTATCCGCAAATTTTGGTTTTATGTTTGCAAATGCGACTTGTTTTTTCATAGTGCTTAACTCACCGCTTGACTTCTCAAATAGGTTTTTAAAATCACCTTTTACCCATTCAGAATGTTCAGCCTCAATTTTCTGTAAGCCTTCAATCTTTTCTTTTGATGAAATTAATTCAGCCTTTAATACTTCATCGGTGCCCGCGTTTTTTATCTTTTCGTCAAGTTCCTTTTCCTTTCTATCTAAACTTGCTTTGCCTCCGGATAGATAATTATCACCAGCCTGTTTTAAATACTCAGCGATCTTCTGACCGTTTTCATGTTTGATTCCTGTCAATTCAACTACCGAAGTTGTTGCTCCGTGAAGTATGCCTTCAGCGTTTTCGTTTGCTTTGCCCTCCCACTCTTTTTGTAAAACAGTCTCATTGTCATTGACCACTTTTTTAATAGCGGTCATTTGAGTATCGCTTAACTCTTGTGTTTTGATAAAATCTTCTGCGAATTCCATAGTCTTTTATAGTTAATTTTTTGGATGAGTTAAATAATCTGTCCATTCATCTCTTGGATCAGGTAACTTGTTTGTCTCACAAAATTCTTTAATTAAATCGACTATTGTGGCTGAATTATGTTTTGCACTCATTACCGTCTTTTCCTTTCTTCCGGTTAACCATGCGCAAAACCCAAATATAGCCTCGCTTCCAGTCATTTCTTTTATATCCTCGACCTCAAATTTTGTGTTTTTACAATGAGAACTTAATGCAATGCCGATATTATCAGCACATAACCAATCTTGATCTTCAGAAGAATCCCATTTAATTTTTACTATTGTTTCCATAGTCTTTTATGATTATTATTAATATTATTTTATTAATGTTGCTGAAACTGAATAAGTCATTGAATCGGTATCAGCTACCGCCATTGATACCCTGAATTTATTTGGTAGAATATCGTTTGCGATTACATTCGCTGACGATGTAAGCCCTGGATAAATTCTTAATACCGTGGTGCCCACTGCAGCTATTGCATTACCTACCAATAAAGTATAATATTTGCCGCTTACGCTGTCCAATCCCTGAATAGTTGGTGTAATTGATGCGCTGTCCGGATCTACTGTAACATCAATAATGACATGACATCCTCTAAAACTTGAATTAGTTATGTCGTCGCTTGTCGCTGCCGCTATCCTGGCGGCTGATGAAAGCATGATTATGTTAGTGTTGTTCAGTTCCATTATATTTCGTATTCTGGTTCGATGTCCTGTATTTTCAATAGTAACTTTTCATTTCCTAAATTAGATCTGAAAGCAATATTTAACTCTTTGGCCTTCACTTTGAGTTGTTCCCTGATGCTGTCGATTACCGGGCTTTCTGGTTTGTTTGGTGCCTCTTTAGGAACTTCCATCAATGCAATCCTTTTTTCAAGGTCTTCAAACTTTTGTTTGTAGCTTAATTGTTTTGTTGGCAGTTTCAATATTTCATCAACGATTGCCTGGGCGGTTTGCTTCTCCTTTTCTCCGGCGTCTTTTCCTTCAATCAAAACCTTTACAATCTTTGGCGGATTATCTTTAATAATAGCCTCTTGCTTCAGAAATGCGCTATATTTTTTTAATGATAAAATACTCGTAAGCTTAACTAATATGCTTTCGATTACCAGTGTTCTATCATGCTTAGTACTTACAACCTTATGCGTCTGCAGGTGATACACTCTTAACTGTTCCATTTTGTATGATTATAATGATTAAATTATTTATTAGTATTATTTTTTGTGAATTGTCAACCGTTAATTCTTTCCAAAACGTGACAATATCACCAAATCGCGCCTCGAATTGGCTTATCCAGTAATTAAATTGTAATTGATACCTGGTGTTTATGTCTCCAGCCGTCTCCGTGTCCCTTGCAATTTCAAAATCCTTATCTGAGCAATAAGGGAGTAAATCATACAGAATCCCTTGCCTGGCTGATTGATCCAAGTTATTTTTATATCTATTCTGCGATATACGCCTTATGATATTTTTCCGCTCTAGTGGATTAGGTGCTTTTTCAAGATCATCAAATAGTTTTGTCTGACTATCTAAAAACCAATCAGTGCCATAATGGATAAATACCTCATTCACTCTTTCAGGCCCGTACTTTAATCCAAGCATGTTAAAATCACTTTTCCATCTGATACGATTCAAAGCCTCTGCTAAAGAGGATAAATTATTTTCCAGTATACTAATAGATTTTTCAATCTGTAATTCGTTTTTACTTGTTTCATCACTTTCAACAACATCGCCGACCATTGTACTAATGATGCTTTTTTCTATGTCGCTTATCCTGGTCTTTACGTATTTCAGTGGCTCAATTGGGATGAAATGAAAGGTTAACCAATTTTTCACAATATCCATGTTAATATCGCCGTTCGCGTCACGTATTGATTCATCCTCGATCTCGTGTATTGTCCCTGTTTGTAGGTCGCCGGTTCCAACGGTTTGATTCTGACCATGTATTCTTGATCTTTGTGATCCCATCATAAGTTCAGTGGGAGGCTCGCCTTCGCTGCCTTTTATATCATCGTTTTTATTCGTCTTTGTTTTTATTTTAGAAAGAACAGGAATAATGCCGTTTGGTTCGGTCATCTTCAGCAACGTACTCAAAAATACATATTCCTCTAAGTCTGGCCTGATGTATGTATATTTCGATTCACGGATTACAAAGTTTCCCTTTACCTTATTAGGAGAAATAAAGTTTGCAGGAATACGCCCTAAATCGTGTGGTATTTCATCAATGATTACAAAATCTTTATCATAAAAGATGTATGAAAATGAATCGATATACAGAAAGCCGGCTATTTCTTTACCGTCCCGGATTACGCATGTTTTAAATGCAACCTTATCAATCCCGTTTCTGCCTTCTTTAATTGATACAACATCTTTAATATCAACAAAAAATCTAAAAGGCTTATTTGCCTCAATAGGTTCTAAATCCTCAACTAGTATAGAATTGTGACTGTAAAGTAGTTTTTCAAATATGTCTTTATTGAATTTTTTAATTTGTAGGTCTCCAATAAAATCGGCATCCTCAACACCTGAAACATCGTACTTGAAATCGGCATCTTCAGCATTAAATACGCGCCTTAATTGGGGCTCAATTTTATTCTTAATTAGTTTTGTTGATGCTAACGGATATCGGAGGTATTTGAAGAAGCTTAAAAAGTTCTCTGTTTTGAATATTAGGTTTACCCAGTTTAAAAAGTAATCGTTTGTTTGGTATTGTCTGTTGGTCCACTGATCTAAATACTCTTGTGAAAGCCGGGTGTCCTGTAATTGTGAATCAAGGAAATATGATAGCTGCTTTTCCTGTTCGGTAGCTAAATTAAGATCATCAGCGTTTACACGCGCTTTTATAAATTCCTGGCTCAACGTATTGCATACAGATAATTTGTGCAGTCTTTTGCGTTAATTAGGCAAATATAGAAAATAATTGTTAATTCATAATTTAATTGAGTATAAATCTTTAAAAATATCATAGATAGAGACTGTTACAATATCTGGTTCTTTTGGTTTTGGCAAATCTTCTGGTTTAATTCCTTTGGATGAATTTACAGTAAACTTTATTTTGCCTATCATAATTTCCTTGTCCATAGTCTTTTATGTTATAGTTAAAATTTTAAAATATGCCTTATTTTCTTCTGTAACCATCTCTAACAAAGATTTTATTTTCTTTTTCACATACCAATCAAGATCAGAAATCGAAATTCCTTCATGCGCTTTCTTGACAACTTTTTTATGGCCTCTATAAAGATTCAAAAGAGTTTCTCCCCAATAATGCTTTTTCTTTTCGAGTTCTTTTAATATGATCAAGGCATCACTATAATCTATTTCAATTATTTTTTCCTTTAGTTCCATAGTCTTTTATGATTTTCTAATTTCCTATTTCCCTAACGTTTTTTGGTGGAACCCTATGTAATTCTTTATTGTTATCACCTGCGATAATAGCCATTCCTCCCCGTGACAATCCTATTAACGTAAACTCTGTTTTATTCTTTATCAAATCTCTAAAAGTTGGATCAATCGCTAAATCGCCGTTATTAGTCAGGTATACCTTATTTCCTATACTTGACTTAATGAATTCTAATGTCTTCATAGTCTTTTATAGTTTATTAAATATAGCTTTTTTTCGGTTAATATTTACCTTTTTGTTGCTATAATTCCTCGAGGTTGATTGAGTGCCATGTGGCCATATCTGACCATGTCCCAAAAATGATTAAATTTATCTTCTGGTTGATTGATTGCGATTCCGTTTATCACTTTCATTCTGTAATTTTCCTGCTCCTTTCTGGCAAAATGCACTAAATGATTAATTATTATATTAATGGTTTTACCTTTCATGTCTAACAGCCAGTACATTACTGATTTTGATTTATGAATCTTATTAATCGACCAACCCAATAATCTGAGTTCTCTCACCATTTCAACAGTCCCTTTATTTTCGCCGGTATATTTATCAGCACTATCTCCAACGGTTGGAAGTTTTTTATTCATCCCTATTTTTTCAGCAAAGGAATCAATATCTTCCGGGCGTTCGATTGGTTGATAACAAAGTAATTCAGTATAAATATCCGTTTTTGTTTCACCCACACATCCCATAGTATGAGGATGTATTGTGAATCCAAAGTCCATTGCATTAATCTTAGCAACATCTTCTGGCCACTTGTCAATATAATTCACGTGTTGGAAGATTAAACCTTCCGGCGCCGCTCGTATGCCTTCGCCGTATACTTTCCAACGGTATTTATCTGCAATACCTCTTTTTATATTTTCCGGGTGTGGTCGCCTCTTTTCTTCAGGCAAATGGAAATCCTCAAAATGCCAAGGGCAATAGCTTTCAATTTTCTTTCTGACTGATTTTTTTAAATGTAGATTGTCTGTGTATATCGAATGAGTGAAGAAAGTATTCGGATCACCTTCCATGTCAAAGCACCAATGTTGTGTATATTTCGGGTTCCAGTCGTATATCTCCATCATTTCACACCTCATTGAAATTCCTTCAATGTCTTCTTTATCCATCTCCAAGGACTCATTAAAAAATACGATAGATGATGGATATCCCTCTTTATCAGAATCATCAAGACCTCGAAAGTATATTTTATTGCCAAATAATGTGAGTTCAGGAGATTGATTTTCACTAAGGTAATTTGGATATACTTCAATGATCTTCATAAACTTTTTAAAGTCTCTAAATGTATGCTCCCGACAATGCTTCAGGGTGTCACGTAGAATGTATATATCGTGACCCTCGTTTCTGTTATGATCACAGAAGGTATACAGAAAGTGGAAGGTATCGAAAGTTTTGCTGGATCTTGAACTCCCTTCATTGCAAATGACCACTTTACTAGCCGGGTTGTAGTGTTCATCGAAAATAGCGCACATTTCATAGAATATACGGCCAGGATTAAAACTCATTTATATGATGCTACTGTTTTAATTACTTGTCCTATTTCATCTGAAGTAAACCCGCATTCCTCCGATAAAAGAGCATATGCGTTTATGGCCGTTTTAACTTCATCGTCTGAGTGATCATCAATATTAAGCCCAAACAGCTTAAAACTATCTCTGAATTTCGCTATGTAGATTTTTTCCTTTTTCTCTTTGCTTAGGAATATCATTATAAACGATAATATTCTATCGTTTTGAAGTAAGAAGTTCGCTAATTGCCTCATTATAGTAAGGGTTTAATTTAATTCTCCCTTTTCCCATTTTCCCAGGCAGTGATAATAAAACGCTTCAAAGGCATATTGCGTATGCCTATCACTTTCTGATCTCGTTGGAATGCAGGCCCCTTTATTTGTATTTCTTGCATCCCAGAAACTTGCGCTCATACTATCAAAAGAATCGATCTTATAAAGAATTGAATCAGATACTTTCTTTACTATCCTGTACTCTAATCGTTCTTTTTCTTTTGCATTCATTACAGTAGTGGTTTAGCTTGCTTTATTAAATCGCGGAAGTTTGAAAGGAATTTACCCCTTACTTTTGCTGATTTAAATGCTAACGTATGACAAATTGGCCCTTCTATCACATCCATTATTGTGCCGGCCTTATTGACTATGCAATATTTGTCCAAATAATAATTACCCCAATCCGGCTCCCATCCATCATTATAAACATCTCTTAATATTTCAAGTTTGCCGAGTGCTTTATATCTATCTGGAACATCTTTATCGTATAGCCATGCAGGATAATCATTTGTCACAGTATACTCCTCCCATGTCTTAGGGAGTTCTTTTTTATCAATCCGCCATCCATAGCCCATAATTGACTTCTTTACTTTGTGTTTTTTAGTTTTCATAATTTCCTTTACTTCTATTTTGTGACCGTGTGCGCAAATAACTTTAAATTCTCGCCCTCTATGTTTTATTGTATCGCCTTCATTGTAAGTTGCATCTGCCATAATCCATGGCTGTGATTCATATATTTTATCAAATTCCTTTTTGGTAGATTTATCTTTTCTAAATTCTTTCATATTTTTTAGCGTTTCATATAAAGGTAAACCCGCATTGTATACCCACTTAAAAGCCATGTGCATTCGCTTAAGTTTTTTAGTTTTCATAATTAATAAGTCTATTTATTGAAAATCTTCTAATATTTGTCTAGGGATTTTTTACGATATTTGCAATCTCAAACCCTTTAATATCGATAAACCTGATTTTGTAATTTTTGGAGAAGAAACATAATATCTTTTTCCACCTGGGTAAGGCATTATAGCGGGTATAAATAGGAATGCCAATTAATTCATTGTCTTTAGTTATGAATATTACTCGCGTCATAATGTGCTTTTGTTTTGATCGCCTTTATATTTGCCTAGGTTTAGTGACTTACCGTCTATGCTGACATTGATTTGTGATTGCTCAATTTTCTCATCACCAGACGTATTATCAAGTCGGTCAGTCCATCGATGATTAGACTTTAAATTCATGATTGAAGATGCTTCTTTTATTGTACCTCTTTTACCGTTTGCGTAACAATTTGATTCTAAGTTGTTAAGTAACTGCTTTTTAAGTCTTTGCAAGGCCGGAAATCTTTTTGGTAAATCTCTTGTTATTAGATTGTGATATGTTCCAAGCTCTTTAGCTATCTCTCCAATGAAATCATATTTAAATCCTGTCACTTCAACTGCTTTTTCTCCTTGCTTCAAAAAATATGTTTCTTTTTCTTCACTCAATTCAATAGCATCATTAAAAAGTCTAACTGCTTTTCTTATATTCCATTTCTCAGCGTTCTTATTTCCGTATGGTGCTCCTGCTGGCATTTCAATTCAGATTAATCAATGGAAATTGCCTCAAATTGACATCCTGTATATACTGAGGTTTTGTTAATCTCTGCATAACGCATTGACGGTATTTTTCTTTCATTGTTTTTGCGTATCCCTTATTTCCGTATATTGTAGTATTATGTTGCCATTCGGTATAATAATACCTTTCTAAATTATGCATTATTAATCATCGATTCTAATTCAACTATTCGATTTTCGATAAGTATAATTGTCACTTCACTTAAATCATCTTTTGATATTCTCATGATATATTTATTCTCATCTATTCTATTTCTTGTTGAATATTCCTCAACAGCGAAATCATGTGCGGCTTCTGTATGGCCATAGTATAACTGTTTTCTATGTAAAATATCTTTGAAGTCTATATTCAATTCTTTGAAGTCACTCATTACTTGTGTTGATTCTAAATCTACATCTGAATTATTCATGATCAAACAATTTTGATTTGGCAATTATTCCTAGATAATTAATCCTCGGGACTAAATCCATTTTAATGTCAAAGATTCCTTCCTCTCTATCAATCGTTATTTTTGTATCCGGATCAAATACATAGCATTGTTTAATCATTTCATTGCCGTCATCATCAGTAACGATCAATTCAAATGTTTCTCTTGGCTTTACTTTAATGCTTTTCATGCCTTCATTTCTCTATACTTAACAGATCGTTTGGAATTTTCATCGATCATCAATATTTTTCTAATGTGCTTTTCGCTAATATCGCTAATAATACACTCTTCTGCAATAATTTCATTTTCATTCGGATGGGATCTACCGTCTAATCTCTTCTCGATTGCCTGGCAGGTTGTGTTTACTATTTCACTGATTCGTTGTGATGACCTCATATTAATGAGATTGTGTTATATGATTTCTGCAAATCGAATAGAACATATTTCTTGCCAAGGCTCCTAAATCAATGAAATCATAATCGGCTTTCGTTTTATGATATCTACTGCAAGTTGAATATCTTTGTCCGGTGTCAATTTTAGGATTATTGAATTTTTCTATTTCTGGAATAGACCCTAATGTATCCTCTGAAATATAGCCGCTTAACTCATTGTATGTAAATTTAACTACTGATTCTTCCTTATCGAAGTGAGAACAAAGGAATTTATCATAAGCTTTTATTGCTTTCGTTATGTTTGGCGTATCGTATGGACTTTGTCTAATTACCCAGTTTGCAAATATTCCCAATAATTCACCTTTCATTAAATAAAATTCACTTTCCCTATATTGATGCTTAATATCCCTATTTGTAAGTTTGTGTTTTGTCTTTTCCATTATAGTTTTTTTTCGTGAGTCATTCTTTAACTTCAATAAATTCAACTTCTGTGATATTAGTTTCTTTTGTTATGTCCGAAATAGGCATCCATCCCCCGCCATCAGCAATATTAAATCCAATGCCAAGTTCATTATTCATATCTGGATTTTTGTAGCAATATCCAATTGTTATTTCATTATATTCGCTTACAAGCTTATAGAATGTCTGATTTTTAAAATTCATAATTTATAGTTTTTAGTTTAAAATGATTTCATTGAATAAGGTTACAATTTTCAGGATTAAATCCCCTGCCTATTGCCCTATAATGTTCGACCTGGGGATCTTCAGGGCAAACCCCGAAATGTCTTTCGTAATATCCTACGTCAGCATAACGAGGGATTACGCAGCTTGTCATGAATAAAATCAATATGATCGTAAATATTAAAGGTTTCATTGATTATTTATTTTCTTTTCTATGTCACAAATCGTTGCCTCAATTTTAATCCGCTTTGGATGATTTAATGGCAAATATAATTGCATTTCTTTAGCGAATTTGGT
>SDBU01007536.1_pt1 | contig 12522 bp, 4 predicted proteins | sample 2277071 | NCBI WGS metagenome assembly SDBU01 (sample SAMN10397929, study PRJNA504765) | marine sediment metagenome | isolation source: marine sediment core GS08_GC12, 126 cmbsf | place: Arctic Ocean: Gakkel Ridge, Loki's castle | collected 2008
CTGGATTTGGAGGAGGAGGAGGAGGAGGTGGCGAGGGAAACAATGCTAATTCCACAGATGGAGGAGACGGTGGATTTGGTGCTGGAGGCGGAGGTGGAGGTGCCAATAGTGACTCTACAGCTGCCGGAGGACAAGGGGCTCTTGCAGGAGATGGAGGAGATGGTTCTATTGGAGGACTAACTGGTTCAGGCGGAGGAGGAGGCGGCTCTGGGTTTGGTGGAATCATTTTTGCTCGAACAGGAGCTACAGTCACAATCAAAGATTGTACTTTAAAAACCAGTACCGTTGCAAAAGGGTCTGGCGGTACTAGCGCAACGAATTCAGGAGTAGATGGTTTAAGAGCTGGGGAAGCGCTCTATCTGATGGATGGAACCACAGCCATTTTTAACACGGCAGACGGAACGAGTGTGACTCCAGGTGGAACAACGGATTCCGTAATCAGCGGCCCTGGTGGAATTCATAAGACGGGGCCTGGGATCCTCACTCTGCGAGGATCAAACGACTATACAGGTGGAACGGTTATTTCTAGTGGAACAGTTGTTGGAGATACTGATAGTTTACAAGGAACCATCCAAAATGCTTCTGTCTTAGAATTTAATCAGACTGCGAATGGCGCTTTTATTGGAACAATAAGCGGAGCTGGTCAAGTTGAAAAAACAGGAACTAAATTTCTAAGATTCGATACTCCCCAATCTTATACTGGTCCAACGTTCATAAAGGCAGGAATCTTACGAATAATTGCAACTGGAGATATTTCTGCAAGTAGTTCTGTCGAGGTGCAAACAGGTGCCACCTTCCGCGCAAGCGTCAACACAGAGATCCTAAATTTATGTGGGAATGGTTCTGTTGTGATAGATGGTTCCAAAACCCTTACAGCCCGTTATACGGATGATTGCACGATTGAGGGAAACATTACAGGAGGCGGAGCACTTGTAAAAGAAGGGGCTAAGACGCTTACACTTTTGGGTGATAATTTCTATGAGGGAGCGACAACCATTAAAGAAGGCTCCATCATTGGAAATGCGACAAGCATTATTGGTACCTATGTTTTATCTGGCAATAATGTCAATTTGATTTTCAATCAAGAAATCCCTGGGACATATGATGGAAACGTTACGGGCATCTCCCCCCTAATAAAAAAGGGAGATGGGCCACTCACTCTCACAGGTCTTCTAGCAAGTACTGTTCCTATTCATCTGGAAGAGGGCTCTTTGATTGTGATTCCCGATAGCATGAAGGGTCTCTTCAGTCTTGATAATGCGGACGTGAAACTGATCTATGATGCGGGCACATATTGTTATGATAAAACCATTTCAGGGATCGGGGAATTTGTTAGGAGAGGAACTGGTACCTTAACCTTTACAGGAGAAAACACCTTTACAGGACCTACAACGATTGAAGCGGGCACATTACAATTTGCAGCAGGTTGTCCACCTGTTCCTTCTTTAGGTAATGGAGCAGTTGTTTATTCAAGCGATTCTGTCGATGTGCAAACAGGTGGAACATTACAAATCAGTACAGACATAGAGCTGAATAATGTATGTGGGAATGGCTCTGTTGTGATTGATGATGGCGATACCCTTACTGCCCGTTATACGGATGATTGCACGATTGAGGGAAACATCACAGGAGACGGAGCACTTGTAAAAGAAGGAGCTAAGACGCTTACACTTTTGGGTGATAATTTCTATGAGGGAGCGACAACCATTCAAGAAGGCTCCATCATTGGAAATGCGACAAGCATTATTGGTACCTATGCTTTAACTGGCAATAATGTCAGCTTGATTTTCAATCAAGAAATCCCTGGGACATATGATGGAAACGTTACGGGCAGCTCCCCCCTAATAAAAAAAGGAGATGGGCCACTCACGCTCACAGGTCTTTTAGCAAGTACTGTTCCTATTCATCTGGAAGAGGGGTCTCTGATTGTGATTCCCGATAGCATGAAGGGTAACTTTAGTCTTGATAATGCGGACGTGAAACTGATTTATGATGCGGGCACATATTGTTATGATAAAACCATTTCAGGGATCGGGGAATTTGTTAGGAGAGGAACTGGTACCTTAACCTTTACAGGGGAAAACACCTTTACAGGACCTACAACGATTGAAGAGGGCATATTACAATTTGCAGCAGGTTGTCCAGCTCCTTCCTTATCGGTCGGTAATGGAGCTGTTGCTTATTCCAGTAGCTCTATCGATGTGCAAACAGGTGGAACATTAAAAATCAGCGAAAGCATAGAGCTGAATAATGTATGTGGGAATGGTTCTGTTGTAATAGATGATGAAAAAACCCTTACCGCTCGTTATACGAAGGATTGCACGATTGAGGGGGTCATCTCGGGTGATGGAGATCTTGTAAAAGAAGGAGCTGAGAAGCTCACCCTTTTGGGTGCCAATATCTATACGGGAGGGACAACCATCAAGGAAGGATCCATTGAAGGGTTTGCAAAATCAAACACCTCTATGGACAATGGTAGCATCTTTGGAGACTATGATTTAACTGGCAACGATGTCAGCTTGATTTTCAATCAAGAATTCGATGGCACGTATGTGGGGCCAGTTATCGGTATCTCTCCTATAGTTAAAAAAGGCGATGGTATTCTCACCTTGAAAAACTCCGATGTTCCGATCAATCTCGATGAAGGAATTCTTATTTTGGATAGTACCTCTTTGCATAACACCATCTCTTTGGATAATGACGATGTCATTTTAATCTATGAAGATAATGATAATGATTTTGATAGCACCAACGGTAATATGACAGGCCTTGGCCATTTTGTAAAAAAAGGTGATCAAAAACTCACTCTTTCTATTCCAAAAAACTTTAGAGGAACAACAACAGTAGCTGAAGGGATTTTGGAACTCAATCACGCAGAGGCTATCGCAAAGAGCTTTTCTGTAAATATTGATCAAGCGGCTGAATTACTCATTTCACTATCAACTTCGATCCAACGATTGAGTGGAATAGGAACCGTTACAATTGATACAGATCAGGAATTAACTGTAGTTAACAATAGCAATTCGGTTTATGAAGGAAAGATTACTGGAGATGGTAAATTAATTAAGTCTGGAATAGCCGACCTCTTTATTACAGGAAAAGATAATGACTATGCTGGAGGTACAGACATTATAGAAGGAAGTCTTTCAGGGACGACATTGAGCTTAGAAGGCCCCATCTCTATTGCCTCCTCTAGCGAGCTTGTCTTTAACCAAGGGTTTGATGGTACAGTCTCCTCTACCGTTTCCATTTCAGGTGCTGGAGATGTGGTAAAACGGGGCGTGGGTCGCGTTACCTATGTAAATGCTCATACTGGTCCAGATCATACAGGCGATACAATCATTGAGGCTGGACAGCTTGCTGGTGATACAAGTAATTTAATTGGAAATATTATCAACCATGCCACTTTAGTGTTCAATCAGTCATTCGATGGCTCTTACAGTACTCAAGGCATTATCAATGGACCCGGTAATGTATTCAAAGAAGGTGCAGGAATATTGACCTTTACAGGCGATATGACCTACCAAGGTCCCACTACAGTAAAAACCGGAATATTAGCCCTAGATTCACCTGAAGCGATTGCGAAAAGCTCCTCAGTTGATGTGGAACCGGGTGCGGAACTACGTATTGATCAATCTACGTTGATCAATGATTTGCAAGGGTCTGGGACAGTAAATGTTGTAGATGGTGGAACAACTCTTAACATCAAACAGGATACGACAACGGTGTATGGAGGATTGATTACAGGAAGTGGGAAAATCAATAAATCTGGAACAGGGAATCTGGTTTTAATTGGGCCTAATGATTACACAGGCGGAACGCTTATTACCGAAGGGATTTTAACAGGAAACTCTGAAAGCTTGCAGGGAAGCATTGAAAATAATGCCCAACTTGTCATCAATCAATTGTTTAGTGGAAATGATGCTGGAATTATCTCTTTAACCGGAACAGGAGATGTCATAAAAAAAGGAGAAGGGACCTTTACAATCGAAGGAATCTGGTTAAATACAGGAAAAGTGATCATAGAAAAAAGCGGGGTTGTTGTTAATGGATCTATTAACAATGCTAGTGAGACAATTGTTTATTCCAATGCTTGGTTGAAAGGGACAGGATCTGTCAAAAATTTGACTGTTCATGGCACTGTACAAGGAGGAGGATCAATTGGAACTCTGAATGTTGTTGGAACGTATAATCAAGCGCTAGGTTCTTTCCTTGATGTAGAAATCGACGAAAATGGGAATGCTTCCCTAATAGATGTTACTGGTAACGCCATCATTCAAAACAATGCAATCATAAGAGTTTTTCCACAGGTAGGTCTCTATTCACTTGGACAAGAATATGTTGTTATCAACACAACAACAGGAGTTACAGGAGTCTTCTCTGACCTTTTGCTTAATAACGAAGAAGAGCTCGATGGGGCTACCTTGGGAATTCGATACGATCCTAATCAAGTTATTTTATTTGTGACCCCTCTCATAATTTCCAAAGAGACTGCTCCTGGGCAGTTTTTAAATCAGGGCCTTTCATCTCAAATGAATTGGTTGACAGATTCTCTATTGTCCGGGCAACTGGATTGGCATGATCAATCAAAATACTGTTGTCAGCCTCAGACTTGTGTCTACCGTCCATTTATTCTTTATGATTATGCTAGCGGAAGAATACACGAAAAAGATACAACCCTTCGTTCAAGAGTTACAAATAGTATGTTCTTAGCTGGAACCGATATCAATATTGCAGAAGAAGCCTTACTTGGCTTTGCCCTTGGGTATATCAAAGGGCACACCCATTCACAAGATGTGTGTGTTGATGCTTTTGGTGAATCTTATTCTCTAGCAGTTTATGGAAGCAAAGAATGGTTTTGTTGTAATGATCGCCTGATTCTTGATGGATATGCATCTGGTGTTTCTACTTCCTATTCTACTAAACGGGAATCTATAAAAAAGATTAATGGGAAAACACATGGAGGAAGTTTAACAGGAAAAGTTCGCCTAGCCTATGATTGGTGTCCTTGGTATGTTTACCTAAAACCTCAGATCGCTTGTAGCTACAATTATACTCGTATTGATGGTTTCACAGAAAATAGCTCTTCAAAGAAAAGAATATGCCAAGAAAAAGCTGTTGCAGATTTCTTGAATGGAGAAGCTTCGCTTGCCTTGAATGTCCCTATTATTACTTGCTCTTGGTGTATATTACCGGAAGTAAAGGCAGGATATATTTATGACTTTTTCAATACAAAAACGAAATTTGATGCTTTTACCCCTGCATTTCCTGAATTTGGCAGCACGTTGACAGTTGATGTCATTAATCGTGGACAGTGGTTCCTTCGAGGTGGGATTTCACTCAATGGTAAAGGCGATACTAAGATTGGCATCCATTACGAAGGTGTTTATGGAAATCGCATAACCAACCATAGCGTTCGTTTTGGATTTAAGGCAGGTTTTTAACATAAAGCCAATTAGCTAGATCAGACATGGATCCCTGAGATAGGGATAGCGAGGTCTTTGTATTGCGCGAGAAAAGGAAAAACAGAATCTTTCAGAAAGATTTCTACCTGCTCTTTTGCTCTACCCACTTCAATCTGTGAGCACGACTGTAGTTCTTCCTCGGAAAGCCCCAATTCTTTCACGTGATTGGGATCTTCACGAAGCTTTTCGTGAACCTCTTGCCGATCTTTCCCCCTTTTTACCGCGAGCATCAAAATATTTTCCAGTGCCAGTGCAGGAAGATGCTGCTCAAGATTCTTCTCAATCTTGTCTGTATGGATCTGCAGATGAGAAAAAACATGGGTGAGAAGACAGAGGATCGCATCTGCCGATAAAAAAGCTTCGGGGATGACGATCCGCCGTCCCGCGGAATCATCTAAAGACCGCTCGAGCCATTGCGTGGCGTGGGTATAACTTGGATTCTGACACAAAGAAAGAAGAAACCGAGCGAGACTACAAATCCGCTCAGAATAAATGGGATTTTGTTTATGGGGCATCGCAGAAGAGCCCACTTGTTTTTCTTCTCGTCCTTCGACCATCTCTCCTAAGTGGGAGAGTAGACGAAGATCTGTAGCGCATTTATGACTACTTCCACCTAAACCTTCAAGAGCAGCGAAAATGCGCACATCTTGCTTGCGTGTATAGGTCTGTCCGCTGATGCAAAAGCATTTTTCAAAACCCATTTCCTTTGCAACAAGAGAGTCGAGTTTGTCGACTTTTGCGCTGTCATGATCGAGAAGGACCATAAAAGAAGCTTGGGTTCCCGTCGCTCCCTTAAGGCCCAAGAAATGGAGGTCATCGAGACGGGCGAGAAGGTCATTGGTATCGATCAACAAATCTTGGAGCCAAAGACAAATCCGCTTGCCGATGGTTGTCGGTTGTGCCGGCTGGAAGTGGGTGTAGCCAACGGTTGGAAAACCGGCATATTCATCGGCCAAGTTTGCGATGATGCGCAATAGCTCGATGCTCCTTCCAACCAAAAGCATGAGCCCTGTTTGCATTTGAATCAGGTCGGTATTATCGGTCACAAAAGCAGAAGTAGCCCCAAGATGAAGAATTCCTTTTGCCTCTTTGCACTGCTCGGCAAAAGCATGGAGATGGGCCATCACATCATGGCGGGTTGTTTTTTCAATCTCGGCCACCCTTTTGTAGTCGATGGTGTCGAGATGTTTTTCCATGGCGGCAATTTGCTTTTCTGTGATCGGAAGGCCAATCTCTTTTTCAGCCTTGGCCAATGCAAGCCAAAGCTTTCTCCAGGTGGTGTATTTTGTCTGCGGAGAAAAAATGCTGCACATTTCTTTGCTAGCATAACGACTTTCTAAAGGAGAAGAGTAAGAATCTACAGCTTGTGTTGAATCGATTGCAACACCTCGCGAATCCGGATTTTTTGTTCCCTAGACGGCTTGAAAAGAGGATTGAACAATTCTTTTTCGATGCGTAAGAGCTCTTTGACGATTTGCTGTGCGACATTAGGCGCCCGTTTGTCTTTTTGCGCTAAAGGAAAGCGCTCACGAATCATCGCAAGAAATTCTTTTTTGCTTTCACCATGGTAATTTTTGATGATTTCTTCTTTTTCTTCTTTTGGGCAGTCGCGAGTGGCAAGAGTATAGATTGCCTGCCGAGGCATTGTGTCGACCTTATCTTGAAGAAATTTTGGCATGCTCGAATAGAGCTCATAGTATTGCAAAAAATTATAAGGAGTTTGCCGGTTGCCATAGGTGCTAATCAACCAAGAGCTAAAAGCTCCATCCCGATACTTTTTGAACAATTTGTGCGCACGCTTGATCCGTTCTCCATGTAAAATCGCTGCTTGATTGTTGATTGCTTTGACTTCAGAAGTGATCGCCGATAAAAATTTGAGATCAGAAGAGATGTCGAGATGTTCTTTGCAATACTCACTCAAAATATTGCGCAGGTGTTCTTCCTCATTCTCCGTAAGAGGCGTAACTCGGAAGACTCCAGAAAAGCTCGAAAGTTTCCCACTCGCACTCATCTCAGCGAGATCAGTCATTTTGGAAAGTTTTTTCGACGCTTTCGCAAAGCGCGATGTGAGAAGATCATTCACTTTAACCATAGCTATTCTGAAGTCTAATCAAACATTGACAAATTTTGCCAGATTTTTCAAAAAAATCAGAAAATCCACTCCAAGCGCCCTTCGATCTGATTGATATGGGTTTTCTTATTGAAAAGCCCTTTATACCCGAGAAGGAAGGATCCGCCATTGCAGTGTGTCCATTTGATCCCGGCTTCTGGAGATCCAAGTTGCACATTGGAGTCATAGCTAGTCGCATCTATTACACAAGATTGGCCCACAAAACTTGCCGGCTGTTTTGACTTGTGCAAAGGGAATTCTCCTACCCATGAAGCTCCAAAATAAGGCGCATAGCAGTAGCAGTCACAATCCACATCATAATACCACTTGAGTCCTGCTTCTCCACGGAGCATATGTTGGTCCTTAGATTTTACTCGAAGATTGAGGCTCGTTGCTCCCTTTTCTTTAAAGCTCTCGTGATTGAAGTAGTGATAATCGGCTGAAGCAAAAGGCTCAAACGTGCTGCATCCACAATTCCAATTGTACGTTAGACCCAAATGGCCTGTCGCAAAATAGTTCCAAAAGTCGCTTCGCGCAGTCCGATCAACATTTGCAAAAACGATTTTGCGTTTCAAATCATTGTCACTCGCCCCGCCAAGTGCCGAGAGATCGACGCTGAAGCAGTCGCAGTGCCAACTGCCATACAAGCCGCCATAAAAGCTATTGATATTGCCTCTTCCCCCGTTGTTTCTCCAGAGGAGATAGGTATGTGTGTATCCCAAAGCTCCGCCGAAGTAAAAACAAGGAGAGCAGCAATAATCCATCCCGACAAGGCCCCCTGCTGCATCGGCATTATAGCGGCGCAAGTTGTCGAGACGTTTTTTATTGTCCATGATGTTGCCAAAACCGGCGGCCCAAGCGCTAGCATTGCAATCACAAGAACAACAATCGCGTGGGCTGCAGCACAGCTCAAAGAGATGCTGAGAAAGAATATCAGCTACATAGCTATTATTCCGGGCATTGATCCACTCAAGTGCTCCAAAGCGAACCCCAGAAAGAGAAGTCAAAGCTGCATTGACTTCACTATTACTGAGCGTTCCTAAAGCCTCTACCATCAATGCAAAGTCTGAGTTTGGCACAATGTCGGTAGACTTGATACATTTGACGACATCAGCAGGTGGACCAGAATCGATGATTTGATCCTCAAAAAGACGGGTCGTTTCAACAGTGAGGATGACGCTGCTATAAGTTGGTACAATTTTAATGAGATTTTCCAGATCACCAATTTCAATGATTGAATTAAATTCCGTTCCATTCGTTGGAGCATCGATGATGAGGTATTGTGTCCCTATAATGTAATTTCCTGGATTTACGATAACTACAAGATTTCCGGCGAGATCTGCATTTGTGGCACCCATAATGAAATCGCGAATCGTACCATTTGGAGTGATATCAACCTCGAGAGTTCCCCCACCGCCCTGTTTATATTCGCCTTCCATAATGATGGTTCCCACGCCGTTCACACCTGGTTTAACTACCCCATTGTTGGTGAGATTCCCACTGTCGGTGATCGCTCCATTCGTTTTGAGAGTGAAGTTTCCACTTAAAGTTCCCTGTTGGTCGACAAAAACAGGAGTGATAATTGAGCTATTGATCCTCAGTTCACCATCTTCCACCGTCGTTGTTCCCGAATAGGTATTGTCTCCTGTTAATGAAAGAAGATGAGAACCCTGTTTTACGAGACCAGTATTAGGGTCATCGGGATTACCTCCTCCAACTCCAATATTCCCCTCGATGGGGTGTTGGAGAAGGACATCACTTGTAATATTGAAGGTCAACTTACTTCCCGACATCATGAAGATGTCTTTTCCTAAAGCGCCAGTCCCTGCAGCAGGATCTGTATTGGCATTCCCAGAATCACCAGCTGAAGCGGAGTTTCCAGAAAAGTTGGCCGACCCCTTAATAGTGAGATCACCCCCATCTTGAATAAAGATTGCTCCCCCAAAACCAGCTCCTTTGCCACCAAGACCGCCGCCACTACCGGCGCCTAGAGCTCCGCGGAGACGCGGATCCGATATATCGCGGAAGGCGTCACCAAGCAGATTCCAGCCGAGGACGAAAAAGAGAATGAATAGCCCCGGGATGACGACGGTATGCCAGTAGGCCAGCGGGTTGCCCGGCGGGCCGATAATCCAGTTTCGGGCGAACTGGATCATCTGTCCCCAGTCGGCAGAGCCCTCGGGCGCACCGAGGCCGAGAAAGCTCAGTCCGGCGGCCGCCAGTACCATCGCGCCGATATCGAGCGACGCCATCACCAGCGATGAGTAGATGGCGTTCGGCAGCACGTGACGAACGATGACGCGGGCGTGTGAAGCTCCGATGCCGCGGGCGGCCTCGACGTAGTCTTCCTCGCGGACGGCCAGAATATCACCCCTGACGAGCCGGGTGTAGGAAGGCCACTGGACGACAATCAGTGCCAGGATGACGCTGTTCAGGCTCGGCCCAAGGGCAACCGTGATCGCCATCGCCAGTATCAGTCCGGGAAATGCCATGAAGACATCGGTGATGCGCATGATGACTTCATCAACGATGCCCCCGAAGTAGCCGGCAACGCTGCCGAGAAAGATGCCGATGACGAGAACGGCGCCCATCACCGACAAGCCGACCCGGAACGCCGAGCGGGTCCCCCAGATGACACCATAGAGAACGTCGTACTGTCCCTGGGTGGTGCCGAAGGGATGCTCCTCGCTGGGCGGCTGCGGTGTCGGCGAGTAGCCGTCCCGGGGAATCTGGTCGGTCCTGGTATGCCCTTCCGGCGGCGGAGCGATCACCGGGGCGAAAACGGCAATGACTATGAAGATCAGGATCATGACGAAACCGGCAATCGATAGTGGATTGCGGCGCAGCTGATAGAGGAAGTAGCGGAAGCCGCTCATGACACTTGCCCCCCAAGTCTGACACGCGGGTCAACACGGGCATAAAGTAGATCGACGACGAGGTTGGTGAGAACGAACAGGACGCCGTTAAAAAGGGCGAAGCCAAGTACCGACGGTACGTCCAGGTTCACCGCCGATTCCGCCGCCCACCAGCCTAGGCCCTTGTAGTTGAAGATCGTCTCGGTAATGACGACGCCGTTGATGATCGCCGCGAAGACATAGCCGGAGACGGTCAACACCGGAATCAGGGCGTTCTTCCGGGCATGCTTGTTGATCACCGTCTTCTCATCGAGACCCTTGGCCCGCGCCGTCAGCATGTAGCCCTTGCCGAGCGATTCGAGCATACTGGAACGCATCAGGCGCATCACGAAAGCGAGATTGACAACCGTCAGCGTCACCACCGGCAGGACGAGGTGCCTCAGGGCGTCGCCGAGTACGCGCAGGTTGCCGTTAAGGATAGCGTCTATCGTGTTGACCCCCGTGTAGCGGGTAAACTCATCCGAATGCACCAGGATACTGACGCTGGTGGACAGCCGCTCAGGTGGCAGGAGTCCCGAAAAGAAACCGTAGAAGACGATCAGAAGTACCAGACCCAGCACGAACGTCGGCAGCGACCAACCGATGATGGCGCCGAGCCGGGTGACGTGATCCGCCATCTTGTCCTTGTTGGCGGCGGCTTTGGTGCCGAGGATGATGCCGCCGATGATGATCAGCGGCGTCGCGAAGATTGCCAACTCCAGCGTGGCCGGCAGGAAATCCAGGATTGCCTCGCTGACCGGCTTCGAGACCACCTTTGACCAGCCGAGGTTGCCCTGGAACACCTGGCCCATCCAGTTGCCGTACTGCACCCAGATCGGGTCGTTGAGACCGTACTTTTCGATGATGGCCGGTAATTCGGAGAACTGCCGTGGTTCTTTGACGTAGAGCGCCGCCCGCTCGATCGGGGAGAAGAACTGCAGGATTCCGAATATCAGCAGGCTGACGCCGAACAACACCGGAATGAGCATCAGCAGCCGGCGAACAATGTAGGCCCGAAACTCCAAGGCGTCAGTTCTCCTTCACAAAGACGGGGAAGACCCTGTCGAGGGCCCTCCCCGCCTTCTCGGCTAGTTCTCTACTACCATTCATGGGCGAGATGTCGCTCGCCCGTCCAGCAGTGAACTAGTACTCCTTGCTGAGCTCGTAGAGGTTGCCGAATTGCCCGCTGAGGACCGGGTTGAAGTAGTACCCCTTGACCCAGCTGCGGAAGTAGCGCCGGCCGAGCGCCTGGGACAGGATGAAGCTCGGCACGTCGTCGACGTAGAGCTGGTCGAGTTGCCGGTAGATGGCCTCTCGTTCGGCGGGCGTCGTCGCCGAGATACCCTGGCCGATAAGGGCGTCAACCTCGGCGTTGTCGTAGTTCTGCCAGCCGGAAAAAGTGCCGCTGCTGTGCATGAACGGGTAGGCGAAGTTGTGGGCATCCGGGTAGTCGGCCAGCCAGCCGATCTGGAACATCGGCAGTAGCTGAGCGTACATGCCGCGCAGCAGCGTCGGCCACTGCATCACCTGGATGAGTACCGTGAACTTCTCGTTGATGCTGAACAGGTTCGCCTGCAGGATTTCGACGCCTGTCTTGCGGGTGAGGTTGCCAGCGTTGTAGGCCACCGTCAGTGTGAAGCCATTCTCCCAGACCTCGCCACCCCATGCCAGTTTGAAGTGTTCCTCGGCCTTGGCCAGGTCATAGCTATAGCGCGGCGCGTCGGCATCGTAGTAGGAGAGACCATCGACGATCGGCGAGCCGACCTGCTGGGCCTCGTTCTTCAGAGCATCCGTCAGGTAGGTCTCCCAGTCGAAGGCATAGGCCATGCCTTTGCGGACGTCGATGTCGGTAAAGAAGTCCAACGGGATGCCTTCGCCGTCGAGTTGGTCGGAGCCGACGAAGGTGCTCTCCTCGCTGATGGCGAACTGGAAGAAGATGGCGTCGTTCTGCAGGGTCGGCAGGTCCTTGTACACGGTCAGACCCTCGACGCCCACGAGCTGGTCGATGTTGGCGCGGGGCACGTCGACGAGGTCGGCGTCACCGGCCTCGAGC
>SDBU01007537.1_pt1 | contig 12521 bp, 13 predicted proteins | sample 2277071 | NCBI WGS metagenome assembly SDBU01 (sample SAMN10397929, study PRJNA504765) | marine sediment metagenome | isolation source: marine sediment core GS08_GC12, 126 cmbsf | place: Arctic Ocean: Gakkel Ridge, Loki's castle | collected 2008
TATCAGGGAATGTGTGGTAAGGAACTGGGGGCTGATTTTGTGTTTTGCTGGCCTAGCACTGAGCTGGCGGTAATGGGACCAGATGGAGCAGTCCCAATAATATTCAGAAAAGAGCTGGAAAGGGCAGATAATCCCGAGGAATTACTAAAGCAGAAGATAAAAGAGTACAGAGAGGAATTTGCCAATCCCTATAAAGCTGCCGGAGACTTACATATTGATGATGTAATCGACCCTGCAGAAACAAGACCCAGACTGATAGAAGCTTTGGAAATGACAATAAACAAAGTGGAAGAAAGACCTAGCAAGAAGCACGGGATTATACCGACATGAATACCTGCCGGTTAAGGTAAAGCCCTTCTATAATGAGCAAACCTAAACCAATCTCTGTATGAGGCTCTGTCAGCAAACTTGGCAGCCCTTACTACGGAGGCTTAGCTATGAGTATGCCTTTAGAGGGTATCAGGGTTTTGGATTGCACCATATGGCAGATGGGCACAGTGGCCAGTGCTCTGCTTGCTGATTTGGGAGCTGAGGTAATTAAAATTGAGGAACCAGTAGGCGGTGACCCAGCGAGAGCAATCAAGCGGATAAGAGATAAGCCGGTAGAACTCCCGAAGGGGAGGAATTGGTATTTTGAATATAACAACCACAATAAGAAAGGAATCACCCTTGACTTAAAGAGCGAAGCGGGTAAGCAAGTCCTCTTCAGGTTAGTGAAGAAGTCCGATGTTTTTGTCCAGAATTTTCGCCTTGGGGTAGTAGAAAGGTTAGGCATAGATTACAAAACTCTCTCTGATTATAACCCCAGGATTGTCTACGCTTCAGCTACCGGTTTTGGCAGTCGAGGGCCTGATGCTGGTGAGCCAGCCTTTGACCTTTTGGGACAGGCACGGTCAGGTTTGATGACTTTTTCCGGGGAGCCTGATGCCCCCCCTGTGATTCATGGTGCCGGCATGGCTGACCAAATAGGCGCTATAATACTGTCCCATGGAGTGCTGGCGGCACTACTGGTTAGGGAGCGTCTGGGGATAGGTCAAGAGGTTGAGGTATCTCATCTGGGAAGTGCCATAACGCTTATGGGTCTTGGAGTCTTTGCCACTGTCGTCACTGGTCAGTCCCCACCCCGCTCAAGTCGCAAACAAGCCGCTAATCCCTTATGGAACGTTTATAAATGTAGTGATGGTAAATGGATTACATTGGCTATGCTTCAGCCTGATAGGCAATGGCCAGCAGTATGTAAAGGGTTAGAGCTACCAGAACTGGTTGATGACCCTCGATTCTGTAACATGGAAAGGCGGCGCGAGAATTGCGGTGAAGTTATCGCTATCTTTGACAAGGTATTTGCTACTCAGACCTGTGCCGAATGGATGAGGCGCCTTAAGCAGGCTGGCGATGTTATCTGCACACCAGTTAATACTCTGGAAGACCTACTTCATGACCAGCAAGCTATAGAGAATGAATATATAGTGGATTTTGACCACCCGGCACTAGGCAAGATTAAATTTGTCGGATTACCAGTCAGATTCAGTAAAACCCCAGGAGCAATACGGCTGCCAGCTCCTGAGTTTGGACAACATACCGAGGAAGTCCTGCTTAATATCGGTGAATATAGCTGGGAAGAGATAGGTGAACTAAGAAGCAAGGGAGTTATTTAAGATATATTGGCTAACCAGAATAGAGGAGCTTAATAGTAATCGGGGTCAGCAGGCAAAGAGTCTGAAGGCACAAGGCAAAACGGTGCTCGGCTATTTTCTTCTTCTCCTCACAGTCACATAGAGGTCTATCTTTACAAAGCTGATTTTGGGGGCTAAAATAGATACGATTATGGGCGGTTAGCTCAGTGGTTAGAGCGCTTGCTTCACACGCAAGAGGTCACTGGTTCAAGTCCAGTACCGCCCACTCTAAATAGGAAAAGGCGGCTCGGAGCACATCGGCAGTCTTGGTCGACTGGTCAACCTCGATGTGCCCGATTCTAAGACTGCCTCTAATAGGACTACTTTCCCTCCAGTAATTCAGCAATCTCCACCTTCCCCTTCTTGATGTACTCCGCCTGCTTGGGGTCAAGAATCTCCGGTAGCGCCAGAAATTCCCCTACATGCTCCTGACCCATTATGTCCTCGGGTAGCTGGCTTAACTCTGAATCCCGTGCTAAAATTGAAGCAGCTTACAGAGGGGATAAGCCAGGGAGGAAGGAGATGGGGAAGATACTTATCGGCACTTGCTCCTGGACTGACCCAACGCTTATAGGCTGCGGCCGCTTTTATCCAAGTTGGGCCAAGTCAGCCGAGGCGAGACTGGTACATTATTCAAGTCAATTCAGGCTTGTGGAAGTAGACAGTAGCTATTACTCTCTACCTAATGAGAAGACAAGTCGGCTGTGGGTAGAGCGCACACCCGACAACTTCACCTTCGATGCCAAAGCCTTCAGGCTCTTCACCCAACACCCGACACCATTAGCCGCATTGCCGACTGACCTCAGATACGCCCTGCCTGCTGAACTGAAGGGGAAAACCAATGTCTACCAAAGGGAGATGCCTGATGAACTGCTTGGGGAACTCTGGCGAAGGTTTGAGCGAGCTCTTCTGCCCCTGGACAGCATGGGCAAGCTCGGTGTCGTGCTTTTCCAGTTCCCGCCCTGGTTTTTCCCTGGCTCTGCGCAGCGCCAATACATCCTGGAGTGCAAGGAGAGGCTGACACAATACCGCTTGGCGATAGAGTTCAGAAACAATGCCTGGCTGAATGAAAAGAACGAGAAACAAAACCTTGATTTCCTCAGGGAAAATGACCTCCCATTGGTGTGCGTCGATGAGCCACAGGGTTTCAAGTCAAGTGTGCCTCCCATCGCTGAGGTCACCTCAGACATAAGCTTGGTGAGGTTTCACGGTAGGAATCGGGCAATGTGGGAGAGGAGTGGAATCACACCGGCAGAGCGCTTTGATTACCTTTACACCAAGGAAGAATTGCAGGAGTGGGTTCCTCGCCTCAGGAGGCTGGCTAGTGAGACACAGCAGCTGCACATATTGTTCAATAATTGCCGTGACGATAAAGCAGTGGGCAACGCACGGCAGATTGTCCTTATGCTAGATTAGGAGAGTTGCCCTATCCATTACTGCGTAGTAAAATTAACCAAGCTTCAGTTTGCGCAGAGAGGAGACCAATGGACATTGTAGAGGCCATACGCTCACGAAAGAGTATAAGGGGCTTTAAGCCAGCTCCAGTTCCTAAAGAAGTCCTCAGGGAAATTCTGGATATCGCCAGGAGAGCACCTTCAGCAATGAATGCACAGCCATGGAATATCACCGTTGTCACCGGAGAAGTGCTAGCTAACATCAATAAGGCCATCATTGAGTTAATGAATGCTGGGGTAGAACGACACCCAGACCTCCCGTTCATACCCTATGAAGGCATCTACAGGCAGCGCCAAGTAGAGCTTGCTATCCAGATCTTCAAGCTTATGGATATAGCCAGAGAGGACAAGGCAAAGAGAGCTGAGTGGGGGCAAAGGGGCTTCCGTTTCTTCGATGCGCCAGCAGCCATCATCCTGTCTATGGATAGGTCGGTTGATAAATTCATTTCCCATTTTGACATCGGTGCCATAGTACAGACCATCTGCCTTACCGCACTAAACTACGGCCTTGGTACTTGCATTGAAGACCAGGGCATAATGTTCCCTGAGGTATTGAGGAAGTTTACCCCCATACCCGAGTCCAATGAGATACTTATCAGCATCGCTATCGGCTATCCGGATTGGGACTTCCCGGCAAACAAATTGGAGACCGAACGAGAGCCGCTGGAAAAATTTGTCACCTGGTGCGGCTTCGCTTAAACATCCTTCGTAGCTTATATCACGGTAAATGCCCCCACACTGGCAGCGAGGGTAAGTATAATGACAGAAATTATTCTGGCAAGACATGGAGAAACTGAGTGGAACGTAGAGGAAGTATTTAGGGGCAGGATTAATGTTGAGCTGAATGAAACTGGAATAAAGCAGGCAGAACTACTGGCTGAATATTTGACTGATTCAAAGATAGGCGCCATTTACTCCTCCCCATTAAAGCGAGCCTTAAAGACGGCGGAAATAATTGCTGGCTATCACAAGCTTGATGTTGAAATTGCTCCCGGTCTCATAGATTTTGATTATGGAAAATGGCAAGGCTTACCCCATCAAGAAGTAAAGGATAAATATAAAGAGCTTTACGCAGAATGGATTAATAGTCCCGATAAAGTAAAAATGCCGGCTGGTGAAAGCCTAAATGAGGTCAGGAAAAGAGCTATCGGTGTGGTGGATAGTGTAATAGCCAAATATAAGGGCACCGTAGTCCTGGTATCTCACCGCGTGGTGAATAAAATTTTAATATGTGCTCTATTGGGGCTGGATAATTCTCATTTCTGGAATATAAAACAAGATACCGGCGGAATTACCACTTTTATTTATGAAAACGAACGGTTCATCCTTACCGAGCATAATAATACATCCTATCTGAAACCCATCCACAAAGCTCCGCTCAGCGATTTTTAGCAAAAGGAGATGAGCTAATGAACACGAAAAGGTTTACAGCGTTAGCACTCTCGGTATCACTGGTTATTGGGGTTATCCTGACCGGGGGCTGCGCTGGTAAAGAAATCGAGACTCCAGTTGAGGAAGCACCAACCCAGCTAGTCCAAGATGTCACAGCCCAAGAAGCGTTTACCTTGATACAGAATAACCGGGATAATCCAGACTTTGTGATTATTGATGTACGAACACCAGAAGAATTTGCTGACGGGCATATAGAAGATGCTATCAACCTAGACTTCTATTCTGAAACCTTCCGGGATGAAGTCGACAATTTGGATAAGAACAAAACCTATCTCATTTACTGTCGAAGTGGAAATCGTAGCGGAAGCGCCTTGAATATAATGGCAGAGCTCAATTTCAGGGAAGTCTACAATATTTTGGGTGGGATTAACCAGTGGAAAGCAGAAGGATTGCCAACCACAAAATAATACCTCTTTTTGAAACCCATCTATAAAGCTCCGCTCAGCGATTTTTAATCACCTGTTTCGGCCCAGTGACTAACTCAAACTCCCTGCACTCCGCTATAATATAGTTAGATGAAGCAGTAAAATAGCATAGGTCAGGCTAACCAAGTTTATCTACCAAGACGTCTGAAGGAATTAATCATGTCATATGAATGCAGTAGGTGTGGCAGGATTGTGGAAAAACTTGTGCCCATTGACGACGCTTATCGGTCAGCACAAGACTCAGCACAATATAGTGAACTTCTTGAGATGCCATACACTTGTACTTGTACTTATACTGACTACGTCTGCATCACTTGTGCAAAGGAGATGCTCGGAATCTCAGACGAAGATCTTATTCGTGAGGAGCGCTTAACAAAGATAGAAACTGAGTTTCAGATTAATCTACTCAAGGGACGGTTATCTCAGGTTGTAATTGAGACGATTTTTCAGGAATTTGGATACGAAGTTTACCCATACGGGTATGAAAGCTACCTAACGAATATTATAAAATCTATGAGAAAGGGAAATGCAAATATAGCAGTTAGAAAATTACGAGCTACGCCAGACCTCATTGTCTACGACCGAGAATTGAACGATGGTTTTTTCCTTGAGGTTAAAGCTACAAATACACCTGACGAGACCAAATTCTGGATTTCTAAGCCCACAATTCAAAGTTACATCACTTATTGGCCAGAGGCAATACTAATCATCTACTGCATACAATCAATGAATATCTACTGTCGTGAGATGAAGGATATTTCCCCTGAGCAGTTACCGATTGAGCAAGGCCCTATTATAGACGGCCATGAAACCTATGTCGTCAACCTACAGTCTGGGTTTCTTACATTACCAGAGTATTTTCGTCTAATTGAAGCTGATAGATACCAAGATTTCTGCCAAAGGATTCGAGGGGTTTTACAGAATTTCCACCAGTCAGCAGTTTGAGTTAATAGATGTTCCACCTATCCGCTATCCTCCCCACTCTGCTATAATGAGGCTATGAAGAAGCCGCTTTTGGTGCTGTTTGATGGCAATGCCCTGGTGCATCGCGCCTTCCACGCTCTACCACCACTGACGGTGAGTAAAACTGGTGAGATGGTAAGTGCCGTTTACGGCTTTGCCCTCATACTGCTGAAGACAATAAATGAATTAAAGCCTACTCACTATGCCATTGCCTTTGACAGGAAAGCGCCTACCTTCAGGCACCAAATGTTTGACCAGTATAAGGCACAGCGACCCCCGACCCCTGATGAACTGGTCAATCAGCTGGGGCGGGTAAAGCAGCTGGTTGGAGCCTTCGATATCCCCATTTTTGAACTTGATGGCTATGAGGCGGATGATGTTTTAGGCACCCTCAGCCACCAAGCTAGCCAGCAGGACATTGATACTATCATCGTTACCGGCGATGCTGACACTATGCAACTGGTGTCACCCACAGTAAAGGTGCTTACGCCGAGGCGAGCCTTTGGCGATACCGTACTCTATGATGAAGCTGCCGTAAGCCAGAAATATGGCGTTGAGCCTGGGCAGGTTGCTGACTTTAAGGGACTGGTAGGTGACACATCGGATAATATCCCCGGCGTTCCCAACATAGGTCCAGTCACCGCAGCTAAACTTCTCAGGCAATTGGGCACCATAGAGCAAATCTATGCCCATATAGACGAGGTAACACCGCCTAAGCTCCAGGCTCTACTACGGCAAAATGAAGCCATTGCTCGCCAGAGTAAGCAGCTGGCTACTATCGTTACCCAGATGCCGATTACCCTTAACCTGGATGACTGTCAGGTCAGCCATTATGACCGACATAGGGTAACCGAGCTTTTCCGCGAGCTTGAGTTTTTCAGCCTATTGCCTAAATTGCCCGAAGCGGAAGGAGAAGTACCCGAAACCACTGCCCGGGTTGAAACTAAGCCACCTCCTCAGAGAGACTATCACATTATAAATACCACTCCAGCCCTTGATGAGCTCCTAAACCGTCTGTCAGCAGCTAAGTCCTTTGCTTTTGACCTGGAGACGACGAGTGTAAACGCTATGTCGGCTCAAATGGTAGGTATATCGCTATCGCCAGCTCCGGGTGAGGCTTACTACATCCCTGTCGGTCATGTCGGCTGGGGACAGGTGGAGCAACTGCCACTAGGGCAGGTCATTGACCGGCTTAAGCCCCCCCTGGAAGATGTTACCCCAGTCAAGCTTGCCCATAACGGTAAGTATGATATGACAGTGCTGGCTGAGTATGGGGTAACCGTCAATAACCTGAGCTTTGACACGATGATTGCCGCCTACCTGCTGGGCGAGAAATCCCTAAGTTTGAAAGCCCTCGCCTTCAGCAAGCTGGGTATTGAGATGACACCTATCACCGACCTTATCGGCTCAGGAGCCAAGCAGATTTCAATGTCACAGGTCGGGGTAAATCAGGCTGCCAATTACTCCTGTGCTGATGCCGACATCACCGGACAACTGACTGAACTATTAAAACCAGAGCTTCAGCAACAGGGGCTATGGCGTTTATTCTCTGAGGTTGAGATGCCACTGGTGCCAGTACTTGTCCACATGGAAAGGAACGGGGTAGCCCTGGATACAGACTTACTGAGACAGATGTCGCACCGCCTTGGCGAGCAGTTACTCAAGCTGGAGGCGGAGGTATATAATAGTGTCGGTCACCGCTTCAATATAAGCTCTCCCCAGCAATTGAGTGCTGTCCTGTTCCAGGAACTGAGACTACCCCTACCCCGCAAAACAAAGGGCGGCTATTCTACTGAGGCTTCGGTGCTGGAGGAGCTACGTGGAACCCACCCCATAATAGAATTTATCTTGGACTACCGCCAGTTAGCCAAGCTCAAGTCAACCTATATTGATGCCCTGCCCAGCTTAATCAACCCCAAAACAGGGCGAGTACATACCAGCTTTAATCAGACAAGGACAGCTACCGGTCGGCTTTCCTCCAGTGAGCCAAATCTACAAAATATACCCGTCCGCGGTGAGCTAGGGAAAAAGGTTAGGCAGGCTTTCATTGCCCCGCCCGGTTCTTGCCTCCTGGCTGGAGACTATTCACAGATTGACCTCCGCGCCCTTGCCCACCTGTCTCAAGACAAGAGTCTCCTAAGCGCCTTCCGCCAGGACGAGGATATTCATGCAGCCACCGCTGCCCAGCTCTTTGGCGTAGGCGCCTCACAGGTAACACCAGATATGCGCCGACTGGCTAAGACGGTTAATTTCGGCGTCATCTACGGTATGAGCGACTACGGGCTGGAACAGGCAACAGAGCTATCGCGGGAAGAGGCTGCCCAGTTTATTGCCTCATACTTTGAAAAATACACCGGGGTAAAGCAATATCTTGAATCTACCAAAGAGCAGGCAAGGCAAGCCGGCTATGTTCAAACGCTGCTGGGTAGAAGGCGCTCTATCCCCGAAATCAACTCCTCCAACCGACAGGTGAGAGAGGCTGCCGAACGCATGGCAATAAATATGCCGGTGCAGGGGACATCAGCCGATATCATAAAGGTGGCTATGATTAACCTGTACCGAGAGATGGACAAGCGCCGACTGAAAAGTAAGATGCTGCTTCAGGTGCACGATGAGCTTGTCTTTGAAGTGCCTCAGGAGGAGCTGGAAGAGATGCGCCAACTGGTGCCCCAGGCAATGTCCACGGCTATAGAGCTTAGTATCCCATTAAAAGTAGACATCAAGACCGGCAGCAAGTGGGGGGAGATGGAATAACTAGAAATGCCTGAGCTACCTGAAGTAGAGACCATAAAAAATGAGCTCCTGCCCCACATTGTCGGGCGTTGTATTACTGGCATTACCCTGTTCTGGGAGGGGATAGTTCGCCAGCCCTCGGTTCAAGAATTCTGCTCTCGCCTTATTGGGCAAAGGATAACCAATGTGGCTCGGCGCGGTAAATATCTCATCCTAGGCTTAACCAGCAGTGAGGTATTAATTATCCACCTGAAAATGACTGGCTCGCTACTAATAAAGCCAGCCTCGGCTGAGCCTACTAAATTTACCCGTGCCATACTCCACCTGGATAAAGAAACCCAGCTTCGCTTTCGTGACCCACGCAAGCTGGGGGTGATGTGGCTGGTAGAGGATAAAAATACCATTGTTGGTAAGCTTGGTCCTGAACCCCTGGAAGCTGGCTTTACCCCTCAACTTCTGTTAAAGCGTCTGAATAATCGCACGGCACCGATAAAAGCTCTCCTCTGTGACCAGACCTTCATTGCTGGCATAGGCAATATGTATGCCGATGAAGCCCTGTTCGCTGCCAGAATCCACCCCCTAAGGTCAGGGAAAAACCTGTCCCCCGAGGAGGTGGAGCGTCTCCATAGCGCCATTCAACATGTGCTTTGGTCAGCCATTAGTAATAAGGGAGCCAGTGTGAAAGGAGCCAGTGTGGATACCTACCTCCGCCCCGGTGGTGAGCTGGGGACAGCCCAGTTTCAGTTTCGGGTTGCCCATTACATTAGTGGTAGGCTCTGCCCGGTGTGTGGCAACCCCATTGAGCGTATCCCTATCCGTAATCGCGGCAGCTACTTCTGCCCCCGCTGCCAGGCCCTCTAAATAAAATCCTCTCCTTAAAGCTGCAACTCATTGAGGCCAGTATAGTCATCAGCGTAGCGATAGAGCTGATAGTCAAGCTCCCCTATCACTACTTCGGCGGTAGAGAATACCCTAGCCTCCACAAGGTGTCCCCCTCGGCATTCGTTTTGGCTTGAAACTTGCAGGTGCACATGGACGATAAGCTCGGTATCCTTAAGGGCTACTGAGCCCTGTGCACCGACAATTTCCAGGGGGCCTTTATACTCCTTTGTCTCATATTTGCCAGGGAGTTCTTTCAGGAAGTTCAATTTAGCATTCACCACAGACCCTATGATACCGATGAGCACTCCAGAGGAAATGCCATTCTGACGGCAGTAGTGGGCTATCTCACTGGCGAGCTCCTGCTTGGGCTTAACTCGGAAAACATGCACCTTCTTAAACAACCTGACACCTCCTTATCCTATTGATAAACAATCTTCATATTACCCCCTGCTGTCTAAGCTCAGCTACCTCACCATCACTCATACCTAGTAGCTGCTTATAAACATAATCATTGTCCTGACCTAAAATTGGAGCTGCCCGACTATACCTAGCCGGGGCACCAGATAGCTTTATTGGTGCGGCATCAGATACGGTCTTGCCCAGCTCAGGGTGGTCTAGCTCAATAAAGAAGCCCCGCTCCCTGAGTTGAGGGTCATTGGCTAAATCGCTGGCATCCTGCACTATCCCGGCTGCCACCCCCTGCCCCTGAAGCAAAGCCATCACCTCCTCAGCAGTGTGCTCTCTTGTCCACCCCTCCACCAGCCTGTCTAGCTCATCAGCATTTTCTAATCTGCCGACTAAGGTGGCAAACCTTGGAGCCTCAGCCCACGGCGGATTACCCAAAGCCTGACGAAAGCTATGCCACTCACCGTCATTAGAGACAGCAATGGCACACCACCGGTCATCACCCCGGCAGCGATAGACATTATGAGGTACCGCCTCGTTGGAGCCATTGCCCACCGGCTCCACCTGCCTGCCACAAGCTGTATACTCCAGAATGGCACTACCTAATAAACTGGACATCGCCTCCACCTGCGAGACATCAATATATTGCCCCTCCCCTGTCCTATACCTGTATTCCAGAGCACCGAGCAGGGCAAAGCAAGCCACAAGACCAGCTATATGGTCGGCATAAGAATAACCCAACCCTAGTGGCGGCTTGCCGGGGAAGGAAGTAAGATAGGTTATGCCAGAGAAGGCTTGAATAGTTGGACCATAGCCAGCATAGTCTCGCCATGGTCCTGTGTTCCCCATAGTTGACATACTGAGCATAATAATGCCGGGCTTTATCTTCTTCAAATTATCATAATCAAGCCCCCAGTTAGCCATCACCCTTGCGGTAAAGTTCTCCACTACGGCATCGCTAATCCCCACCAGCTTCTTAGCCAGAGCTACCCCCTGTGGTTTATTGAGGTTCAGGGTGATACCCAGCTTATTGCGGTTCCAGGTATTATAGTAGCCGCGGTTAAATTTACCCTGCGCCTCAGGCATAAGCGGTTGAACCTTAATCACCTCCGCCCCAAAATCAGCCTCGATTCGGGTAGCGTAAGGTCCCGCCAGCACCCAGGTAAAATCAAGGATGCGGATGCCATGTAGGACTCCCCCATTAGTCATTCTTTCTTCCTCTCATTAATTAGTAAAGTTGCCTACCTATAAATTGGCTAAGGAGCTTGATTGCCAATTCTTCCTGTCCAGGAACTTTAGTAGTAGGTCATTGAAGAAACCAGGCGATTCCTCATGTGGAGAATGCCCCACACCCTTAACCGCTACCAGTTCAGAATCAGTGATCCCCTCTTTCAAAGTCTGAACAGCATTGGTGAATGGTAAATCCTCTTCACCCCAGTAGATGAGGGTTGGTACTGTGATTTCACAAAGCCTGGATGTTACTGGCTTCCACTTCCCCATAGCTCTTGAGGTATAGATATAACCATCTACAGAAGTCATTAGCACTTTCTGCCGTGTCACTTCCCTTAGTTCAGGATGCTTTTGGAACCGTTCTACCCTGAGGGGATTGTTAGCTGCATCATACTCAAAAGCTGCTCCCATACCTTGGGAACGTGCCAGTTCATCCAGTTTTTGCCTTAGCTCAGCATAATTAGGGGCTCTACTGAATTCTCCACTAGAAGTATCCACCAGTACTAACGTGGTAAGCATATCTGGATGCTCCAGAGCAAATTGAAGAGCGATGAATCCCCCTAAAGAGTGTCCTACTAGACAGCATTTCTCAATATTTAACATCCTTAATAGGCCAAAAACATCGTCTGTGAAAATCTGTACGGAGTATTCCTCTTCCCTTGAAGGTGCCGCCGACTTGCCATGTCCTCGACAGTCTAGAGCAACAACCTTATACTTCGGCGGTAAAACCGGTATCTGATTGGCCCAGTCCTGAATACTACCGGTATAGCCATGTAGAAAGACTATTGCATTCCCTTGACCTACAATTTCATAATTTAGATTTACACCATTGATATTGGCTATGGGCATCTCAACCTCCTTCATCGCATGATAACTCATTTAATCAAAGTGTCTAAGAGGAGCGTTAGCCCCTCTTTTTTAATCTTCCTTCTTCTAACATAGAAACCCTATCTATCAGGGCGTCTAAGAGGGACGATGGCCCCTCTTTTTAATCTCCTTCCCCCTCATAATAGGAAGATATTCATATCATGGAGAGGGGGATAAAGGGGGGGAGGATGCCCAACTAAATGATACCACAAATCTATAATTGGCTTTGTGCTCAAATATATGTTACAATTAACCCTGAATTGTTCAACCTACGTAAAAAGGACTCCGCCATGACTGACAAAAGCGAGAAATACAATACCGACCTGAAAACTTTCATCGAAAATGTAAACAAGAAGGACAAGCGCAACGGTCTAAAAGTTCGTTTTGCCTTTACCAAGCGGAAAAGAAAGTAAGGCTGAAAATTATAAGCATCGTCT
>SDBU01007538.1_pt1 | contig 12521 bp, 7 predicted proteins | sample 2277071 | NCBI WGS metagenome assembly SDBU01 (sample SAMN10397929, study PRJNA504765) | marine sediment metagenome | isolation source: marine sediment core GS08_GC12, 126 cmbsf | place: Arctic Ocean: Gakkel Ridge, Loki's castle | collected 2008
AAGGAACGCTTGAAATCCATCCTTATCTCGAGCTGCATTGGCGATTCGATCGAGACCTTCTTTCAACTGCTCTTCACCAGTCGCAATGGATATGCGCAGAAAGTGTTTCCCTTCACTTCCTATCTGGCCGAATGATTTGCGATCTAATGTAGCAACGTGATGCTTGAAGAGAAGGAACATCTGGAAAAGCGTCGAGGGGCTCGTCTTTGATCGGATTTCATCCGCAAGAGCCTCATAAGCTTCGATTGCCCCTACGAACTCACACGCTCCGCCAATATTCGGAAAGACGTAAAAGGCTCCTTTCGGGTTCTGGCACGTGATGCCGTCGATTGCATTCAATCCACTGACCATGAGATCACGTCGATCTTGAAAGGCTGAGACCATCTTCTCGATCTCCGGCTTACTCTCCGGTGATTCAATAGCAACTTTTGCGCCCATCTGATTGTAGGCTGAAATGCAGGAATAGTAATTAATGTTGAGGTTCTTAAAAACCTGCGCCTCTTCCACCGTCGGAAATACTGCCCATCCGACGCGCCCACCAGTCCAAGAATAGCTCTTTGAGACACCCGAGACGATGATGGTTCTGCTTACCATATCATTCAGTGAGGCGATAGAGACGTGTTCGCTCCCGTCAAAGAGGATGTTCTCATACACCTCGTCGGAGTAAACACGGCAGTTCTCGGGCGCTTTCCTGCGGATAACCTCTGCAATTTCTTCAAGTTCATCCCGACTGGCTACACCACCGGTTGGATTGGATGGGAAACAGATGATAATCATCCGGGTCCGGACGGTGATGAGCTTTTCCAGATCGGCTCCGCCAAAGCTGAAGCCCCTCAGCTCCTCGAGATGCAACGGCACTGGTTTTGCGCCGACATATTTTGTGAAGGATTCATATATCGGAAATCCAGGACTCGGATAAATAACTTCATCGCCAGGGTTGCAGTAAGTCTGCTGGCAAAAACCGATCGGTGGCTTGGCCCCAGGAAATACCACCACCCGATCCGGTGATAAGTCGAGACCACGTTTTTCTCCCACATCTTTTGCGATCGCCTGGCGAAGCGGAAAGATCCCCTGCGGGTCGCAGTAATGGGTGAGATCATTGTCGAGTTGGCGTTTCACCTCTTCACGAATGTGTTTGGGTAAAGCAAAATCGGGTTCACCCAGGTTGCATTTAATGACGTCGTGCCCCTCTGCTTCAACCTCGGCAATATAAGGCCCAACCTTGAAAGCATTTTCTGTGTCGATGAGAGATGTTCGTTCAGAGAACAGATCCACCTTAAACCCTCCATTTGTGTTCGTAAGAATATGTTGTAATGTGAACTCCCGTGCCCTCAAACTCTATTCGGAAAGAAAAATCTGTTTAAGAAACCGCCGCTTCTAATTCAGCCTGTAGACGCTTCAACCGTTGCTCTCGATCACCGGCGAACTTCTCAATTCCCTTCATGATCCAATCCGGTGACAGATGCGCCTCTTCGAGCACTTCTTCCAGCGTCCCGCCAGTTCGCCAACGATTATCCCAATCTGCTGAGAGGGTATATTCCTCAGCGACCTTATTAAAGAGCCAATCATGCATCAACCAGCGACCCTGTGTGGTGATTACGGTTGAATCAGCCCGATCTGCTGGGGAAAGCACCTGATCTTTGTACTCCGCCGATTGTTTAGCGAACAGTTGCGGACTTGTGGCGCATACAATCTTCACGTTTGGGCCATTATTATCAAACTCCGGCAGAAGTTTGATGATGTTCGCCATCGAGCTCGTGCCCTGGACGATGACGGTGCCAGCGCGCGGAGCACCCTCCTTGTAATCGCGAACGACATACGCTCCGCGAGCAGCCTCAAAGTGGGAGGGCATCCCCAGCTTCTCCCGGTCCGGGATCTCAATAGGAGGTCTGGTGAGATGCAGACCAATAACGTGAATATCTTCTTTCAAAGCGGCACCCAACAAAACAGGCACCTCATTATGCTCCCAAGGATGAAGGTTGATGATCTGACCTTCTGGGAAGAGCTGTGTCACACCTGGTGAGAAGATGCCGAAGTGGGTACGGCTGTCATCCGCAGTTTCCGGACCCGAGTGCCCCGCCACCCAGATGATCTTCCCCAACTTAAGGTCACAATCCTGGGCAAGCTGGCTGAAGAGGCGAATCAGACCGTACATCAGGTAGGAGAATGACCCATAGGTGGAGGAGGCGGCCCAAAAACCATCAAAGCTCTCCTCGGGAACCTCCGCCAAATTAACCGTCGCCAGACCAGCCATAATGCCGGAGTTGGCAAATTCAGTGATTTCCTGTGGGAGCAGCACGCCTTCTGATGTGCCGAAGCGCTCATACCAACCATATCCCTCGAAATCACCGTAATCAGTTGCGAAGCCGCTGATGTTGGTTGAACCTGCCAGGTCAGCTGAACTGATCAGGAAAAGCGGACGGTCGTATTTCGTGGCACCAAATGCATTTACCCATGCGCCCCATTTTGCCAGCGCGGCTCGGTTGGGGACTTTGTCTCCGGGTTTGGCGAAAATGTCCGACGGGTAATTGCGGTAATCATAGAGCTCTGGATCCTCAAAGGGATTGCCCACCTTCCCCAAGCGAAACTCAGGAATCTCTTCGGGCACGCTTTCACCAATATTGACGAGCGTATCTGCCAGATAATCAACCAGGTCCTGATCATTATGCAATACATCGATAACAGTCTGAAGATTGGCTTCAAACTCAGCGCGCAGTGCTTCTGGATCCTCAGGCGCCGGTCCACCGAAATTAGCGAATTCCACTCCGTACTTCTCTACGAAAGGTTCTTTCGTCTTCCAAAATAGGTCGCTGTTGATCTTGTGTGGCGAACCATGTGAAACGTTGTCGTATTTAAGATACCCTCTGCCTTTGCGCGTTTTAAACCACGCGGCGGAAGGCGCTCCGTTCGTTTTTTCACCCAAAACCAGCTCCAATACCGTTCGCGTTACAGGGCCCCATTCGCTCCCTTCTTCTGTGTTCACCACCCGCCAGCCATGGGAGGCAAACCAATCTGTCGGGGTTCCATAAACAGCATCGCTGACACGGTGGTCATCAATACCGTAGTCATTCCAATCCAATAGATAATAAAGGTTGTCCAGCGCAAGTCCCCAGGCGGAATTCATCGTCTCATGGGTCGAACCAGGAGTTAAACCCGCCTCCCCCTCAAAAAAGAACACCTTCACACCTTCACATCCGGCTCGTTTTAATGCAAGCGCAGCGCCCGCGGCAGCGGGACTCCCATGACCGGAAGGACCGGTGTTGAACTTCAGGAAAAGCGTTTTGCCTTCCATCTCTGCATGTCCTGAGAGCCCGCCCCGGCGTCGGAACATTAGAAGATCCTCCCAAAACAGGACGCGATCATCCGAATGGGGGAACCGATATTTCTCGTCGCCCGTCTGGGCATATTTAACACGTAATGCTTCATTCAAGGTTGTGAGTATGCAATAGAACAGCGGGATGGTATGACCAGCGCCCAGGATGAACCGGTCGCCGAATCGCTTCTCCGGATTGCGTATATCCCAGCGCATAGCTCCGCTCAGGAGCAGGGCGAGCGCAGCATGTACCTTCGATCGGGAGCCGCCTGGATGGCCGCTTTGTCGGTAGTTCAGGATGATGTCGATGAGTTGGTCGATAATATCCGCCGTTTTCTCCCAATGACCAAAATGCCCCGCTAGCTCCTGATATCGTTCATTAATGAGTGCTTCGTTTGAACCATTCACATATGTCTCCTTAGTTTGTTCCAGGGATTCAAAATTTATTTAGCACAGAGCAATCGTTCCAGTTTTCCCTAGCACATAGTGTCTGCTAGGTTTTCCATCCGTGAGTAATTTTACAATCTCTTATTCGTTAATACTAAAGAGCCCAATAAATTGAAGGGCCCCCTTCCACAGTTTCTAGTGTATGAAAATTCGGCCTCACTCAACAAGTGTAGGAAATCAAAGTTATTGAGACTCATGTCACAAATAATTCACTATGAGCCCATGCTTTGGATGTAAATTGGAATTCGGTATTAAAGTGCAACGTGCTAAATAATTAGAATCCCTCAACCTGATTGGGGAAGTAATCCTCAAGGGTCCCTTCTCGGTAAACATCTGCCGTAGAGCAATGTAGTCCGCCCCCGAACGCTGACACGTCATAGAAGGGAACGGGCACAACTTCAAATCCGCGTTTATCGAGAAGCTCCATAACAGGTGTTTCACTGGCTTCAACACAAACGGTGTCCGGCCCGAGCGAAAGGGTGTTCATATTCAACCACCAACTGCAGAAATCATAGGGCTGCTTCTTCTTTAGCAATGATTTCGGGGTTTCAACGAGCTCCCAATCATTCTTTTTAAAGAACTCCCATTCCTTTTCTCCGAGTGAAGGGCGCGTCGGATTGACAAGCGCAAAGCCGGGGCGAAAGGGCACAAGGGTTGAATCCAAATGCCACGGCAGCAATTCCCTGCGTCCTACTTTATGGACCCGATGATTTGGAAAATGGCGGCCGAGCCAATCTATACCAGCATTATTCGTGACCATAGAGTTTTGGACAATTAGGTCTTTTCCGAAGCGGACTACATCAGCAGCATCAAACAAAGGTTCCTTTTCAGTAATTATCCAGTCACTCTTTTCCGCGCGTTCAAATTGCTCACTCTCAGTTATAGCGTTCCACTCATCCCACCAAGCCTTCTTGTAGGTGCGTTCAGTCAATCGTGGTTTTGGCGCCGCCTCGAAACGAAAATTCGGATCTTCCCTGAAGTACTCCTCAAACAAAGGTCGGTAGCAAAGAAACTCAAACCAGCGGCTGCGGTAAGACATTGTGGCTTCTAAAATTTCATTTCCAACCGTAAGCAATATATCCCGAATAGGTCCACAACCAAACATCGTCTCTTGTTCCCAGTCTGGTGTCTGGACTTCCTGGCTGAAGTCAATCGGTGTGGGTCGGTCAACTCGTATACCGCGTCCTTCAAGGATTTTGACGAAGTTGTCCAATTGGTCATTGGCTTTATCTTGCATTTCCTGAGGGTATGGGCCGAATTTGCCCAGAGGGAATCCGTCTTCCGGCCAATCTCGTTGAACCGCAGGTTCAGGCGCCTGGACCATGGTCCCATCTGCACGACCGACGATGACATGTTTGAGTGGGTCCCATTCATTCCAGGAACTAACGATTGTCTTTTGCGTTTCTTCCGACATGTTTACCTCTCCAAATTTTATAGATGCAAACTACTTTTTCAGCGAACATCGTTCGCTCATAACCCCATCTGTTCTTGTTTCTCTTCAAGAACTTGGCTGGAAATCTCAAAAACCTCAATGAGATCCTTTTTCATAACTTTGATGTGGCTCTTGGTTATCTGCCTAGCTAGATTGACATTCCGATTAGCAATCGCCTCTAGCAAACCTCGGTGCTCCTCAATCTCCCGCTGAAGCCTGGGAGTTAGGGAATTTGGATCACGGTAAAGGCCTTCATAGAGCATCCAGTCTGGAAACTTGTTCCAGACGATTTCATGCAACCTTTTGAGCGTTGCATTCCCACAATTTTTACTAATATTGACGTGGAACTCCCTATTCATCTGCCTTCGATGAGGCATATGGTCTAGCGAGGTCAGTTTTTCCGCTTGATCTATGATCTTCCCAAGGTGATCAATTCCACCTTCGGATATGTTCAGAGCGGTTAAACCCACGACTATGGGTTCTAATAACAACCGAAGGCAATAAACCTCCGCAATATCATTTTCATCAATTGAGGATACTCGAACGCCTCTATTAGGCACCCGTTCGACCAGCCCATCTGCTACAAGCCGGTCCAATGCCTCCCGCACTGGCGTATGGCTAACCCCAAGCAGCTGAGATAATTCCTCTTGCCGAAGCCAATCTCCTGGTTCGAAATTTCCCGAGAGGATCCTCTCTCGAATTGCATCATGAGACAGCTCTGCCAATGACTTGTGCTCGCTTATCAGAGGCTTGAATTCTCTTGCCATAGTCTTTTTCTTTCAGTGAGTTGAGAGGCCAAGAAGGTCTCCAATAGCCCTCAACTCGACCATAGGCACTCTTTATATATAATATATAATTTCAACAACACGAGTCAAGGTAAAATGTCATCATTATGAAATTGTGTTTCCTCGGTTAAGTGAAGCTCCCTCAATGCGTGGAATTTGGGTCGTTGAGTTCTTGTTAACGCCCTTAGACTCCAGCAATTACCCTGGTACAACCGCAAACACTAATACCACCTGCTTGAAACCTGGCTTGTATTCATAGCGCAAGAGTTGTCTCTTGTAAATATTATTTCAAGGGAGATTTTTCAGATATCGGTCACAAGCATTATTTTATTAGGTTGGATGCTCTAGACTATTCAAGGTGTAACCAAAATCTATTGATAGTGTTAGACATAATGCGGATGTATAATTCGCCCTATGGGGTTCGTATTATAATTTCGTTCGAGAATGTTTCTCAATCAACAGACTAAGATACATTTGTATATAGAAGCGATGAGCCAAAAGTCAATTTTTGTCTTTCTTCCCCCACTACTCCCTTCATCACTCTTTCATCCAACCCCTTGCACCCGGCTTTTTGCTATAGGTCGTCATCTTTTGGGATGAGCCATCACCCCTGATATGCTGAGGGACAAAATGGAGAACACAGGATCCAAGACTCAATCAGAGCAAACCACTGGAAAACCTCCTCGGCTACACTACATCGACTGGGTCCGCTTGCTAGCAACCCTGGGCGTGTTTTTCTACCACGCCACCCGCCCCTTTGGTCAGCTGGAAGGCCAAATCAAAAATGATGAGATCAGCATCGTTATTACGGTGATATTCTTACTCTTTCTAGGTCCTTTTGGAATGCCATTATTCTTCATGATGGCAGGTGCTAGTACCAAATTCGCCCTCACACGGCGGACTGGAAGCCAATATGCGATGGAACGGATCAAGCGCTTGGTCATTCCCTTTATTGTGGGTGCCATCGTGCTCACACCACTTGAATTCTATATCCAATGGATCTTCAACGGCAGGTTTAGAGGATCTTTCTTGAGCTTTCTGCCAGAATTCTTTCGAAGCATGCTAAGCCCTTCACTCCCAGAGTTACTCAACCCTTCGATATTCGAAACCTACGGTTTTCATCTTTGGTTCTTGGGTTTCTTGTTTTCATTCTCCATGATTTCCTTACCCATATTTCTCTGGTTGAAGGGTGACACAGGAGGTCGATTTATCTCGAGACTGGCTGAGTTATGGGAACGTCGAGGTGGGTTCTTCTTATTCATCATTCCAATAATGTTAGCTCGATTGATCCTGCAACCACTTTTCCCGGAATATACCAGCTGGGCCGATTTCTCCTTCTTTCTGCTGTACTTCATATATGGGTACATAATCTACTCCGATGATCGTTTCATGAACGTCGTTCAAAGGGATTGGAAACTCGCTCTGATAGGCGGCATCGGCTCTACAGTAGCGATGATTGGAATTGCGGCTGTGCTTGAAGCCTCTCAACCAGGAAAAGTATACGAATGGTATGTCAATAGAGACATCCCAGGCTTCTATGTCACCTGGATACTGATCAGCATCAACAGTTGGAGTTGGGTTGTCGTTGCACTTCACGTAGCAAGAAAGAAATTGGATTTCCGAAACAAATGGCTTGAATACGGACAGGAAGCGATCTTGCCATTCTATGTGTTCCACCAGCTTATCATTTTCGTTTTCGCGTTCTACATCTTGAAATGGGATGCCGCTATCCTACCAAAACTCACAGCCCTCGTGTTGGTATCATTCGTCGTCACGATGCTTTTACATGAGTTTGTGATCAAACGCCTCAAACCAATGAGAGCGTTGTTCGGCATGAAACCCAGAGTGGCGAGAAGCCAATGAGGTGAAACCCAATGGGTACAGTTACCGTCCTTCATCGACTGATTGAAAATGAGCGCCTTCGACCTGATCTCCCCGCCTACTATGTCAAGAGCGGGGATGACTGGCTACCCACCTCCTGGCGCGAATATGTATCTCAAGTCCGCCAAGCGGCGCGGGCGCTCATCGCACTAGGGATGGAGCCTAATGAAAGCGTTTGCATATTAGGTTTCAATCGACCCGAGTGGGTCATCATGAACCTCGCCAGCATGCTTGCAGGAGGCCATTCCGCGGGAATTTACGCCACAAACTCACCACCTGAAGTCCAATACGTGATTGAGGATTCTGAAGCACGCATCGTACTTGTTGAAAACGAAAAGCTGTGGAACAAGATCGATCAGGTGCGCAACCAGCTGCCAAGACTCGAGCACGCGATCATGATGAAAGACAGTCAAGTGGATGATCCTTTCGTTTTAGATTGGGAACAATTTCTGACCAAGGGCGACGAAATCAATCTAGAGATAGTTGAGCAACGTTTGGATGAAATCAGGCTGGAACAGTTGGCGACTCTAATTTATACATCGGGGACGACCGGCCCTCCCAAGGGCGTGATGTTGTCCCACAAAAACCTGATTTTTATTGCAGAATCGGGGATAGAGTTGTTTGACATTAAACCCACAGATTCGGTCATCTCCTATCTGCCCCTTTCACACATCGCTGAGCAAATGTTCAGCGTCCACATACCTGTTACCGCCGGGAGCCAGGTTTACTTTGCACAATACCCACCGCAAAAATACCTGAACAGAAACTTCAGAGAAGTTTCCCCTACGATCATCTTTAGCGTTCCTCGCATCTGGGAAAAATTCGCTGAAGGGGTGAAAAATACTTTGAGTGAATCTAAAGGCATAAGAGCGAAGCTCGCAGCGTGGGCGCAACGTGTTGGCAAGGAAGCCTCTGCACTCAAAAACAAAGGGGTTGAACCCACTGGCATGTTAGCGCTACAACATAAGCTGGCAGACCGTTTGGTTTTTTCCCAGGTAAAGAAAGCCCTGGGCCTTTCTAATGCGCGCTACTGTCTGTCTGGAGCAGCTCCGATTGCACCGGAAATTATCGAGTTCTTCAACAGTCTGGATATCCCCTTGATGGAAATTTATGGGCAATCCGAAGATTGCGGGCCAACCACCGTCAGCCGTCCGGGGGCAAATAGGATTGGCAAAGTCGGACAGGCATGGCCAGGAATACGTGTCAAGTTGGCGGAGGACGGCGAAATATTGGTCAAAGGTCCCAACGTATTCATGGGTTATTACAATAATCCTTCGGCCACTGCGAGCGATTTGGTCGACGGCTGGCTTCATACGGGTGATCTTGGTGAGTTCGATGAGGATGGCTTCCTCACCATCATTGGTCGCAAGAAAGAGATCATAATAACCTCAGGTGGGCTAAACATTGCTCCCAAGAATATTGAGGCTGCACTGATGAATCTTTCCCTGGTTTCCCAGGCTGTCTGCATCGGGGATAAGCGCAGGTACATCACCGCATTGATTACCCTGAAATTCGAGGCTTCTACGAAATTCGCCCAAGAGCACGGGGTAGAAGTAGAAGAGCTACACACCCACCCCGCCTTAATCGCTGAAGTGAAACAAGCGATCGACGAAAGCGTCAACGCTCATTTCTCACGCGGTGAGCATGTGCGCAACTTCTGCATCCTGCACCGAGATTTCTCACTTGAGAAGGGGGAACTCACGCCAACCCTGAAAATAAAACGCCGGTTTATAAACGAAAATTTCCACGAAGAAATCGAGGCGATGTATTTGGATAGTTAGCCTTCTGATGAAAGCCTGGAGGTTATCCAATCCTGACCAAGTGGATCGAAGGTTCAGAGACCTAATTGTGCTTAATTCATAATTAAGATCAGACACTCTCAATTCGATACCAAGGCTGCCTAAAAATTGGGGGGGGGGGGGGGAAATTAATAAACAAAAAATTCATTATGGACAATCCAAACAACCGAATTACTCTGGCACAATGGAGGAGAGAGGTTAGTGATCTTTATTCCTCCGTACGCGAATTCTCCCCAAAAGATCCCAAGCTTGCAAGTATGCAATTCCGCAAACAGCGGGATGAGCTATTCTCAAATCACTCTCAAAGCCCATTAACCACTTCCCAACGCGCAACCTTCCAAGGCCTAAACTACTTCCCATATGACTCAAGATTCCGAACCTCGGGTTTGCTGAATCTGGATGTTAGTGGGGAATCAACAACCTCAAATTTGGGCACCGATGGAATAATGCGCTATTCTCGGGTTGCTCTCATAAATTTTGAGCTCCTCAACACTCCTCTCACATTGGATCTTTACTGGATCGAAGGATATGGTGGGGGCTTATTCCTTCCTTTCCGCGATTTAACCAACGGCAAAAGCACATACATGGCGGGAAGATATTTGTTTGACACGATCAAAGGAGTAGATCTTGGAATTGAAAACGAGACGATCCGCCTGGACTTTAACTATGCCTACAATCCTTCATGTGCATATAACGATAATTGGGTCTGCCCGCTCCCCCCACGCAATAATCACCTCTCACTTCCAGTTGAGGCAGGGGAAAGATCGTATCCACTCTAATTAAAGTACGGGTGCACATCAGTCTGATAGAATTCAATTTCCTACCCTTTGCACCGACATAAATTCGAATTAATTGGTAACAGAACCGTAACAGCCCTGAATACGTCTGTGACATCCGTCTGGCAAAATTACCTCGTAGGAAGAAGTTCATATATCGATAATGCCAGGAGGAAGACATGCCCATAAAGCTACGACACATAACATTGATACTTACGATATTGCTATTAGGAACAACCGCTTGTGGCGAGCTCACTATTTCGGTTGAAACTCAAACGCCCGATGTTAGAGCACAGGAAGTGAACACCAATTCGAATGAGGGTAAGGACGACCAACTGATCAAAAAAGAGACGCCCGCCCCAAATGCTGAACCAACGAGTACCCCGGTTGAGGAACCAGTCTACTCCTTCGAACCAGTTGCATACGTGGATCAAGAGTCGGGATTTGAGCTCCTGTATCCATCCACATGGACGACGCCCGGTGGGCAGGTTATCGGATCGCGCGGATACAATGTTCCGTTTTTTTTCGATGGGGAAGAGCCAATAATGGGAGCCACAGTGTACCTTTGGGATCCGAAGCGGGATCTGCAAGCATGGAGTGACCAACGGGAACTCGCTTGGACGGGATCGGGAGGGAAGATTGTTTCCGAAGAGGAAGTGGTGCTTCCAGGTAATCAAATCGCTCTAGCCTATGTGATCGAGTCTGTTGTGGGAGATCAAGCATTCTTCCTTCTCACGACAATCGGGGACCGCTATTTTGAACTAGGTGGAAATGGCGACCTGGAATTGTTGCAGGAGATTGCCAGCACGGTGCGTATTCCCGATTTCGAGATGCCGCCATCGATTGTGGATGATTTGGATTGTAGCTTTGTAACCGAAGATAACGCCCTTGAATGGGTTGCCTGTAATATTAGGGATGGGATTGTATCTAGAAATCTCGCTGCACTACCATCTTTTATGAGAGATACATTCGCGCTTGGTTATTGGCAATCGGAATGGTCTGAGAGATCACCGCAATATGTGATCAATGATCTTAGCGAGTACCGGCTTCAATCAGATTCGTCATCGCCCATGGCTTTCACAATCGACCGCGAACAATTCCCTCCTTTATTCGGAATGTCGCCGGATCGGATGCTTGCTCCCGAGATTAATCTTGCCATGGTTATTTACAGTGAGGGTTGGGGAGAGGATGGGAAAGGTGCTGCGTTACTTTTCATTACCGAGGATGCTGGAGATTTCTACTGGTACGGGATGATCGTCGCCGGTGGACACTTTGACAAGTAAATAATTGTGGGTACACCCTTGATTTACTGATGCCGCGTAAAAGGGATTCCTCGTCACAATTGTGGAAAAAATCAATTACACACACTTGCTCACTCGGGCACACTGTTGTCTAGAATTTCATTCCGAGCGATAAAAGGTGATTTATTCTTTCAGACCCTCTCACGAATATTGCCCAACGGCAAATCCCAGATTAGAATCAGTGCCGGAGGAATTGTGGAAGAGCAGGGTGAGCCAGCCGCCTTTGCGCAGCACGCGGTGCATCTCGCCGAACGACCGCTGCATCAGTTCCGAGTACTCGGAGCACCCCTTGCCCTGCGTGCGGCTGATGACCGCCTCGAGGGCTGCATCCGTGTGATGGCCGAGCCAGCTCTCCCACAGCAGGTTCAGCTCGGAATACTGGATATTCCCGCCGAACGGCGGATCGGTGAAGACGTAATCCACGCAACCATCGGGAATGTTCGACAGGTCGGTCGCGCTCTGCGTGACGACGCGGACCTTGGCCGCTTCGACGTCCGGCAGGCCGACCATTGCCGCTGAGACGTTGGCAACCTTCCGGCGGAAGAGCTCGATGACGTTGATCTCGGGATAGAAGCCCGGGATGTACATCGTGCCGAGCAGCGGACCGGGCGCAATGCCGAGCGACGGGATGTACTTGTTCGTCCGTGACGCACGGGGCAGCGTTCCGGTAAACGCAAATGCCAGCCGCGAACGGAGAGCATCGTCCGTGACGCAGCCGATCTTCGCCCAGAGCGCCGCCAGCGCCAGACGGTTGCGGGGCGAAAAGAGGTCGGCAACCGTATGTATC
>SDBU01007539.1_pt1 | contig 12520 bp, 12 predicted proteins | sample 2277071 | NCBI WGS metagenome assembly SDBU01 (sample SAMN10397929, study PRJNA504765) | marine sediment metagenome | isolation source: marine sediment core GS08_GC12, 126 cmbsf | place: Arctic Ocean: Gakkel Ridge, Loki's castle | collected 2008
TCATATTAATGGCGGTCGTGATGCTCGCGGGGTGCGCGACGGTGTATAACCCGGCGACGCGGCGCGAGGAGTGGATCTTCATCGACGACGCGCAGGAGGTCCAGATCGGCCGCAGCATGTCCGAGAACATCGTCAAGAAGGAGGACCGCCTGCTGGCGGACCCCGTCAAGCAGCGCCGGGTGAGCGTCATCGGCCAGCGCGTCGCGCGCGTTTCGGACAGGACCGAGCTCGTCTATCACTTCGCGGTCCTCGACAACGAGGACCTGAACGCCTTCGCGCTGCCCGGCGGGTACGTCTATATCACCAGCGGCCTGCTGGAAAAACTCGACGAGGACGAGACCGCCGCCATCCTGGCCCATGAGGTCGCGCACATCGCGGCCAAGCACGCGGTCAAGAGGATGCAGTCGGCGCTCGGCTACAACATGCTCGTGGCCGTGGCCCTGGCGGGCTTCGGCGACAAGGACCCGGCGCTCGCCGAGAACATCACGGGCGTCTCCGGCGTCGTCTATGACCTCTTGTCCCGCGGGTACGGCCGCCAGGACGAGCTCTTCGCGGACGCGCTCGCCGTGAAATACACGAAGGCGGCGGGTTATGACCCGCGCGGCCTCGTCCGGACCCTCCAGCTCCTGGATACGCAAAAGGGGCCCGGCGGCCGCGTCTTCGAGGTGCTGAGCACGCACCCGCGCATGCAGGAACGGATCCGCCGGGCCAAAGAGGAGATCGCGCGCCTCGAAAGGGTGGCGTCCGAGACCGGGCCTGTGCTATAATATATCGGAAGCCCCGGCTCCGCGGGAAGGCCCGCGACGGCAAGCCGGGGTGATTTACAGGAAGGCAAGAAAGGGTAAATCAAGGTGAGCCGTGAAGTCAATTTTGCTCGTTGATGACGAGAAAGATATCCTGGATTCACTGGGCGCTTCGCTGCGGCGCAGCGGCTACCGCGTCTTTGCCGCTGCGACGGGCCAGGAAGGCCTGGATCTGGCGAAGAAGGAGCGTCCCCAGTTGATTGTCCTGGACCTCATACTGCCCGACGTGGACGGCAGCGACGTGGCCGCCCGGCTCCTGCGGGACCCCGAGACGCGCGACATCCCCGTGATCTTCCTGACCTGCATCATGACAAAAAAGGAGCAGGAGACTGAGGGGACGCAGGTCGGCGGTCACTGCGTGGTCGCCAAGCCCTGCCGGCCGGAAGAGATCCTCGCCCACGTCAAGGACCACATCGGCCCGGCGGATTAACGGTCTTTATCCCGACTTCGCAAAATCGCTCAGGCGGGACGTAAAGTCCCGTGGGGACAACGTCCCTATACGGGATGTCACTGGATGCCTGCCTGCCGGCAGGCAGGGGCAAGCCCGAGGGGGTTTCCATTCGCCTGCAGGTTTTCCTCTCCCGGAGCGGCGCGTCTTCCCGCAGAAAGGCCCTTGCCGTCATCTTTGCCGGCCGCGTCAGCGTGAATGGCCGCGTCATCACCGAACCCTCCTTTATCGTCCACCCCGAAAGCGACCGCGTCCTTCTTGACGGCCGGCTCCTCGAATCCGGCGAGAAGGCGTATCTCCTTTTCCACAAACCCAAGGGGGTCGTGACCACGAAGCGCGACCGCTTTGCCGCAAAGACCGTCCTGGATTTTTTTCCCGAAGACCTCAAGCACCTCAACCCCGTCGGCCGGCTGGACAAGGAGACGACGGGCCTGCTGCTTCTGACCAATGACGGCGACCTCGCCCACCGCCTGACGCATCCGTCTTTTGACGTCGAGAAGGTCTACCGCGTCCGCCTCGACAGGGCCCTGGGCCCCGCCGACAAGAAGAAGCTGGAGAAGGGGGTCGTCCTCGACGGCAAGTCGACCCTGCCCTGCCGGATAGGGGGCCGGGGGGCGGCGGACATCCAGGTGACGATCCACGAGGGCCGCAAGCGCCAGATCCGGCGCATGTTCGCCTTGCTGGGCTATGCCGTCGAGGAGCTCAAGAGGGTCCGGCACGGCCCTCTGGTGTTGGGAGACCTCAAGCCCGGCTCCTGGCGCAGGCTCACCCCGCATGAAATTCAGATCCTGAAGACCGCCTTATATGATATAATTTAAGTATGAAGTCGAGGTCTGTCTTTCCAACGGGTTTTTCCCTAAGGGGTTTGCGGCCAAGGGGTTTTACACTCGTCGAGGTCGCCGTCATCGTCCTCATCGTCGGCATCCTGGCGGGTATCGCCTTTGTCTCCTATCAACGGATCATCGGGGATGTCGAGGATAACGAGGCGGTCGTCAACCTGGGGGCTATCCGGCAGGCCGAGTTCGCCGAGCGGGTCCAGACCGGGACCTTTGTCAATGTCAGCACCACCGAAGACATCCCCGTCCAGCTCGGTATCCTCGAGCTCCAGGACAAGATCTTCCGCTACAAGGTCGTCAACGCGACGCTCGACGATTTCGTCGCCCTGGCCGAGCGCATCATGGAGGACCCGGCCGGCAAGAAGATGGCCACGATTGCCCTGAGCGCCGACGGCACCCTCACCAAAAGCACAGCGTATTACGGCACGGGATATGGGGGAGAGGGTGGTTCGTACGGCGGTGGCGGCGGCGGTGGCGGCGGAGGAGGCGGCGGTGGAGGTGGCGGAGGCGGCGGCGGTGGAGACTCTGGCGGCGGTGGCGGCGGTGGCGGAGGCGACGAGGATTCCGGCGGCGGCGGTGGAGGAAGCTACACACCGATTAGTATTGATTGGGGGGTTCCGCGGGCCTGCGGCAACAATGGTTTTATCCAACTGGGGTGGAATTTCGTATCTTCCTTCGCGGCCGATTATTTCCGCATCACCCGCGCGACATCACTAGAGGGGCCGTATGAGGTTATTATGGACGGATGGCCCATCTGGTATACCAGCTATGTCGATTTCGTGCCCAACGGCACGGAGTATTTCTACCAGATCGAAGCCGTCGCTGTCAGCGGCGGGTCGGCCGCGTGCCCTTACACTGTTTGGGCCACGGCATCGGACACAGGCCCCTATGCGCAGGTGGCCCAGGCGGCTTTTGATGAACTGGCCGGTTCGGTCGCCGGCAGCGAGATCGCCAACAGGACCACACTTTATGACACGGCCGTCGGTTTCGGGACGGGCGTGCCGGGCGCGGCGGCCTGGTTTGAGCCGTACTTCAACACCATCATCATCGATTTCAGCCAGTACGGGAGCTTCCTCGAGGTCCACGCGGCCCTGCTGGCACACGAAGGGACGCATACCTGGTGGTTCCACGATACGACGCAGGGGCAGCCCCTGCGGGCGGGCGATCCTGACGACCCGGACAGGCTTTATGACGATACCATCGATCAGGAGTACCATGCCTTTACGAACGGCGCCGACGTCTGGAACGAGATCAAGGGCGGTGTGACGGATTACAACCAGGATGCCTGGGCGGCGATCATGGCCCTGGGTGAGGCGGAGGCGAAAGAGACCATCCGCCTGTACTATCCCGAGCTGGCGGAGTATTGATCCGGCGTAACCATGAGGGACGCATGAAGACGAAAAGGATGTTGATCATCGGGGCGGCGGTAGCGTTGGCCGCGGGGCTGGTTTTTTTCTTTGCGCGCGAGGTCGATATGAAGATGCCGTTGACAAGATATGAGGGCGAGGGATTTTCTTTTCAGTACCCCAAAGAGTGGACGCTGAGGGAGTCCGTCGGTTCGACGGAAAAGTACCTCCAGGTCCATCTCTTCGGGGCGATCGACAAGGACGTCGGCTTCGGCCCCTCCGTGACGCTGACCGTCTACCCGAAGAAGGCGGGCGGCGGGGCGCATGACTCGGCCCGGGACCTGGCCGTCGCGCGCGCCGCGCGCGCCGAGAACCTGCCCGGCTATAAGCTGCAGGAGAAGAAGGTAAAGCGTTTGCCGTGCGGCGCCACGGCCTTGGAATACCGCGCCGTCTGTGTCTACCGGCTGCCCCTTTATCATCCCGAGGCCAAGGACGTTCCCATCAGAGAGCACCTCCTCTTTTTCGAGGAGGGGGAGAGTCTCTATGTCCTGATCTACAAGAACCTGGTCTCGGAGTATTGGGCCGCCGCGCCGGTCTTCGACCGGATCATCAAGACCCTCCGCTTTAAGGCACGCTGATCCCTTCGTGAGGATCCGGCCCCCGTGTTCGTCTTGCTTCCTATTGAAACGAAAGGGGTTTTGTGCTAAAATAAAGACAATGATGGAAGATTCCTATACTGCTGGGAATTCTTTCCTGAGAAGACGGTCGGGGGGGCTCCGATGGGGGCGTCTCCTTTTTTTCTCGACACCCGAGGTGAAGCGTGGCCGCATCCGCGGCACCGGGCCGCCTCACCTTCTCGGCGGCCGCGCTAAACGGCGCTCCTTATTCGTCGCGCCAGCGCCCTTTTTTCTCTTGGACACGGAGTGACGCCATGATAATGGACCCCGATAACCTGTGGTACCCGGGCCGCAAACTCGACGAGCCGGACCTCCCGCTCGTCTACCGTATCCTCTACCAGCTCATTGACGAGAAGTACCGCGTCCTCCTCGACGCGTCGAGCGACTTCATGTGCATCGCGGACCGGGAAGGCAAGTTCATCTACGTCAACAAGCACCTCGCGGACTCCCTCGGGTACACCAAGAAAGAGCTGATGGGCATGCACCTGCGGGACATCATCTCCCCGGAGATGCGGTCGGTCTTCCTGGACCGGACCCGCACTTTCCTCAAAAAGGGCAAGATCAAGATCGACAAGTTCGTCCTGTTGACCAAGTACGGCGGCAAGATCACCGGCGAGATGAACGCCATGGCCTTTTTCGACAACACCGGCAAGTACTGCGGCGTCCGGTCGGTCTTCAAGGACCGCACGCGGTTCATGGAGATCGAGCGCCTGGAGAAGAAGTATGAGTCGATGCTCGAGGAGGGGATCGACTCCCTCGACCAGGTCATCATGATCCTCGACAGCGACGCCAAGGTCCGGTGGGCGAGCAGCAGCGTCCGGAAGTACCTCGGCGTGGACAAGACGGCCATCATCGGCGAAGACGCGCGGCAGATCTTCCAGGCTCGGCTTACCCCTTTGTTCCAGGACAAGGAGGAGTTCCTCGCCGAGCTCTTTACGGCCTTCGAGAGCCAGCAGCCGATGAGCTGTCTGGAGTGCGCGCTGTGCCCGGCGGACTCCGACGCGACCTTCACGGTCGAACACTGGAGCTACCCGATCGTCCAGGGGGCTCTCCAGGGTGGGCGCATCGAGATCCTGCGGGATATCAGCGTCCGCAAGCGGGCCGAGGAGCGCCTCGAGTATTACCACAAGAAGATCCACGCGATCATGGAGCACGCCGTCGAGGGCATCGTGGAGGTGCGCCCGGACAACACGATCGAGTTCATCAACCGCAGCTTCCTGCGCATGCTGGGATATGCGGAGACGGACGTGCTCAACCGCCCCCTGACCGACTTCATCATGCCGGACCAGCGCATCTACCTCGCCTCCATCAAGCTCATCCGCCGGGCGCGCGAGATCACGTTCATCCGCCGGGACGGGACGCTCCTGTACACGCTCGCCTCGAGCATCCCGCTCGTCTTCGACTCCCAGCCGCCGCACGCCCTGTGCTTTATCTCTAACATCAGCGAGACGAAGCTTGTCTCCCTGAAGCTGCGCGACGCCAACCTGACGCTGCGGGCGCTCAACGAGTCGCTCAACAACCTTTCCCTGCGCGACGGTCGCACAGGCGTCTACAACGCGCGCTACCTGAACGAGCGCCTCACCGAGGAGATCCAGCGCGCCCAGCGCTACGACCGGCCCTTCTCACTGATCATGCTCGACATCGATTTCTTCAAGACGATCAACGACACCTACGGCCACGTCTTCGGGGACTGCATCCTGGGGGAGGTGGTCTCTCTCCTGAAAGACGCGGTGCGTTCGACCGATGTCGTCGTGCGTTACGGCGGCGACGAGTTCGTGCTCTTCCTGCCCGACACGCGCCTCGAGGGCGCCGTGGCCGCGGCGCGCAAGATCATCCGGATGCTCAAGGCCACACCCATGGGCGACGCCACGCGCAAGATATCCGTGTCCCTGAGCGTCGGGGTCGTCTCTTTTCCGCAGGCCGGCAAGAATGATGCGCGCTCCCTCCTGGACGCGGCGGACCAGGCCATGTACCGCAGCAAGGGCCGCGGCCACAACCGCATCACCGTCTACAGGAAGAAGGATATGGCGGCCCGGGGCGCGCGCGGCCGGCAGGCGGCGCGGTCGGACGCCTTCCGGAAGTTTCAGAGCCGGCTGCACGAGATCAACCTGCGCCACGAAGGGGCCGTCATCGAATCGCTCAAGCCCATGGTCCGGCAGGTCTCCGAGCGCCTGGGGTATCGGGACGGCTTCATGGAGCGCGTCGTCAAGGACGTCGAGGCGCTGGGGATGAGCCTCAAGCTGCCCGCCGAGGAGATCCGGCGGGTCTCTCAAGCCGCGTACCTGGCGCAACTGGGCTTCCTGCGCACGCCGCTGCACATCCTGACCAAGACCCAGCCCTTGGCGGACGAGGAGCGCGCCCGCCTCCGGGAGCATCCGCTGCAGAGCGCGCGGATGATCCGGGAGATCTCTTTTCTGGAGCCCTTGTGCCGCATCATCCTCTGCCACCACGAGCGCTACGACGGAGAGGGGTATCCGCGCGGCCTGAAAGGCGAAGACGTGCCGCTGGGCGCGCGCATGATCCTTCTCTCGGAGGCGTATGAGGCGATGATCACGCCGCGACCGTACCGGCCCGAACCGTTGTCTGAAGAGGCGGCCCTGGACGTCATCCGCAGAGAGTCGGGCCGGCAGTTCGATCCCATCCTGGTCGAGCACTTCCTGAGGTTGGCCTTTTAGTTCGCCGTTAAACCACCAGACTCCTGTCTGGTGATGAACAGGCTGTCGCCGGAGGCGACTCGCGGCTTTTAGCGTATCAGAAGAAGCCGCCGGCTCCTGCCGGCGGAGTTTCACCCGGCCGTTCCTCGCTTTCCTCCTTTGATTTTTCCACCATAGCGTTGACATTTAAGGGGATTGTGATATATATGGATACAAGATTTAGCCCAAACTCAGCGATTGCCAGGAGGGTTTATGGTTAGGATTGTTGTGGCGTTGGTGTTAGGGGCGTTATTGCTGCAGGGGTGCGCGACGACCTCTTCATCGGGCAGCGTGATGGCGCTGGAGAACCGCGTGCAGGTGCTGGAGAACCGCCTGGCTGTGGTGGAGGCGGACATGAACGTGTCGGGCACGCCGTCGCGTTCTTCGTCGCTGGACACATTACTAGCGGACGAAAAGCCCGTGATCCCCGTGGCCTCTGCCTCGGAGATGGGCAAGAAGGACATCCAGCGGGCCCTGAAGAACGCGGGGTATTACGCCGGGGCCGTCGACGGAAAGATCGGTCCGATGACCAAGGTCGCCATCCGGGAGTTCCAGGATGACATGGGTCTGAAGGTGGACGGCATCATCGGCCGCAACACGAAAGAGAAGCTCTTCAAATATCTGTGATCGTCTTGAAGTTTTTCTGGATGGGCCTGTGCGTGACGGCCGCCCTGACGGCGGGCTGCGGGCCGACGCCCGTGGCGCGAGACCGGCTGGAGGCGAATGCCGAACACTTTGAGCTCGCCGCGGCGGACCGGCTCCTGGCCCGCGAGGCCGAGGCGATCGGCGGGAAGGAAGGAGCTGGGCCGACCGAAGTCGATCTGGTGGTGAACGAAGACGTGCGCCTGCTCTCGGAGGCCGCGGCCGTCTCTAAAGAGCCGGCGCCCGACGAGCCCGAGCCGGTGCCCGCCGTCCCGGACGAGAAGACCATCCAGAGGGCCCTTAAAAACCTCGGGCTCTACGACGGGGCGATCGACGGCAAGGTCGGGCCCAAGACCCTCGCCGCCATCAAGAAGTTCCAGGAAGAACATGGGCTCGAGGTCGACGGCAAGGTCGGGCCCAAGACGTGGGCCGTGTTGAAGGAAACGTTAGAATAAGGAGAGACGATGACACTTCAGTATTCCCTTGACGCCAAGGGCGTGAAGCACGCCAGGCTGAAAAAGTGGATCAGCCGGATGGCGGCGATGTGCCGGCCGGACCGCGTCGTCTGGATCGACGGCTCGCCGGAAGAGAAGAAGCGGCTGGAGGACGAGGCGGTGGCGACGGGAGAGATGATCCGCCTGAACCAGGAGAAGCTGCCCGGCTGTCTCTACCACCGCACGGCCGTCAACGACGTGGCGCGCACCGAGAACCTGACCTTCATCTGTTCGCGCCGCAAGGAGGATGCGGGCCCGACGAACAACTGGATGGTCCCCAAGGAGGCGTACGCCAAGGCCGGGGCGATCTTCAAGGGGGCCATGCGCGGCCGCACGATGTACGTCATCCCGTTCTCCATGGGGCCGGTCGGCTCGCCCTTCAGCAAGATAGGTGTCGAGCTCACGGACAGCATCTACGTCGTCCTGAACATGCGCATCATGACGCGCGTGGGCACCAAGGTCCTCGAGCGGCTCGGCACGAACGGTGAGTTCACGAAGTGCCTGCACTCCAAGGCCGACCGTGACATCAACAGGCGCCTCATCATGCACTTCCCCGAAGACAACGCCATCTGGAGCGTCGGCTCGGGCTACGGCGGCAACGTGCTCCTGGGCAAGAAGTGCCTGTCCCTGCGCATCGCCAGCCACCTCGCGCGGCGCGAAGGGTGGATGGCCGAGCATATGCTCATCATGGGGATCGAGGAGCCCAACGGCCACATCGAGTATATCGCCGCGGCCTTTCCCAGCGCGTGCGGCAAGACGAACCTTGCCATGCTCGTGCCGCCGGAGGGGCTCAAGGTAAAAGGGTACAAGATCTGGACCGTGGGCGACGACATCGCCTGGATGCGCGTGGACTCCGACGGCGCGCTCTGGGCCATCAATCCGGAGGCGGGGTTCTTTGGCGTGGCGCCGGGGACGAACAGCAAGTCAAACCCCAACGCCATGGTGACGACGCAGAAGAACACCATCTTCACGAACGTGCTCCTGAAAAAAGATTTTACCGTCTGGTGGGAAGACGGCGACGAGGCGGCGCCGAAAGAGGGCATCGACTGGAAGGGCCAGCCCTGGAGGCCGGGGCAGAAGGACGAGAAGGGCAACGTCATCAAGGGCGCGCACCCGAACAGCCGTTTTACGGCGCCCGCGGTGCAGTGTCCTTGTATCTCGTACCGGCTGGAACACCACCACGGCGTGCCCATCTCGGCGATCGTCTTCGGCGGCCGGCGCGCGCACGTGGCCCCGCTCGTCTACGAGAGCTTTGACTGGCAGCACGGGGTCTACGTCGGGGCGACGATGGCCTCGGAGCGCACGGCCGCGCAGTTCGGAAAGGTCGGCGAGGTCCGGCGCGACCCGATGGCCATGCTGCCGTTCTGCGGCTACCACATGGGCGATTACTTCAGCCACTGGCTGAAGACGGGCAGGAAGATACAAAAGCAGCCCAAGATCTTCCACGTGAACTGGTTCCGGGTGGACGAAGACGGCAGGTTCCTGTGGCCGGGCTACGGCGAGAACCTGCGGGTCCTCGAATGGATCCTCGACCGCTGCAACGACAAGGTCCAGGCCCGGCCCACGCCGATCGGCTTTGTCCCGATGGACGACGGCCTGGACCTGACCGGCCTCGACCTGACACAGCAGGATGTCGGCAAGCTGTTGGATATCGACCGTTTCGAGTGGCTCCAGGAGATGGAAGGTCAGAAGCTCTTCCTGCAGAAGTTCGGCGACCACCTGCCCAAGGAGATCTGGCACGAGTGGGAGGAACAGAACAAGCGCCTCCAAGAATAAATATCGGTGACACTGTCCCGAACAACTTTGAAACAGTTTCCCGAACAACTTGGAAACTGTTTCCGAACTGTTCGGGAAAGTGTCAGGAAGGGATGAGCGATGATGAAGAGCCGGGTGGTGGCGAAGACGGAGTTGCCGGGGGTGCCGCTGATGCGGCGGGGCAAGGTACGCGACGTCTATGACCTGGGCGATGAGCTGCTCATCGTGGCGACGGACCGGATCTCGTGTTTTGACGTCGTGCTCGGGTGCGCCATCCCCGAGAAGGGCAGGGTCCTGACGGCCATCTCGCTCTTCTGGTTCGATTATTTGCGCGACGTCACCGAGAGCCACTTTTTGACCGCCGATGTCGATAAGTACCCGCAGGGGCTGGCGCGCCATAAGGATATCCTGCGGGACCGCTCGATGCTCGTCAAGAAGGCCGAGTCCCTGCCGGTCGAGTGCATCGTGCGTGGGTATCTGTCGGGCTCCGGCTGGAAGGAGTACAAGGCCAAGCAGTCGGTCTGCGGGATCCGTCTGCCGGCCGGCCTGAGGGAGTCCGAGAAGCTGCCGCAGGTCATCTTCACGCCGTCGACGAAGGCGGAGTCGGGTCACGACATCAACATCGACGAGAAGGCCACCCGCGCGCTCGTCGGCGACGATGCCTTTGACACGATCAAAAAGAGAAGCATCGCCCTCTACACGAAGGCGGCGGACTACGCGGCCACTAAGGGGGCCATCATTGCGGACACGAAGTTCGAATTCGGCCGCTTCGACGACCGCCTGATCCTCATCGACGAGGTCCTGACGCCGGACTCCTCGCGCTTCTGGCCTCAGGAGGGGTATCTGCCCGGCCGGCCTCAACCCAGTTTCGACAAGCAGTTCATGCGCGATTACCTCGAGGGGCTCTCCTGGGACAAGACGCCGCCGGCCCCCGAGGTCCCGGCGGATATCATCGCCAAGACGACCCAGAAGTACCTGCGCGCCCTCGACCTCCTGACGCAATAATCCTCTCTCATGGAGTTCACCCTCCAAGGCCCCTTCATCGAGCTCGATAACCTCCTCAAGCACATCGGCTGGGCGCCGCACGGCGCCGCCGCCAAAGAGCTGATCCGGCAGGGCGCTGTCCAGGTCAACGGCCAGCCCGAATCGCGCGTCCGGCGCAAGCTCAAGGCGGGCGACAGGGTCTCTTTTCAGGACCAGAATATCGTTCTGGTTTAGCCGGATATCCCCCTTCCTTTGCACATTTCTCGTTTTTTCCCTTGAGTTGTATCGTCTTTGATATAAAATATTGATAAGGTGCAAGATACGATAGTTTGTCGTGGTCTTTCAACAGAGAACGCGCATTCGGCAAGGAGGTATTATGTCTCTGCAGGTCAAGATCGAAGAGCGCGAGCCCGGCGTGTACGTCGTGGCGCCGGCGGGGGAGGTCAATACCGACACCTACGCGGAGCTGGAAAATAAGGTGAACGAGATCCTCCCGAAGGCCAAGGCGGTCATCTTTGAGCTCAAGGATATGACCTACATCAGCAGCATGGGCCTGAGCGTCTTTTTCCGCGCGAAGTCGGCGTTGAGCGAAAAGGAGGCCAAGTTCCTCTGGGTCCATCCACAGCCGCAGATCCAGAAGGTCTTTGACGTCATGAAGGTGCTGCCGGACGCGATGGTGGCCAGCTTAGAGGAGGCCGACGAGTATCTGGACTCATTTCTCGACGGTGTTCAAAAGGGAGAGATCGACCCCAGGACCCCGCATGACGAATGAGCCTAAGCGCATGCTGCTCGAACGGCGCCTGCCGAGCCGCCTCGAACGCGTCAACGCATTCATCAAGGAGGCGCTCGACCAGTTCGGCAGGCTCTCCCTGTCCGGGGACGACGTCTTCCACCTCAAGCTCGCCCTCGAGGAGGCCATCACCAACGCGATGCGCCACGGCAACCGCCTGGACCCGGACCTCTTCGTGGACGTCTCCGTGGAGCTCGAGGGAGAAAGGCTCGTCATGAGCGTCAAGGACGAGGGAGGGGGTTTTGATTTTTCCAAGATCCCCGACCCGACACAGCAGGACAACAAGGAAAAACCGAGCGGCCGCGGCGTCTTTTTGATCAAGCAGCTGATGAACGAGGTCGAATTCTTCGACGGAGGCAGCGGCATCAAGATGATAAAATTCCTCGAGAGTTAGGAGCAGTCTGCGGACGAGACCTTTAAGGCAAGCGAAGCGGCAGAAGGTCAGTGCTCCGATTACGGTCTCGTCCTCGTTATCCCGCCTTCGGCGGGATGTCACTCAATGCCCGCCTGTCGGCGGGCAGGGGTGTTCCATAAGGAAGTTATCTTTACGGGAAGATCAGAGTGAGTAAAGGGGGGCCATGATGAGAGCGATCAGTCGGTTTGTTCTTCTGTGTGCGGCTGTGCTGTTGATGGCGGCGGGTGTTGACGCGGCGACGATCGTCGGCGTGTCGGGGGACGTCACGGTGAGGGCCGCCGCGACGGATCTCTGGCAGGCAGCCGTGAAGGGTCAGGCGGTCGCCGAAGACACCGAGATCCAGTGCGGACCGGCCAGCCGCTGCACCGTGGCCCTTGATGAGATGCTGCGAAACACCGTCACGGTAAAAGAGAACACCACCGTTACGGTCGAAGAGCTGGAGCCCGGCCTGGTCTTTTTAAAAGAGGGCCGGGTCTTTTCCATCATCAGGGCCGTTGTGGCCGAGAGGCCCTTTCGGGTGCGCACCCCGACCTCGATCTCGGGCGCGCGCGGCACGGCGTGGCTGACGGATTTCAGGACCGGCCGCACCGAGGTCTCCGTCTTTGAGGACAACGTCTTTGTGAGCGGCATCGACGCG
>SDBU01007540.1_pt1 | contig 12519 bp, 9 predicted proteins | sample 2277071 | NCBI WGS metagenome assembly SDBU01 (sample SAMN10397929, study PRJNA504765) | marine sediment metagenome | isolation source: marine sediment core GS08_GC12, 126 cmbsf | place: Arctic Ocean: Gakkel Ridge, Loki's castle | collected 2008
GAGAAGGCCAATGCAAAGTGGGTGAAGGAGTTTATGGCTAAAACTGGTTTAACCGCCGAAGATCTGGAACGGGGAGGCTGAACCAACACAAGAACCGACTTGGGAGCCGCACACACCCCAATTTTGCAATGGGTTCTCGACAGTAGGGTTTCCTGTATCGATGAGTACGGTTAACCTAACAAGTGATTACCAAATAAAAGTCGGAGAGTGATGGGAAAGACATCCCCCATCAACTCACTGACTTCCAATGGCGCTGCGCCAGGTTACGAAATATTCAAGAGTGATTGTCGCTTTTATTTAGGATGATGGCATGACTACGACAACAATTACCCCACAAAAGACCAAGCGAACGCTCAAATCATTTTTTCCCATTGTTGAGTGGCTGCCGAAGTACCAGAGTACATGGCTGCGGTTTGACTTGATCGCCGCGCTGACGGTCTGGGCGCTGGTGGTCCCGGAAGCCATGGCCTACGCCGGAATCGCCGGCATGCCGTCCGAATATGGGCTGTATGCCGCCCCGTTAGCGCTGATCGGCTATGCCATCTTCGGCACCTCCAGACACCTAAACGTTGGGCCCAGCTCAACCGTGGCAGCCTTATCATTCGGCGTCGTTGTTGGATTGGCAGCTGCGGGTAGTGATGAGTTTATCTCCCTCACCATCATGCTGGCTATCCTTACCGGGATCCTGCTCATCATCGGTGGGCTGCTGAGGATGGGCGTGCTGGCGGATTTCTTCTCCAAGCCGGTGCTGGACGGTTTCATCGTCGGTCTGGCGATCACCATCGTGGTCGGTCAACTCGACAAGCTGCTCGGCTACGAAGTTGAATCCTTGGACTTCATTCCAGACATACTCGTACTTATCTCAGAAATTGGTATGACCCATTGGCCCACGCTGGTGGTCGGCCTGGTCAGCCTGGCGCTGCTGTTCCTGATGGAAAGGTACATTCCCAAGGTGCCTGCGGCTATCACGGTCCTATTTCTAGCCATCATCGCCTCGGCTCTGTTGGGTTTCGAAGATATGGGCATCCATATCGTAGGAGAGATCCCGGCAGGCCTACCTCCCATCGGTTTACCGGAAGGCATCACCCTCGACCAGGTGCTAGCCTTACTGCCCGGCGCGGCTGCAATAGCGCTGGTGGCCTTCGCCGAGTCGGTCGCAACCGCACGCTCTTACGCTTCAAGATTCAACTATAAAGTAAACGCCGATCAAGAGTTAATCGCCCTCGGTGCAGCAAATACTGGTGCTGGCATCAGCTCCGGTTTTGTGGTGGATGGCAGCCTATCCAAGACCTCTGCTTCGGTGGGGGCAGGCGCCAAGTCGCAGATGGTGTCCATTATCGCCGCAGTGATCATTTTAATCACCATCGTGGCGCTGACACCGCTGTTTTACGCCCTGCCGGAGGCGACCCTGGGCGCCATCGTCATCCATGCTGTTTGGCACTTGATCAATTTCCGCAAGCTGCAGAACTACCGAAAAGTGACCTCGCTTGACTTTTGGACGGCGGTGATCGCTTTGCTGGGTGTGCTGGCATTGGGCATCCTGCAGGGCTTGATCCTGGCGGTCTTTGTTGGCCTATTAGCCTTAATCATCGGAACTAAGATGCGCGCATCTTCAATTCTTGGCAGGGTTCCTGATGAAAAGATCTACCGCGGTTTGGAAAACTACCCTGAAGGTGAGACCTATCCGGGGTTGCTGATCCTGCGTTACGATGGATCGCTATTCTTTGCCAACGCTCCTGATTTCGCCGATGAAGTCCGGGCAGGTATCGAACTATCCGATCCGCCTCCCAGAGTGGTGCTGATCGATGGCGAGTCGATCAACGGGATCGATGCTACTGCCATTAACACGACAATTGAGCTAAATGATGAATTAAAGCGCGCGGATGTTGAATTGCGATTTGCTCGGGTCAAGGCGAACGTTATGGAAATCATGCAGCGTTCTGATCTAGTTGAGATCATTGGCAGCGACCATTTCTATGTCTCTATTCAGGACGGTGTAGATGCCTTCCAGGCGGAGGGGCAGGAGCAGAAAGATGTAGAACCTCCAGAACCGCAAGAGCCAGCTTAGTATGACAATCCGCTTAATTCTATTGGTTTAGATTATACGCAGTTGAAGTGTTGAAGGTCCGAAAATGGGGGTTGCGGGCTACATCTGCACCCCCATTTTCGTGATATCCCCATGAACTGCGTAATCCTAAGGTCATAAGTAGGAGCCGAAATGGAATCTCTTGGACTAATTGCGATCGTTATCTGTATCTTACTCGCCGCGTCAATTTCACGCCGTATCCAGGGTACCGTAATCACCCTGCCCATGATCTATACCTTCTTCGGAATCGTGCTGGGCGGATTGATCCTGGATATTATTCCACTTACCCCAGAAGATGGGCTCGTTGAGCTGATCGCTGAGCTGACCCTGGTGATTGTGCTGGCCACAGACGCTTCCAGGATCGATCTGCGCGGTCTGTTTCGTGATCACAACCTGCCCACGCGCTTGTTGGGCATCGGACTGCCGCTGACCATGGTCTCCGGAACCATTGCCGCGATACTGATCTTTACCGATTTGAGCTTCTGGGAGGCGGCTATTCTGGGCGTGATCTTATCGCCAACCGATGCCAGCTTGGGGCAGAGCGTGGTCAGCAATCCCAAAGTCCCCGTACGCGTCCGGCAGACACTTAACATCGAGAGTGGTCTCAACGACGGCATTGCTTTGCCGTTCCTGTTACTGGCCATCGCCATGGCTGATTCTGAGGTGCTGTTTCACAACCCATTCGAGTTCTTGTTTTCCGTTCTGGTGCAGATCGCTCTTGGAATCGCTGCTGGGCTGGTGGTCGGCTACCTGGGCGCCAGGTTCATTCAATGGGGACAGCGCAGCGGCTGGATGTCCAGGAACTACCAGAAGATCAGCTCTTTGGCCTTGATCTTGTTGGCTTATGGTTCAGCTGAGGTCATTGGCGGCAATGGCTATATCGCCGCTTTTAGTTTTGGTCTGGCATCCAGCAATTTCGTTGGTAAGGAAGAAAGCGAAGACCTTTATGAGTATGCGGAGACAGAAGTCACCGTATTCATGCTGCTGACATTCATGCTCTTCGGTGCAGTGATGCTGCCACCAGCCATCGCTGCAATCAGCCCTGAAATCGTGCTTTACGCGGTGTTGAGTTTGACGCTGGTGCGCATGGTATCGGTAGCCATAAGTATGGTGGGTGCAAAAGTGCGCCCGATCACAACCCTGTTCCTGGGTTGGTTCGGACCGCGCGGTATCGCATCAATCTTATATATCTTTATTGTGCTGGAATCTGAGAGCCTACCAGGTTTACAGCTGATTTATAGCGTGGCGATGATCACCGTGCTATTCAGCATCTATGCCCACGGTATTACCGCTTCACCTTTGTCGAACCGCTATGGGTCACGTATTGAAGCAGTTGATAAAAAACAAATTGTGACCGCTGAAACCGAGGAGGTACCCGAGATGCCATTGCGGGATTCCGTTCAGCTTCAAATCAAGACTTAACCCGTTTTGCGTATCTTCCGACAACTCTCATAACATGTGTTTTGGGATCTTAACAAAACGAGCAATGAGGTAGAACAATTATCCACTTCAGTGGTGAGTGATCATCGTACATATTACAAGTCATGGAAAATCTTTAATAAATCCCCAGCGGACTAATGCGAGAGTGTTCGCAATGAGTTCTTTAAACACACGATACCTCTCTCAGCTTTCAGCACCTAAAGTCATCGCCAATCACATCAAGGTTCAGGCAGGAGCCGAGATCACAGGCAATAACTTTCAGTATCTACGACGGCTTCTGTGCGCAAGTATCTTGAAATATATCAAAATCGGTCAAATAAGTTTGATTGTATCTCGATCTTAAGAAGGTAAGAATCGCTCTAGGTGAATGGTGTGTGTGAGGTAGCTTATCCTCATTCCCTGAAGCCACAAACTGAGATAGGTTAGAACAATATCTTTGCCAGAGAGTTGAAATGCATTTTCTTCGGTTGGTGGACAAACTGTACTAAGTCTCCCCGGATGCACCTGATTTGCTGGTGGATGTCGCGCAAGATATTATGGCCCACAAGCCGTTTCTTAAATAGCTTGGGCGACGGACCCATTCTACTTCCCAACCGGAGCAGGCTAAATAATGTGGTCATACTCAGAACCAAAGTGATAGTTTGCCTTACCTTTCGACCAATGTTTTCCAATTGGCCAGACCTATAAGAAATGAAATCAACGTCGTTTGATGAGCAATTTAACGACGTTGATAGAACGGGATAAGCATGCGGTTGGAGAGAGACCCAGGTATGATCAATCCACAGGCCGATCTTAGGAGAATTAACAACCCGCCTTTCAGAGAAAGTACAAATAAATAAGCATCATTGACAAATTGAAATATCCTTTCTTCGATTAATTATTGATCAAGAGTTTTCCTACGGATACTGCGCGACTGGCATCTGCAGCAAATCCGTCTGCTCCAATTTGATCCGCATAGTCACTTGTGATTGGTGCCCCACCAATGATTACCTTCACTTCATCGCGTAAACCTTGCTCGGAAAGATAATCTATCGTTGTTTTCATGTTGACCATTGTAGTTGTCAATAATGCAGACATTCCAACTAGATTGGGTTCATGCTCTTTTACTGCAGAGACAAATTGTGTGGGCTGAACATCTGTGCCAAGATCGATCACCTCAAATCCTGCACCTTCGAACATCATTGCCACAAGATTCTTGCCAATATCATGAAGATCACCTTGGATCGTTCCGATAATAATTTTTCCTGATGCTTTTATTCCTAGCTCAACGAGATAAGGTCTTAAAATTCCCAAGCCCGCTTGCATCGCTCTGGCAGAGATTAACATCTCAGGGACGAACAGGTCTCCATCTTCAAAACGATTGCCGACCTCCGTCATTGCGGAAATTAAACCTTCATCAAGGATTTTTTTTGGTGGTGAGCCGTTGTTTAGCAATTCCTCAACTGCTTCTTGTACTTTGTCGCGCTGTCCATCAATAACAAATTGATTTAATTCACTTATTTTGGTATCCATTTTTGTCTCCATATTCTATAAATTAATCTTGATGATTAGTATAGATCATTGAATTTATACGTGTTGAGAATAATTATTAGCTCATGCTTATTATCATTGGCACTTTCCTTATATCGCAAAAGATTCATACTTGGGAACTTGATATTAGGGCTTTCTAATGACCAACTTCCTCTAGCCAAACAGGAAAACGATCCGAATCCATCACTTGTAATGACCGCTCCCACCGGAACATCATATGGTTCCAGAAATCGAAATCTATCTCCGATATTTTGTTCTGAATTGCTGTCCAAAGCACCCATCCAATGTCCGATACCAGTCCATACAGGTGCACTCGCGCTCTCAAAGAATCTCTTGAATCACCGAAATATGCAGCGCACATCTCGTCGACCTGATCTTCGCTAAAAGCAATCTCTGTCGCTGCATCCCCCAATTCAAAGCACGGATCGTTATTGCCGCTATATTCATAGTCAACAATGCGCAAGAAATTACCATCGTCAATAAAATTCTCGGCAACCAGATCGTTATGACATGGCACGTGTGGAAGATGCTGCGCGTTGATCGCGCTTTCGATCGTGGGTAGTATAACCGCACGCTGATAATAATCTGGTGGGATCTTGACTTTATGTTCATTGATGACCTGCATGTAATATTCAACTGTCCGAAACATATTAAAGTCGGTCAGAAAACGCGGTGCACCATGTAATAATTTGAGTGATTGGGCAATTTTGGTCGGCATGCCTGGCTTGTGCATGTCTTCGTTGGACATAGTCTTACCATCGATAAATTCCATAATTATAACTTTGTAGTCTTTTAGATAGAAACGCACATTTGGGCCGATACCAATCTCAGCGGCAGCAACGGAGTTATGATATTCATTATCCCTATCTACTGCTAGCAATTCCGCCTGGGGTCCTGGAATCCTTACGAAGTAGCGTTGACCATTGATTTGCACGCGGAAGTTTGAATTCGTCAACCCGCCGTATAATGGCGTATAGCTTGCGCTCATTCCGCGCCATTCAGGAATTTCCTTTATGACTTCTTCGATGGTTATGGATTTTGATTCCTTAGTATCCATGTCATACCTGTTAAAGTTTGCTCTTGGAAATTGGATCGTCGATTAACATCATGAAAACAGCAAATCACGATCGGAGAAAATTTTTGGCTAGGATACAATTACTTAAGCCGGCATCAGTGTCTTATTGGATGCTTCTACAATGGCTGCAAGTTCCTTTGAAACGTTCTCATCCAGAGGAGCTGGTTGGTGTGTTGCTAAAATATGTTTCACTCTCTCTCTGGCACGTTCGCGGAACGATTTTGCTCCTTCCGATACCCAAGCCTCTCTTGTCCCACGCAGCATAAGTGTCGGGAAAAGCCGGTCGATTTTAAAGTATTTCAATGTGAGATCATCAATCAGATAGTTTCCACCAGGTCCGACACGATCGATCGACTCTACTGCCAGCCGGTCTCCTTCAGCAGGAATTCCACTGAGTACAAATTTGATCATTTTGTGAATATCATCGTCCATCACAAGTTGGAGATGACTGAATGTCTTACCTTGTTCAAGCATGCCTGCTCCGGAAAAAACATTAGTGCCCGCCAACCCGGACAAAAAGGCAAAGTTTGTTCGCTCTAAGTTCGATTGTTCGTCAGGGAGCAGTGAATCTGTCCATGGGCCATGGAGGCTCACCGGAACGTTATATAATTCACGTCCCAATTGAGCTCCAACAGCTGCCATCATTGCCCCTTCAATAGAGCCGGTTAACCCAACCGTGGTTTTCATATCCAAAATCATGCAGCGAGGCGCGTATTCCAATGGAGCACCAGGATTAACCAGTTGGGAAATTACAACTCCGGCTAGGAATTCCGCATTTGCCAGCGTGATATTTCCAGCTAACGTCACTGGCCCTGTAGCTCCGGCAATCGGCATACAGCATAATTCTAAGGGAATGCCATACTCACCGCAGAGAAATAATGCGTCCACCGTGATATCCAGAAAAGTTAGCGGGCTAAGGGGCGCTTCCAACAAGCTAAGCACCGGTCTTTCCTTCAAGCTTTCTTTGCTTCCGGCCACAACAGTTGCCATTTCCAATAAAATTTCCAGGCTTTTCTTGCTGTAAGCCCGCATGTGCACATGTTTATCGGTATTGGAAAACATTGACTTGAGAACATGCACATCCCGGTTATGTTCGGGGTAATCACGCGCATAAATGGGGGCAATTAAATCAATGTTCTCCAGGGCATCCAAAAGTCGGATGTAATCGATGAAATCATTTTCCAATAGGGGTCTTAACTCATCTGTGTCCAGATCTAAAGTGAGATCGCTGCCCCCACCGTTACGGGTAACCGGAAGAAGTCCATGTCCAACATTTAAATCCTTCTCTGGATTTCGAGCCCCAAAAACCAATTCAGAGGGTGTAGTGGCTAAACAGCGCTGAACCAAATCCTCCGAAATCCTGACATGTTGAAGATCCCAGTCCACTTCAGCCCCCGCCTCAGCCAAGACCTTCAATCCCTCGGAATGTTGGACGGTTATACCAGTCTTTTCGAGAACTTCCATTGTCGCATCGTGGATAGCCTGTAACTCTTCCTGCGATAGAATTCTAAAGAAATCGGTCTTAATGGGTTTATTCTTCATTTTCTTACTCCTTGAACAAATTATTTTGGTGGAATAGACAATTTCGCCAAATCAACTTTTTGCTACTCGATAAATAACAAAAATATGAAACGACTACATGGTCTTGTTGATCGGTCGACTATACCAGTAATCTCGAGAATAACCTTGAATAAGCTGCTCAATACTTCATGTTGTCAACCTAGTATCAGGTATTTCCCTAATCACTAAATATCAGGGTATCTTTGGACTTCCAGAACACAGGAATTTCTGTTCCTTCTAAGATTATGGTGTTCGGGTCTCCAACATGTTCCGACACCTTGATCTTGATTTCATTACCTATGTCTATTTGATATACAACTTGCCCGCCGATAAGAGTAACGTCGCTCAAATTACCTATGAGATTATTTTCGTGATCGATGCCACTTTCAACTTCCGAAGTGTAAATCATTTCAGGGCGGATTAGCATTGTGACCGTTTGGTCTATTTTTACTGGTTGGCGCATCCTTCCCCAGATCATGTGATCCTGAACCTGAACGCGCGCCATTTCTCCGTTTAATTCGACGACTTTTCCCTCCAGGATGTTTGATTCACCAACAAACTTCCCGGAGAATAAACATGTCGGTTCATAATAAATTTCAAAAGGTGATCCTATTTGCATTATTGAGCCTTGACGCATAACAATAATTCGGTCAGACATGACTAAAGCTTCTTCCTGGTCATGGGTTACGTAAATAAAGGAGGTCTCCAATTCTGAGTGGATCCGCTTAAGTTCTTCTTGCATGGCTTTTCGAATCTTGAGGTCAAGGGCGGCCAGGGGCTCGTCCAAAAGGAGAACACGAGGTTCATTTACTATCGCTCTGGCCAAAGCAATGCGTTGCGATTCGCCTCCACTTAATGTTGTTACATTTCTTTCTTCAAAACCAGGCAACCTGACGAGGTCCAATACTTTCTTTACTTTCTCTCGTATGTGGTTTTCCGGTACTTTCTTCAGACGTAAACCAAAAGCAATATTTTCGAAAACATTAAGGTGAGGGAACAGCGTATATTTTTGAAAAACCATATCTATTTTCAACCATTAGGATGTGGCAGATAATCTAGAGTAATGTGGTAATAGTTGACTGCCAATTTCTCGATATTCCCGATATAAATTATCGTATCGAGATTGTCGGATGTCATTCCTGGGAATCACGATGTTTCCGACTGGAATAAATGGTTCAACGGATTGCAGGCTTTCATGGTACCCCAATCCAACTGACACAGTAAGAGCAGCCCCAAGGCTGCCTGCTTCTTGAGGATTCTCAACCACTTCCATTTCTCGATTTAGAATGTCGCTCATTATCTGGATCCAATTTATACTTTTGCAACCACCTCCTATAGCTCGAATTGTCTTTACTTCTACTCCCGCTTGCTCTATCGCCTCTAACATCCATCGATAATAATATGCCACTCCTTCCATTATCGCTCTTGCCATGTGCGCCTTTCCATGCCCGAACGATAATCCAACGAAAGCGCCCTTGGCGTCATGCCCGACACCTAAATGCCCTCTCTCACCGGAGAGCCAGGGAAAAAACAACAGGTTTTCAGATCCCGGCTCAATTTCTGAAGCCATTTCATCTAAAACTTGGTATACGCTTGTTCCACTTAGATTGCCTTGTTCTATTTCCGGTTGGCAAAGTTTTTCACTGAACCACATCAAGGATCCACCGGCGGTATCCAGGTCAGTAGCAATTATCCATCCTTCCGGATCAACATGGCATAACGCCCAGAAAGGGGATTTGGGATCATTGACAATTTTCTTGCTCGAAACGCCAATCCAACCACCGGTGCCAATATATAAATTGGCTCTACCAGCGCTCACAGTTCCTGCCCCAACTTGAGCGACACCTACATCCCCTGCGCAGATTACTACCGGAGTACCAGCAGACAGATGCATTTCCTTTGCCGGGTTTGGTAATACCTCCCCCACTACCTCTGTACAGGGGAAAGGTTCAGGTAGCTTCTCAATGGGGATTCCCAAGGCTGCGCAGGCTTCATTTGACCAGGTTTTATTGATTGGATCGAATAACATAAAAACACTTGCCCCATGCCAATCGATCGCACACTTTCCTGTGAGTTTGTAAATCAGGTATTCTTTACAATCTAGCAGCTTGTATGTCTTTTCCCACAGGTCTGGATGTGCCTCTTTTAGCCACAAGATCTTGGGGATAATGTCCTTCGCATTTGGAACATTCCCAGTCCACTGGCAAAATTTTTCCGCGCTCACGTGGTTGTAAATATTCTCCGCCTGGTTAAGCCCTCGAAGGTCCATCCAGGTGATCATTCTTGTGATGGGGTTGAAATCTTCATCAACAGGGATAAGATTGAACATCTGGGAACTAATTCCTATACCGGAAATATTGGCAGGATCTATTCCTGAATCGGATAGAAGTTGTTTGGTGGTTTGGACTACAGCATCCCACAATACATCAGGATCCTGTTCCACCAGACCGATTCCAGGGTATAGCATGTTATAAGAAACATAGCTTGAAGATAAAGTCTTGCCATTTAAATCTGTAATAACGGCTTTGTCTCCACTTGAGCCTACATCATGGGCAATTATAAATTTACTACCGGATCGAAAGGCACACACAATCATTACCTCTAACGACTTGGTTGAGGATTAGTTATCCTCTCTAATCGGAATACAGCCAATCCAGACCACAACAAAATTATCTCGTTTAATTTCAAGTGACTACTGCAACAATCGGAAATAAGTTATCTATAAACTTGATTTGAATACCAGTAATATCGAAATTACGAAACGGACGATCATAAATTACTTTCTCACGTAGCTTCCAGATTTGTGTAGGCATATTCAGGACGATCAACTAAATTAATTGATAATTCGGCAACAAATCGGCTTTTGTCGCCTCTATGTACATCCTTTGCATATTCAACTGGAACCCCATTATTATCAAAGGATACTCTTTCAACCAACATTAGCAAAAATCCAACGGGTACATCTAATGCTTTTGCCTCAAATTCGGTTGCAGCTACCGGTTCTAAAATTTGCCTCATTCTTTCGAGTGCAATATTGAATTCTTCTCTCCAGATTCTATAGATGGAATTGTTTTCCAGATCGAATTTTTCGATCCCAGGACAACGTGAATGAGGAAAGTAGCATTTCTCCAGCACCATTGGCTCATTATTACCAAACCTGACCCTCACCAAGTGGTAAACTTTCTGACCTAAGTTGATATTCAAAATACCAGCAATTTTCTCATTCGCGAGTATTAAATCAAATTTTAATAACTTACCGGAGGGTTTGAGTCCTTTTCTCAGTGCGCTTTCTGTAAAACTGACCAGAAGACCGATATCGTATTCATTTTTGGGTTCGTTTACATATGTACCAAGACCTTGCACACGTCGTACGATGCCATGAGAAACTAATGTGGAGATAGCATGCCTGACGGTCATGCGGCTTACATCAAATTGTTCACAAAGCTTTCTTTCAGAAGGAACCAAATCACCTGGCTTGAGATCACCAGTTTCAATCCAATTTAAAATGCTATCTTGAATCTGAATATACTTAGGGGTAAAAGTCGACATTTCACCAGATTCCACTTACGGATAACTAGATGTCTATACCAGCCCTATTTTAGCATAATAAAATGATTTGTCAATGAAGTAACCAATAAATTATGCGCAATTGGGTAGGTTTTATCTTAATCGATTAGACCAGAATGTGTGTGGGATGGAAAACTGAACTCGACAATAAGGAGGTGAATACGAAACAAATCGACAAATGGAGATCGTTCGAAAAAATTACTTCCGATATACAGACCGCGAGACAAATCGGCTTCTATCCCCGCGAAAGATATCTTTTGCATACTCAACAGGTTGACCATCCTGGCGATATGAGATGCGATGAACCAACATCAAAGGTGCGCCAATGGAAACGGAAAGTACTTCAGACACATACTCGTTAGCGATAATTGGTTCCCAGGTTTGTTCAGCCTTGTCAAGTTGAAGTCCATATTCCTCTTCCATGATATTGTAAATGGAGCGTTCAATCAAATCAAACTCATCTATCCCCGGGAAAAATTCCTCGGGAAGATATGTATTCTCCAAAGCATGAGGTTTTTCATTCACTGTGCGCAACCTTTGAATGTAATATAAAGGACGACCTATATCGACTTTTAGTAATCCCGCAAGCTTTTGGTTTGCTAGTTGTCTTTCGAAGGTAAGAAGTTTTGCACCGGGTTTATGACCCAGTTCTATCATGGCTTCGTGAAAGCCGATTAGAAACCCCGCCTCCTGATCAATTTTGAATTCGGTTACAAAAGTGCCGCTCCCGTGACTGCGTGTAACAAAGCCTTGATTGGCTAGTGTATCAACGGCTTGGCGAACTGTCATTCGGCTTACCCCCAATTGCTGGCTTAGTTCTCTTTCCGATGGTAGCCTGTCACCAGGTTTTAAACGCCCAGTTTCTATCTCTTCCACCAAAGACTCGTATATTTGAACATATTTTGGTTTTTCCATTTATGTTAATCTCCCACATGATCGATTTTCTGTATTTGATTTAAGTCACAAGCGATTGGTTTTTGGTGAAGAATAATTGTCAGGATCTTTATTATGGACTAGACCACTTTACCATGCAGAGATTCATTCGTCAAGCATCCCTTGGTTGAAATCATGTGAATGGTATGATCGCCAAAATAAACAAGCTTTTTGTTAGATGGTCTTTGCACAAGTATTTTCAAAAAATCCCGAACTTTTTTTATACCCAGGGATTTGCTCATTTTCTGAAAATTGAGGAAATGGATCAGCAAACCTGAAATTTTTCCCCAAACCTCCACAAAACTATTGACAAAAAGGAGGTAAATAT
>SDBU01007541.1_pt1 | contig 12518 bp, 8 predicted proteins | sample 2277071 | NCBI WGS metagenome assembly SDBU01 (sample SAMN10397929, study PRJNA504765) | marine sediment metagenome | isolation source: marine sediment core GS08_GC12, 126 cmbsf | place: Arctic Ocean: Gakkel Ridge, Loki's castle | collected 2008
GGAAGGGAACCCGTCCCTAGACATATCTGGAGAAAAGCTTGCTTATATCAGTTCACAATCTGGTATGAATCGAGTCGTGATCCAGGATTTGTCCGAAACGTCATCCATCCCAAGGGATATCGGGCAAGGCATTTGGGCCGAGTGGTCGCCCGACGGATCTTCAATTGCAGTTGTTCAAAGGTATCCTTACGATAGCCAGATCATTAGTTACAACATTGAGAATGGAGGTGGATTACCTTTAAGTCTTCTGGTACAAGGCGAAATCGTTGGAATCGATTGGTATTCCACTGTGGAAAAGGATTTCAGGATTACCCCTGCTCCTATCAGTGAGGAGTCCACTAGCCTCTTTGAGCGTGTGATTGAAACTCCCGTGCCTGATGGAGGGCGCTATTCCCTCATTAAGCTGGAAGATATCTCTGCTCCGAAACCTCTGCTCTCTGATCAGGCAAATGAAGCCTTCGAATCTCTTCGTAATCGGGTTACTCGAGATCTTGGCTGGGATTTTTTGGCCAATTTGGATTATGCATTCGTTGGGATTACCGATCCACTTCCGCCAGGATATTCATTTGATGATTGGTTGTTCACAGGACGAGCGTTCGCGTTTAGTGAAGCAATCGCCCGGGCTGGTTGGGTGGAATTGGTTAAGGAAGAAGGTTTAGGCAATACGTATTGGCGTGTTTATGTGCGATCTCGATATCAGGATGGATCACTCGGTGAGCCTATGCGTGACTACCCATGGGACTTCACCGGACGCATCCAGGGAGACCCAACTGCATATGACCATGGTGGAGCTTTAAAGGAAAATATTCCAGATGGATATTATATCGATTTCACCTCCCTCGCAGCTGATTTCGGTTTTTTACGGCAAGCCGCATTACTCAATTGGCGCACTTATTACCCCGGCTCCAGGTATACCGAATTCGCTTTGACAGACGGATTAAGTTGGGAAGATGCAATGCTGGAGCTATATCCGCGCGCATCAATTCTCACTCCAACACCGTTCAAGACGCCCACGCCAACCCCAACCAGGACTCCCTGGCCAACAAGCACACCATGGTGGTGGCGAGCCCTGACCCCCACCGCAACGATGACTGCTTCGCCAACAGCCACGACCACCCCAACTCCCACTCAACAACAATGAGCAAAGGTGCGATTCGAAACACTCTACTATTGGTTGTACTTTCGCTGGTATTGATGGCGTGCACCGGCGCCGATTTGAGTACAAGCCTAACCGAAGATCAAAATGAGCCAACTGATTCAGTATCTACGATTTCTACCCCATCGCCAACCACACCTCCAACCCAGGATGCGATTGATCAACTGCTCTCAAACCTTCAAGCGACTCCCGTTCGTTTTGTTTATCCAACACCTGCATCACAGGATGGGCCGGATTGGCGTCCTCCACCATACCAGGCCCCGTTAGCACTGCGACCGGAAGATCACTTTTATTTTCGACGTCCGATCCCATCAGATCAGGTTAATTGGCCGCATCCCCAATACCGATATGGAACCACATTTTTCGGAGCATTGACCATTCATACTGGCGTTGATTTGGGGGCAGATCATGGGGCCCCAGTACTTGCCGCTGGATTGGGGGAGGTCATTTGGACTGGCTATGGATTTTTCCGTGGATTCGATAATCTGACAGATCCTTACGGGTTAGCAATCGCAATTCGGCATGACTTTGGATTTAAGGGGCAAACTCTCTTTACCGTATATGCTCACCTTTCAGCGATTGATGTGTGGTTAGGGCAGAGGGTTGAATCAGGGCAGAAGATTGGTGAAGTGGGGAACACAGGGCACTCAAGTGGCGCCCACTTGCATTTCGAGGTCCGTCTGGGGAAGAATGATTATTACTCAACACGGAACCCTGAATTGTGGATGGTGCCACCAGAGGGCTGGGGGATTTTAACCGGATTAGTTTCTACTACCTACGGCATGCCACTTCACGAACATTTGATAGAGATTACCAATCTCGAAACAGAACGACGCTGGAATGTCTGGACCTATGTTCAAACTGTTGTAAACGAGGATGATTATTACGCCGAGAATTTTGTGATTAGTGATTTACCTGCCGGACCGTATGAAATTCGAATTTTCTACTACGGCGTGCAATTCAGGACTCAATTATTTCTGTATCAAGGACAAACAAACGAAATTAAATTTAAGGGGTGGAGCGGGTTTGTTCATGGAACCGCAGAGCAAGTCAGCTTGGACGAGCCACCCATCCCCTGATGTTCCATTTCCAACTTTTATAAGATTTAGAGCGACAAATCATAATCGAGTTGTGAATAATCTATCCTGGAAATCCTTGCTCGAAACATACATTATGTAAACACTTCTTGACAGCCAATCATCCAACGTGCTATCCTTTCGACCAGCGTAAGGTGATTGCAATTCAAAACGTCCGCAAAGCTTTGTCCCTGAACTGCAAACGAAATTTTGAATGAGTGCACTGAAAAGACTAGCCTCAAGACGAGTGGAGGGTTATACGTGAGTGTGGGCGACGACCACATTCTCACATATACCGGCCCTCTTCTTATCGATTGACTTTTTTTCAGTGACGTCATGAAGGATAAAGACACAAGTGCTGTTACAAGTTGAGAGCGTGTTAGCTATGTCCAAGCTCTTCAGCAAGAGTTATTCAACTGATTTGGAGGGTTCATGATTCGCGAGCGGGTTGCGCATGATGTTTATATTTTCACAAGTGAGGCGTATGCTCAAGTCAATGCTGGGGCAGTTGTAGGACCCGAGTGGTCTGTATTGATTGACACATTACCTTATTTTGAGGAAACTTTGGAGATCAAGGATTTTATTCAAAATCGCCTTGAGAGTCCGATTCGATACTTGATTAATACACATCACCATGCCGATCATACCCTGGGAAACCACTTGTTCCCCGATACGATTATCGTCAGTCATGAACTCTGTCGAGAGTTGTTAGATACCAAGGGCCGTGAGGCCTTGAAGGAAGCGAAAAAACATAACCGTGAACTCTCTGATATCGAGATCGTACTTCCAGATATCACGTTTGACGAAGGCGAAATTGGTCTACGAACTGGAAAGCGAACTCTCCAGCTTATCCCGCTGCCTGGACATAGTGTCGATGGAATTGGGGTGCTGATCGTGGAAGATAGGGTGCTATTTTCGGGTGACGTTATGATGCCCATCCCTTCCCTTATCGATGGCGATCTTGATGCAATGGTCGAGAGTCTAAAAAAAATCCCTAATTTAAAATTAGAGAACCTTGTTCAAGGTCACGGCGAGATTATATTGCGAGGCGAGATACCCGTCGCAGCAAAATTAAACATAACCTACATATCTGTGGTCGTGAGACATGCAAAAAAGGCTCTGCGCAGGAAAAATCCAGAGGAATATTTGGCAAGTATCGATGTGGAAAGTTGTGGTAAAAATAGGATCCTGTTGAATGGCTTAGCTGAGGAACTCCATCGTCGGAATCTCATCGCTGTGTATCATAAACTCAAGGATCAGAAGGGGTAGGCAAAGGTTGCTTACTTGACCTCCGAGCCTGATAATTTTTTTAGCATCGGCGATTCCCGTAATTTCTTAGCAACGGCACATACCACATTATTTTTATTTAGCAGCGGCAGCTCCCAATCACCCGAGCGGGGGAGCTCGGGATGCTGGATTGGACTGTGGCGGCTCCCACGCCGCCGGAACCCTCCCATTCCGCCGATCTACAATACAACCACCGGGGGTGACTATTTTCGCGCAAATTGACGCTTCAAATTGATTATGGCATAATCCTATTCTAATCAAAAAAAATGCGTTGATGGAGACGAGTAAGCCTGTACCGTGATTTTAGCGAACTCGGGATGGTGGAAGCCGAGCATGACTGCCAGGTTGAAAATCACTCTGGAGCATCGACCTGAACGCCAAAGTTGGCTAGTAGGGAGGACGGGATCACCCTACGTTACCTGGGTGGGAGTATAAGCCGTCTAGGCCGTACTTCATTAAGTGCCCGTGAATTCGGGTAACAGGGTGGTACCGCGGGAAGTGTTTAACTCTCGTCCCTGACTGGGGCGAGAGCTTTTGCTTAATGGGCAGGAGGGATTGATGACCAGACTTCTATATCATCAAGACGCATATTTAAGGAATTTTGAATCCAGAGTTCTAAAATCAGATAGCAATGCAGTTGTTGTAGATCAAACTGCTTTTTTCCCCGGTGGCGGTGGACAGCCCTATGATGTCGGTGAATTTTGGACCGAAGATGAGGTTTGGGAGGTGATTAAGGTTCGCCGCAAGGATGGGGAGTTGTGGCATTTATTGGACAAGGATGCTCCGGTTGTAGGAACAATGTTCGTAGGTGAAATCGATTGGGAACGACGCTTTCAACTCATGCGAACCCACACAGCGATGCATATCCTTTGTGGCGTCATATGGCGAGACTATGGGGCTAGTGTCACCGGGGGAAATATGGAGCATCTTCGTGGAAGGATGGATTTTGAGTTCGAAACCATGCGGCGAGAGCTCGTCGATGAGATCCAAAAGAAGATAAATCTCGAGGTTGAAGCATCGAGAGAAATTACTACGCGCGTTCTTCCTAGGGAGGAGGCTTTTGAAATCCCAGACCTGATTCGCACCAAGATCAACCTTCTTCCCCAAGGGATTAGAGAGGTTCGAATTGTTGAGATTAAGGGTTTAGATCTGCAAGCAGATGGGGGAACACACGTTTCCAACACGCAAGAAGTCGGAGCGATCAAGATAATTGACTATAAAAGTAAGGGTGCAATAAATAAAAGGATTGTTGTATCTCTAAAACCATAAGGACGGGAAATGATGTTTAAACCTGTAGCAAATAAAGTTGATTTCGTCGCTCAAGAACGTGAATTACTTGAGTTCTGGCGGGACACTCAGGCGTTCGAGAAATTACTTGAATTACGCGCGGATGGACCTCGTTGGTCCTTCATCGACGGCCCTATCACGGCCAACAATCCCATGGGGGTCCATCATGGTTGGGGCCGTACGTATAAGGACCTCTTCCATCGCTTTAAAGCAATGCAGGGATTTCGAACTCGGTATCAGAATGGATTCGATTGTCAAGGATTGTGGGTTGAGGTCAACGTAGAACGGGACATGGGCTTCAAATCCAAGCGGGACATCGAGGAATTTGGTCTGGCTGAATTCGTCGTGCTCTGCAAGCAACGAGTTTTGAAATATGCGGCCGTACAGACTGAGCAAAGCATCCGCATGGGACATTGGATGGATTGGAATGACCCCGAACAATTGCGTCAATTGAGTGAACAGCTCGGGAAAAATCCAAATCAGGAGATTACACTGCAGGGGCCGAGAGGTCCGGTAACGGATACGGTTGAAGGTGTCATCGGTCGCCTTGGCTTGCCAGAATTAGGTGGATCGTACTTCACTCTGTCCGATGAGAACAATTACACCATTTGGTCGGTTATTAAGTCATGTTTCGATCGCGGATGGGTCTATAAAGGTCGGGATGTGATGCCCTGGTGCTCGCGCTGCGGCACGGGTCTCAGCCAGCATGAGATTGTTACTGAGGGCTATCAGGAGATAACACATCCAAGCATAACCCTGCGCTTTCGATTGAAGGATAGGGATGATGAAAGCCTGCTGATCTGGACCACCACGCCATGGACGCTGACGAGCAACGTCGCCGCCGCAGTAGGCCCTGAGCTTATTTATGTCAAAGTTCGCCATGGTGATGAGATGTTCTACCTGAGTAAGGGCACCTTACACATGCTCCGAGGTGAGTATGAGGTAGTAGAGCAGCTGCGCGGCAAGGACATGGAAGGATGGATATACGAAGGACCTTTCGATGAATTCCCTGCCCAGGTGGAAAGTGGTTCGCCGGATGCACATAGGGTGATCCTGTGGGACGAGGTAGGCGAAGAAGAGGGCACTGGCATCGTTCACATTGCTCCAGGATGTGGTGCTGAAGACTTTGTTTTGGGGAAGGAGTATGGCTTACCCGTCATCGCACCCTTGGATGAAGCCGGGTCTTTCGTGGATGGGTTTGATTGGTTGTCCGGCACCAAAGAGAAGGGCAGTGCAGAACCCATATTCGCCAATCTAGAAGAAAAGGGTCTTGCTTATAAAGTAGAGGACTATACCCATCGCTACCCAGTTTGTTGGCGTTGTCAGGAGGAGTTGGTCTTTCGTCTGGTGGATGAGTGGTTTATCTCCATGGGTGAACAACTGGACAAGCCCTACGAAGAGGTAACTGAAGATGAGAAGCAGAGCAATTTGCGCCACCAAATCATAGAAGTTGTCGTCAATGAGACCCACTGGTACCCGGGATTTGGATTGGAGCGCGAGTTGGATTGGCTTCGGAATATGCATGACTGGATGATTTCCAAGAAGCGATACTGGGGATTGGCATTGCCAATTTGGGAATGCGAATCATGCGGGAATTTTGAAGTTGTTGGAAGCAAGGAAGAGCTTAAATCCAGGGCGAAAGAGGGATGGGATGAATTTGAAGGGCATTCGCCACATCGCCCATTTATCGATGCGGTTAAGTTGGAATGCTCTGAGTGTGGAGAATTGATCAGTCGAATCCCCGAGGTTGGGAATCCATGGCTTGATGCCGGTATCGTTGGGATGAGCACAATGCAGTACAACTCTGATCGAGACTTTTGGAAGGAATGGTTCCCCGCAGATCTGATCAGCGAGAGTTTTCCTGGCCAATTTCGCAATTGGTTCTACAGTCTCTTAGCGATGAGCACGATTTTGGAACGCAAAGCGCCCTTCAAACATGTCTTTACCTATGCAACACTTTTGGCTGAGGACGGAAGACCAATGCATAAATCATGGGGAAATTCCATTGAGTTCAATGAGGCCGCAGACGAGATGGGGGTTGATGTAATGCGTTGGCTTTATTGCAGCCATCGACCTGATAAGGATTTACTTTTTGGATACAAGGTTGCAGATGAAGTTCGACGCCTATTCTTACTTCCATTATGGAATGTATACAGTTTCTTCACCACCTACGCCAGCATCGATGGATGGAAGCCAGATTCGACCGTCCAAGTGGATTATAAATTGCTGGACAGATGGATTTTGTCGAGATTGCAGGTAGTCGTGGCGGATGTAACGCGCCGTCTGGAAGGTTTTGAACCCAACCTCGCGGCTAAGGTGGTTAATAGGTTCTTGGATGATTTGAGCAATTGGTATTTGCGCCGGAGTCGCCGACGCTTTTGGTCCAAGGCTGGAACTAGCGATGAATCGGATAAGGATAAAAATGCTGCATATGCTACGTTGTACATGGTTTTAGAAACGCTAACTAGACTGTTGGCGCCATTTGTGCCGTTTGTGACTGAAAGTATGTTCCAGAACTTAGTGAGAAATGTGAATCCCAACTCCCCAGAGAGCGTGCACCATACTGAGTACCCTAAACCCTTGGCTGAATTTGAAAACCAAGAACTAATTAATGAAATGGATCTGGTACTGCAATTGGTCTCGTTAGGGCATGCGGCACGAAACAAATCCGGGCTGAAGGTGAGGCAACCCCTGGCTGAAGTCGCGTTTGGCGTAGGACTGCCCGCAGAGCGGGAAATCGTTGCTCGCTATCAAGAGCTCATCGGTGATGAACTTAACGTCAAGAACGTCAGACTTCTTGACACTGCCGCAGAGGTGATTGAGTATCGTTTGAAACCTTTACCGAAACAGCTTGGTCAGAAGTACGGATCCAAATTTCCTGCAATCCGAAAGACAATGCTTGAATTAGATCCTCAAGAATTCGCGATCAGGTTGATGAACGACCAGCCAATAGAAATCACAGTTCAGGGAGAAGTTGTCGAGATCATGCCCGATGAGGTTGAAGTGCAAATTGAGGCACATGAAGGATTTTCAGCAGCCGCAGAGGGCTCATATCTCGCAGCACTGGTTACAGAGCTGACCCCAGAACTGGAGCTGGAGGGTTTGGCTCGAGAGGCCGTTAGAAGGGTACAAGATTTAAGAAGGCAGGCGGATTTAAAGGTGGATGAACGTATCAAAGTTACGTATCATGCGACTGATCGTGCTCATTCTGCAATTGAGGCGAATAAATCGTATGTAATGAATGAAACCTTGTCGGTCGAGTTTGCTTCCGTTGATGCACCTTCTGGACTTGCCCGCGCGGAGCACATTTTTGACGGCGAGGAACTGGTAATCGCACTTGAGCGTGCATGAATGAAGATCTCATTTGACGAGCACTGTTAGATGCGGAGAAACGGTCTCCTGTCAATACCGTATGGATGGGCGACCGTTTTACTTTGTTCCTACGCAAATCTTGGATTGATACGGTAAAATCCCTTGTCGAGATTCAGTTAGGAGAAAGCTGTGAAGGGTTTTGTCAAGCGTGTACAAGAGTATTTATTGTTGGTAGGGATCGCTGGTTTCATTATTGCCCTGGATCAGTGGACGAAATATCAGGTGCGCACATCGCTTGAATTGGGCGAAGCATGGACGCCGATAAAGGGTATTGGTGAATATTTTCGTATAGTTCATTGGAACAATACCGGAGCTGCATTCGGTTTATTTCCTCAGGCAAGTAGTATCATCACAATCATCGCCGTAATTGTCTCACTTGTGATCATTTTCTATTGGCCTCGTGTACCCTCTCAACAAGTCGCATTACGAGTCGCTCTCGCGATGCAGCTCGGTGGGGCGGTAGGAAATTTGATCAGCAGGCTGACACAAGGCAGCGTAACCGATTTCATCGCTGTAGGAAAATTCCCCGTGTTTAATGTTGCCGACTCAAGCATCTCTGTGGGCGTAGCAATCTTGATAATTGCGACCTGGGTTGATGAGAGGCGCCAGCGAAAAGCAGGGAAAGATACGATGGATGAAGGTGAACGTAAAGGACATGCTCTAGAAGGAGATCCGTCTGTGTGAATGATACCTCCTACAAATTCGAAGTAATTGATACTCTGGGACGAATAGATAGCGTGCTCGTATCTAACCTTGAAGGGGTGTCGAGAAATCGAATTCAAAAATTGATTAGAGCTGGTCGGGTTAAAGTCGACGGTCAGATAATGCTTAAGCCCTCGCACAAACTTTTGGGGGGTGAAATTCTTGAATTACATATCCCCAAAATCAAAGAAACTGAATTAATTGCTGAACATATCCCACTTGACATTGTCTATGAAGACCACAATCTGGTTGTTGTTAACAAACCGGCCGGAATGGTCGTTCATCCATCGGTAGGTCATGATTCAGGCACATTGGTAAACGCGATCCTGGCTCACTCGCCCGATATCGAGGGCATTGGTGGAGAAATGCGACCTGGCGTTGTTCACCGATTGGATAAGGACACGTCTGGAATCATCATTATCGCTAAAAACGATCGCACCCACCAATTTCTTCAAAATCAATTTATCGAACGAAAAGTCGAGAAAATCTACTATGCTTTGGTGGATGGAATTCCAAAATCCTCCACCGGTAGGATCGAGGCTGCTATTGCGCGAAGTAAAAAAGATCGGAAGAAGATGGCCGTATTTCCCGAAGGTCAAGGCCGGGAAGCGGTGACCTATTATCAGGTGATGGAGCAATTTGATAAGCATGCCTATCTCGAAGTAAAACCAGAGACAGGGAGAACACATCAAATTCGTGTGCATTTAGAATTTATTGGGATTCCAATTGTCGGCGATCGAGTTTATGGTCGGAAGAAGCCGACGCTGAACATAAGGCGTCATTTCCTTCATGCAGCAGAACTTCGCCTCTTGATCCCAGGCGAAACCAGGGTGCGATCTTTTTTGGTAAAGCTAGCTCCAGACTTGGAAACAGCATTAAATAATATTCGACGGTGAATTGTGCGATAGGGAGAGATGACATGAACGTTGAGAGTGGTAATACTTTCATCGATCTTCGATCCGATACGGTAACACATCCGACTCAGGAGATGAGAACTGCCATGGCCCAGGCAGAACTCGGGGACGATGTATATGGCGAGGATCCCACGGTTAACGAACTGGAAGAGATTTCAGCCGACATCATGGAGAAAGAGGCTGCGGTTTTTGTGCCAAGCGGGACCATGGGAAACCTAGCTGCAATACTCGCCCACTGCGGAAGGGGTGATGAGGTCATTTTGGGGGATTTATCCCACACATTTTTGTACGAAGCAGGTGGGGTTTCTGCATTGGGGGGAGTACATCCAAGAACAGTCCCAAACCAAGAAGATGGCACAATTGCCCTTGACGTGATTTCAGGTGCTGTTCGGGAGGACAACCCACATTTTCCTATTACGAGACTAATCTGTCTCGAGAATACCCACAATCGATGCGGGGGCGCTGTCCTAAGTGTTGACTACATGAGTTCAATTGGAGAATTCGCAAAACAAAGGGGGTTGAAATTGCACCTGGATGGTGCCCGAATCTTCAATGCGGCGGTCGCTCAAAGTGTATCCGCTGCAGAATTGGCAGGCCCGGCTGACTCGGTGACTTTCTGTTTGTCCAAAGCATTGTGCGCGCCAGTAGGATCGGTGCTTTGTGGATCAGAGCAGTTCATCTCGAAAGCAAGAAGAGCGCGTAAACAATTGGGAGGGGGGATGAGGCAGGCCGGCGTGATAGCAGCGGCTGGTGTTATTGCCCTTCAAAAGATGATCGATAGGCTAGTGGAAGATCACGAAAAAGCGCAGGAACTGGCACTTGGATTGAGCCAGATTGAAGGGGTACTTGTTGAGAAAAACCCACCTCCGAGCAATATGATTTTTTTGAGCATCACTGACGCTCTGGGCTTGAATGCAAGCCAACTAGCCCAAAAATTGAAGGAAAATGGAGTTCTCGTCGGAGTGGTTGATGCGAATAGTCTAAGACTTGTCACGCATTATCGGATTCACAATGACGAAATTTCTCATGTGATCGGCGCGTTAAAGAAGGCCATTTCTGGGCAATTTTAGGTGAAATATCTGCAATGGCTCCCAAGCCGCCGACACTCCGGAAGTGGGAGCTAGGGCTTTTGGCGAAGAAAGATGCTTGGATCAGTTGGCTAGTAACGTTGACAGTCAATGCCAATAAATTGCTTCAAGATCGAAAATATTCTTGACGGTATTAAAACGACTATGGTAGACTGTCCTGTAGCTCGGGGGCGTAGTGTAGCGGCTTAACACGCTGGCCTGTCAAGCCAGAGATCGCGGGTTCAAATCCCGTCGTCCCCGCTGTGGAAAGTGCTGGGTAGATAAGCAGTCTACCCAGCTTATTTTTTTAATGCATTTATTGTAAACAATTTGAAGAGGCTATTTTTGAAATTTGGCCTGCGAGGCTAACCAGCGTAACTCCATCCCAAATCAGGTAATTTGAGTGTATCGTCAACCGAGCCTTCTTTGAGCAATTCCCCAGCGATGACTTCACCCAGAACGATGTCATGATCCCCGCCAGTGGTAAAAATCTCTTTGACCTTACATTCCAGATAACCGGCCGCTCCTGGCAAAATCGGGCAGCCAGTCTCAGGCGCTGGCGCATAATCAACCCCAACCATTTTTTCGGGATTCTTTGCACGAGACTTCGTGAAGGGTTTAATCAGATCTTCGTCTTCACGCAGGAAAAAATTCACAGCGAAGATTTTTGCTTGGCTAACGAGTTCGTAGGTAAAACAGGTCCGTTGGAGACCCAGGGCTAAGAGGCGAGGCTCGAATGATACCTGGGTAATCCAATTAGCGACCATGGCGTTGACCTCGTCACCATGTTTGCTGGTTATTGAATAAAAACCGTAGGGCATACGGCGGAGAAGTGCCTTAACGTTTTCTTCCGTCATGTGAGAAAACTCCTAAATGAGTATCATGGCTAGAGAATCGCATACTTGATGGTTCTTTCTGTAATTATGCCTCTGAAAATAATTAACGAATTATTAAAAGTCTATCATGGGTGGTAAAAAAGTAGAGATTTTGATAGGGGCGGTTCACGAATCGCCTGGTTGTCATTTTCACCCTTGCGAAGGTTTCTTTTTATGACCATGGGTTTTCTAACAATCTTCGCAAGGGTTAAATATTGGAGTGTTGAAGCCTTGATTATCGAGTAGGGGGGCAATTTATTGCGACCGATGGAGTCGAATTTGAGGAGCTGTTGCATGAATTCTCCGTGATATCACGGGAATTGGGTTGCGCATAGCCAAAAGCAGGTGAAAATTTACACATGTTGGGATTGTTTATCCCACTCGAAACATTCCGATAGGGAAAGATCAGCGGTTAAGCATTTGCCTGAGTTCTTTAGAGAAATCACTACTCACATCATCACCCGTGATAAATTCAATTTCCTCTGGTGAACTGATTCCTAAACCTAGCTCAACGGCGCGAGCAATCTGAGCTTGCTCGAAGATGAGGCCTTTACTAACTTTCTTGGTTGTTCCATACATTCGTAAAATAGCAACTCCGATGGCGTCGATCGCAATGCGATCTGTCCCAGCGATGATTACATTCGGAGTAACAAGCTTGCCTTTGGCTGGACCACCAGATGTAAACGCGCTGACGGCATCAAGAACGATTAAATCAGGGGTATAGGAGGCGTTAATTTCTGCAATCATTCGACGTTGATGTCTTGAAGTGTGTAATTCACGCA
>SDBU01007542.1_pt1 | contig 12518 bp, 11 predicted proteins | sample 2277071 | NCBI WGS metagenome assembly SDBU01 (sample SAMN10397929, study PRJNA504765) | marine sediment metagenome | isolation source: marine sediment core GS08_GC12, 126 cmbsf | place: Arctic Ocean: Gakkel Ridge, Loki's castle | collected 2008
TATTTCCAGGAGGCTGGTAGGGGCTACGCTGAATTCATCCACTCCCAGCCCCAGGAGAATCAGGACAGAAAGAGGATCGCTGGCCATTTCTCCGCATACCCCCACCCAGATATTCTCTCTATGGGCGCATTTGATGACATTGTCGATTAGCCGCAGGATGCTGGGATGGAGAGGTTGGTAAAGGTAAGCCACTTTTTCATTAACCCGATCTACAGCTAGGCTGTACTGGATCAAGTCATTGGTACCTAGACTAAAGAAATCGACCTCCTTAGCTAAAAGGTCGGCTATGACAGCAGCTGACGGAATTTCAATCATAATCCCAGTTTCTACGTTTTCAGCAAAAGGAGTACCTTCCCTCCTCAATTTTTCCTTTATCCCAGCTAGAATCTGGTTCACTTTCCTGATTTCTTCTACTCCGGAAATCATGGGATACATAATCTTACCATTACCAAATCGAGACGCTCTCAAAATAGCTCGCAGCTGAGTTTCAAAAATATCGACTCTTTCCAAACAGAGTCTTATGGCCCTCCAGCCCATAAAAGGATTGATCTCTGCCGGCACAGGGAATTGGGAGATGAATTTATCTCCTCCCAAATCCAAAGTTCGGATGATTACAGAATTAGAACCTGCCTTCTCTAGTACCTTTTTGTATGCTTCTACCTGTTCATCTTCGGAAGGTAAACTGCTTCTATTCATGTAAAGATACTCGGTACGGTAGAGTCCTATACCTTCCGCTCCCTCTCTTACAGCAAGCTCTACCTCCTCCGGAGCAGCTATATTAGCTGCCAGACTTACCTCTCGGCCATCCAGCGTCTGAGCAGGAAGAGATTTCAAGATCTTCAGGCTCTTTTTATGAGAGATAAATCTCTTCTTTTTTTTCCGGTAATTCTCCAGTTGCTGAGAACCAGGATTGATAATGACTAGACCTGTGTTTCCGTCTAAAATGACAACTGATCCGGGCTCAACCTTTTTGGTAATATCCCTCAGACCAACCACGGCAGGGATTTCCATAGACCGAGCCATTATAGCGCTATGAGAGGTTCTTCCTCCCACATTGGTGGCAAAACCTAGAATTCTGCCCTTCTGCATGGAAGCAGTATCTGAAGGGGCAAGATCATCAGCCACTACAATTATGTCTTCTTCGAGGTGAGAAAGAGTTAGAGTGGGCCGCTTCAGGAGGTTCCGTAAGATATGTCCTCCTACATCTTCTACATCACCAAATCTCCTGCGGACAAATTCCGCTCGAGCGGAGGCGAATTTTGCTTCAAAGACCTCAAGGGTCCTTTTTACCGCTGTCTCTGCATTCAATTTCTGTCTTTTTATCCTTCTGGTGATATCCTGGATAAAAAGAGGATCTTCCAGAATGTAGAGGTGAGCTTGGAAAATATAAGCTTCTTTTTCTCCCATCTTCTCCTCTACTCTTTTTTTAATTTTCCCAAGATCCTTTTTTGAGTTTTCAACTGCCGTCTCAAATCTTTTTAGTTCTTGTTCTACCTCCTCCTTTTTTATTTTGTATTCCAGAATGCAATACTCCTCCTTTTCCAGAATATATGCCTTTCCCATAGCAATTCCAGGGGAAGCAGCTATACCCTTAGGCATGATTTGGCTCCTCTCTCATCCGTTTTTGGACCTAATTTGGCGGATTTGTTTACCCCTGGCTAGCACCTCGCCGGCAAGATAGGAAGAGCCGGCAAAGCAAATAAGACTTTCCCTGTTAGCCAGACCAAGGGAGTACTTCATTGCCTTCCGGGTGTTTTTGGTAATTATTATTTTCCCCGGACAGCATTCACTCAGTATTGTCTTTATCTCCTCGGGTTCCATGGACCTCGGACTGTCAGTCTTGGTCAAAATGACCCTTTCCGCCAGTGGAAAAAGCGCCCTTCCTATCTCCTTCACATCTTTGTTTTGTAGGATGGCTAGAACTAAGATGATTCTTTTTTCCGGGAAAAACTCTTGAAGGCATTTGGATAGTGCCAGTGCCGAAGCACCATTGTGAGCACAGTCCACAATGATAAAGGGATCTCTGGAGATAACCTGAATCCTTGCTGGCCACCGAACTTTCCTAACTCCTTCAATGACGGCCTTCCTGGGAATAAAAATTTTAGAGTTTCTAAGTAAATCCACTGCCCCAATGGCTGTAGCAGCATTGATGATCTGATGCTGACCCATAAGAGGAAGAAAAAGACAGGGGTAATCCCTGGTAGTGGTTTGTACCTGAAATCTTTGACCATCAAGAGAAGCGTCCAAAAGCCTAAAATTGATTTCTTTACCCACCTGGTACAGGCAGGCTTTTCTTTCCCGGCAAACTTTTTCGATAACGGAAGAAGCTATATCTTTCTGAGGGGAACTCACTACATCTATTTCCTCTTTGATAATTCCCGCTTTTTCTCTAGCTATAGAAGCAAGATCGTAGCCTAATTTATCCATATGGTCAAAACTTATCTGGGTAATGATTCCTACTAGGGGACGGACGACGTTGGTAGCATCTAATCTACCACCCAGTCCTACTTCAAGGACAGCTAAATCGACTTTTTGCTGGGAAAAATAGAGTAAAGCAAGGGCAGTGTAAACTTCGAAAAAAGTAGGCTCCAGATAAGACGTACCCTCTACTTTAGATTTTATCTTACCAAGAAAATAGACGAATTCTTCTTCCCTGATTAAAGAAGACCCTATTCTGATTCTTTCCCGAGGAGTGAGAAGATGGGGAGAGGTATATAGCCCCACCTTAAGGTTGGCCGCGGTAAGAATGGAACTGGTGATGACTGCTGTGGAACCTTTACCTTTGGTTCCAGCTATCTGGATCACCTTCAAACCTTGATGAGGTCTACCCAGAAGAGTCAAAAGATGATTCATTCTCTCTAGATTGAAAGATTGCTCGTCATAGCTGTAATCCTTCTTTCTCTCATAGTTTATCAGGGAATTTACATAACTCAAAGCATCAGTATAAGAAAACATCGCTTCATCCCTCATAAATGGGAAAGACCCGACAGAGTTCTTGTACCTCACTGCTGATTTTTTTCCTCAGCTCCTCCTCCTGAGGATTATGCAAGATCTTAGCTATCCACTTCCCTACTAATTTCATCTCGGCTTCCTTCATTCCTCGGGTGGTGCAAGCGGGCGTTCCCAATCTTATTCCTGAAGTTATGGAAGGAGGTAGCTCATCAAAGGGAATACTATTTTTGTTAGTCACAAATCCAGCCTCTTCCAGAATTATAGCTGCTCTTTTTCCTGTCAAGTTTCTGTTGGATACATCAATAAGGAGGAGATGATTGTCGGTTCCGCCAGAGATGAGTCGAAATCCATCATTTTTTAAAATATGAGCCAGGGTCTTTGCGTTAGAGAGCACCTGATATTGATAATCCTTGAACTCTGGCTGACTTGCCTCTTTGAAACATATGGCCTTGGCCGCTATGGTGTGCATAAAAGGACCCCCCTGAAGACCAGGGAAGATGGCTTTATTAATGGAAGAGGCATATTTTTGCCGGCAGATAATAAAACCCCCTCGGGGACCTCGCAAGGTTTTCTGGGTAGTAGCGGTAAGTATGTCGACGTACGGAATAGGATCTGGATGAAGACCTGCGGCAATGAGGCCGATAGGATGGGCCATATCAGCTAAAAGGTAGCTATTCACTTCATCAGCGATTTCCTTCCAGAGCTTGAAATCTATTCTCCTGGGATAGGAACTGGCTCCTACTACTATTAGTCGAGGGCGACACCTTCTAGCTATCTCTCGAATCTGAGTGTAGTCAAATGTTTCTGAGGTTCTATCTACTCCATAGTTTACTACCCGGTAATACCTATCCAGAAAACTCCCCTTTTTTCCATGGGAGAGGTGGCCTCCATGGCGCAGGTCAAGAGAGAGGATGGTATCACCTGGCTTAAGGAAAGTCCAATAAGCAGCTATATTGGCCTGAGATCCGGAATGTACCTGCACATTGACATGTTCTCCTTTGAAGAGGTTCTTTGCTCGCCTGATAGCTAACTCTTCTATCTGGTCTACGAATTGGCAACCCTGATAGTAACGCTGGCCTGGATGTCCTTCTGCATATTTGCTCATCAGGACCGATCCCTCTGCTTCTAGAATGGCTCTAGAGGGATAGTTCTCCGAAGGAATGAGGTTGATGCTTCTCTCCTGACGAAGAAGCTCCATCCTTATAATCTCTTTTACTTTCAAATCCGGACTCATTAATGAGGTATGCATCAAGAATCTCCTAGTGTCTAAAATGTCTTATTCCAGTGAACAGCATAGCCATCTGATATTGATTGGCCATCTTTATAACCTCGTTGTCCCGCAAAGCTCCTCCTGGCTGGATTATGGCAGTTATTCCCGCTTTTCCTGCCCTTTCAACTACATCGGGGAAAGGTATAAAGGCATCGGAACCCAAAACTGAACCTTTTGCCCTTCTACCGGCTTTTCGAATGGTAATGAGGGTAGAATCTATTCTGCTCATTTGACCGGCCCCTACCCCAACTAGAGTGGTATTTTTGGCTAAAACGATAGCATTAGATTTTACCCATTTTACGATCTTGGAGACAAACAAAAGATCCTCCTTCTCTTTAGAAGAAGGTTTTCTCTGACTCACTATTCTCATCTGAGCTGGAATATGTGTTTCTCTATCCTCGTCTTGCAAAAGATACCCTCCTTCTACTTTTTTCATATTCCATCTTTCTTTTCTTAGACTAGAAAAGGTGCCAGTCTTTAGAATACAAACATTTTTTCCCCATTTCTGCTTGGTCTTCAGGATTTGGAGTGCTTCCTCTCCATAGTCGGGAGCGATTATCCCCTCAATGAAGGTGTTGGGATAGGCTATTTCAAGAGCAGTAGCTCTGTCTACCATCTTGTTCAGTCCCACAATCGAGCCAAAGGCAGAAACAGGATCTGTGCTAAGGGCTTTCTGGTAAGCTTCTGGTAGGGTGGCGGCGCAGCCAAGTCCACAGGGATTAGTGTGTTTTATTATCACCACCGCTGGCTGGGTAAATTCTCTCACTATCCCTAGAGCTGCATCTAGGTCTAATAAATTATTGAAAGAAGTCTTCTTTCCAGATATTTGCTGAGCCAAGAGGGAAGATATTTCTCCTCTGGCAGAGTCCACATAAAAAGCCGCTTTTTGGTGAGGATTTTCTCCGTATCTAAGGTTCTCTATTTTCCTAAGATTAAGATTTACTATTTCGGGGAATCTTTCTTCTTTCTCCTTCCCCAGGTAATTGGCTATAAGCCCATTGTAAGAAGCGGTGATTTGAAAAACCTGCATTGCCAAATCACGACAGGTGGAGACCTTTAGAAAAGCTTCGTTTTCTCTTAACTCTTTAAGAATCCCGGGATATTGTTTGGGACTGCTTACTGCTGCTACATAGCAAAAATTCTTTGCGGCTGAACGGAGCATAGCAGGCCCTCCAATGTCGATATTTTCCAGAGCCTGCTCCAGAGTGGTTTCCTCTTTAGTTATTACCTGGGTGAAGGGATAGAAGTTAACCACCACCATGTCGATGAGATTTATATCAAGAGCTTTCATTTCTTCAATATGCTGGGGATTGTCTCTCAGGGTAAGGATACCGGCGTGAATGTTAGGATGCAGGGTTTTTACTCTTCCTCCCAACATGGGAGAGATACCTACCTTTTTGGATAGTTCCTCTATGGGAAGTCTTGCTTTCTTCAGGATTTGGGCTGTACCTCCCGTAGAAAGAATCTCAATTCTCATTGAGACGAGTTCTCTCACCAAATCAACAATTCCCTCTTTGTTACACACGCTCACCAGAGCGGTCTTAATCCTGGGCATTATTTTTCTTCCCTCAATGTCTTTTTCTTTATTTTTATGGCTAGACAGGTGATATTTTGTAGTCTCTCATCCTTGTGCGAAACTCTCTCTTTCCTTGAACTATAGCAGAATCTTTGTCATAGGTCAAGAAATTTTAGTATGATCAGTGTAGGTCTTGTCATCTAAAATTGACCGATGAAAAATTTCTGCTAGAGTAAGCGAAATATTCCGTTAATCGAAAAGGGAGGGGGTCCTATAAGAGATGCTCTCCTTTGACGAGGAGATATTAGTGGATAGACAAACAGGAAATGACACTGAGGGATTCTCTTTGAATCCGATAAGCAGGTACCTGGGAGAAATAGGCAAAACTCCCCTGCTTACCCGGAAAGAGGAAGTGATGCTGGGGAAAAGGATACAAGAGGGCAAACGAAACTTTATCCACGGAGTAGTAGAGACAGCGGGACTTATCAAAAATAACTCATATCTTTTGAGTCTGTTTAAGAAAAAAGGCGGATTGGAGAAAGATCTGGATAATGTAGAAAAGGGTCTAAATAGAGCAAGAGAGATAGCTGATTTTCTAGAAGCTGAGAGGAAGAAGCTTCAGCAAATAAAGCCAGAAGAGACCAGAGAGAGAGTAGAACAAATTCTGGAGGAGATTAAAAAGGCAAGATCTGTTTATGAGACATATAGAAAGAAAATGATGGAGGCCAATCTACGTTTGGTAGTAAGCTTTGCTAAAAAGTACACAAGGAGAGGAATCCCCTTTTCTGATCTTATTCAAGAAGGTAATATTGGTCTTTCCCGGGCGGTAGATAAATTTGATCATAGGTCAGGAAGAAGATTCAGCACTTATGCCAGTTGGTGGATCCGTCAGGCATTATCCAGAGCTATTACCGATCAATCTCAGAGTATCCGTATTCCCGTCCACATAGCTCATCTCATGCGGAAACTTAGCAGAATTTCCCGGCAACTGGAGCAGGAACTAGGTAGAGAGCCTTCTTCCGAGGAAATTGCTGAGCGGGCGGATATGCCCCTTCAGAGGATCAGGGAAACAATGGTGGTAGGCCAGGCTACGGTGTCCATTGATACATTAGTGGGAGAAGATAAGGATACTCCTATGATTGACTTTATTTCCAACCCCAACATTCCTCCCCCGGTATATAAGGTTACTTTGGATATGCTGAAGGAAGAAGTGAAGGGTCTGTTGGAAGAAGTTATCAAAGATGAACGCGAGTCAGATATATTAAGACTTCGTTTTGGATTAGAGAAGGAAGAGAACCATTCCTTACGAGAAATTGGGAGAAAATATGGAGTCAGTAGGGAGAGGATCCGGCAAATCCAGGAGAGAGCTTTGAGCAAATTGAGGGTTGAAGCTGAGAAAAAAGGCTTAAAAAGCTATTTGGAGCTACTTGATATGCTCAGAACAACCCTGGAAAAAGGCTATGCTGACTGAAGTGAGGATGATCCTTGGCCAATCTTTCCGTGGGAATAATTGGTTTACCTAATGCGGGGAAATCCACTTTATTTAATGCTCTTACCCATAATAAAGCACAGGTAGCCAGCTTTCCTTTTACTACTATTTCTCCTAATGTGGGCATGGTTTCTGTTCCTGATGATCGATTGGATAAGTTAGCTCGGTTAATTAATCCCCAAAAGGTAACTCCAGCGGCAGTTGAGTTTGTGGATGTGGCCGGTCTGGTGAGAGGTGCCCATAAGGGAGAAGGGCTTGGCAATGAATTTCTCTCACGCATAAGAGGTATGGATGTTCTGGTTGAAGTGGTAAGATGCTTTCAGAGAGATGAGGTTGCTCATCCCGAAGGAAAGGTAGATCCAGTAAGTGATATACAAATTATCGAACTAGAGCTTATTTTGTCAGATCTTGAGATGCTTCAGCGAAAATTGACAAAACTTCACAAACTGGTAAAATCCACCTCAAAGGAGAATAAAGACAGGCTCATTCTCTTGCAAAGAGCCAAGGAGCATCTTGAGGAAGCTAAGTCATTAAGGAAAGTTCTTTCGGAAGAAGAAAGTCACAAGTTAAAGCAAGAGGATTTCTTGACCACCAAGCCCTTGGTATATGTAGCTAATGTGGGTGAAGGTGATCTTACTTCTCCTTCTCCTCCTCTTAGGCAGCTCAGGCAATATTTACTAAGGGAAGGGGAGGAGGGAATAGAAATATGTGCTGAGTTAGAGGAAGAACTGGGGGATCTTTTGCCTGAGGAGAAAGAAGAATTCTTGAGGGAGCTGGGTATGAAAGAAGAGGGGCTTACCAGGCTTTTGAAGAGAACTTATCCGCTCCTCAATTTGATAACCTTCTTTACCATTACTGGAGGTCAGGAAGTAAGAGCATGGCCTTTTCAGAAGGGAGGTATGTCTCATAAGGCTGCTGGAAAAGTTCATTCAGATATGGAAAGAGGATTTATTCGAGTCGAGGTAATTCCTGCGAAGGAACTTCTGGAAATAGGATCTTTCAAAGTAGCCAAAGAAGAGGGAAAGATGAGGACAGAAGGAAAGAAATACCGGGTAAAAGATGGTGATGTAATACATTTTATCTTTAGTGAGTAGATAGCCTACCAGCAGGGGAGGTGGATTTTAGCAATGGATACTTATGAGGTTATTCTAGCTTTTCAGCCAGAGTTGGACGAGGAAATAAGGAAGGAGACTTTAGAAAAGTTAGAAAGTATTATTTCAGATGGGAAGGGGAAAATAGAAGACTTGAATCAAATGGGGATGCGCAAATTTGCCTATGAGGTAAAAAAGGTCAAGGAAGGGTTTTTTGTTCTGGCCATTTTTCAAACAGAGCCATCTCAGATTAGCCAAATTAGAGAATTTCTGAACTCAGATGAGGTAATAGTAAGAGCTATGTTAACAAAGCAAAGAACTCCGGCAAAGGGGGGGAAGAATGGCCAATCTGAACAGAGTGCTGTTGATAGGGCGTCTCACCAGGGAACCTGAGCTGCGGTATACTCCTGATGGAACCCCGGTCGCCAACTTCACTATTGCTGTGAATCGTTCTTTTACAAATCAGCAGGGGGAAAGAGAAGCCGATTTTATTCCTATTGTAGTCTGGAGGAAGCAAGCTGAGCAATGTGCAGAATACCTATCTAAGGGAAGTGAGGTAGTGGTAGATGGTAGGCTGCAGGTAAGGTCTTACGAAGATCGAGACGGAATAAAGAGAAAGAAAAGCGAGATAGTCGCCTGGAGGGTGCAATTTTTGGGAAGATTGAAGAAAGAAGAACTGTCACCTGAAGAACCAGCCGAGGCAGAAATAGATAAAGTTCACATAGATGAGGATGAGACGAGGGAAAAGAATAGCTTGCTCGACGAGGAAACCTAATTCTACGAGAGAAAAAGGAGAAGTGCATTGGCCATGAGATCTATGTTTAGAAGAAGAAGAAAAAAGGTATGTAGTTTCTGTCATTCCAGAGATGGCTCCTCCATAGACTATCGAAAGGTGAATGTACTGTATCACTATATAGATACCAGGGCCAGAATAAAAAACAGGAGACGTACAGGAGTATGTGCTAAACATCAGAGGGTATTGTCCAAAGCAATCAAGAGAGCCAGGGAAATGGCTTTCTTACCATGCAAGTAGGATTTTTACCAATATTTTGCAAGTTTTTTTCACATATCTTCACTCATCGAAATCTCATAGAGGTGAACCCTCCTAGAGAATTCTCTCTAGGGGAGCGTGCTGACAGAACCTTCTTTCTAATAAGGTGAAGACAGAGGTAAGAGGGGAGAAAAGAATGAAAGTCATTCTGGAGAAGGATGTGGCAAGTCTGGGTATAAAGGGAACTGTGGTGGAGGTGGCCGGTGGATATGCCCGTAATTACCTTCTTCCCAGGGGTATGGCCTTTAGAGCTACGCCAGGGAATATTGGGAGATGGGAAGAGATAAAAAGAGTGAGTGGACGAAAAAACGAGAAGGGAAAACTAAAGGCTCTCAAAATCGCAGAGAAGTTAAAAGTGCTTGAAATAGTCATGGAAAGGGAGATGGGGGAGGAAGGGAAGCTATTTGGAGTGATAACTACCCAGGATATTGTTGAAGAAATTAGGAGGAAATCCAACCTGGACATAGATCATCGAAAGGTTGAATTAGAAGGACCAATTCGAGTAATTGGGTCAAGAGAGGTGATTCTTAGACTTCATCCGGAGGTAAAAATTTCTCTAAAGGTAGAGGTTAAGAAGAAATAAGGCATTTCCTGAGAAATTCCCTTCCTATCCTTCCAATGTCACCGGCCCCTAAAGTGATGATTAAGTCTCCTTTCTTAGATCTATCCTCCAAGAAATTCAGAATTTCTTCTTCAGATGAAAAGTAGTAGGTATCTTTGCCTCTAGCTTCTCTAACTCTTTCAAAAAGCAACTCTCCATCTATGTCAGGGATGGGAGTTTCTCCTGCTGGATAGATAGGGGTTAAAAGAAGAATGTCTGCTTCTCTGAAAGCATGGACAAATTTGAAGAGAAGAATTTTAGTCCGGCTATAACGATGGGGCTGAAAGACCGCAACTACTCGCCTTCGTAGTCGCCGAGCCGTTTTTAAAATAGCCTTAATTTCGGTAGGGTGGTGAGCATAATCATCCACCACCAGGATGTTGGAGGAAGTCTTACCTATACACTCAAACCTTCTCTTGATTCCACCAAAGGAAAGAATAGCTTTCTTTATGTTCTTCCACGGGATATCCAAAGCTAGAGCTGTTGCAATGGCTGCTAGTGAATTATATACGTTGTATTCGCCAGGGAGTGGTATCACTACTTTTCCCAATAACTTGCCCTTGTACACAGGAGTATAAAATGATGAGAATTCTTCAAGCGTAATTTGTTCAGCCAGAAGATCAGCCTGAGGCTTCGTCCCAAAGGTGATTATTTTCTGGGGAGAGGATAGCTGAATCCTACCTAATAGATCTCTTAAATTTTGATCATCTTTGTTTACTATTAATATCCCTCCGGGTTTGAGCTTTTGGGCAAATTGTAGGAAGGCCCGGCAAATTTTATCTCTTGAGCCATAGTAATCCAAATGATCATCCTCGAGATTGGTGAGAACCGAGATTTTTGGCTGCATAAGTAGAAAAGAACCATCGGATTCATCGCTCTCTGCTACCACCCATTCCCCTTTTCCTAATTTACTATTTCCTCCAATGTCGCTAAGTTCTCCTCCAATGAACATAGTGGGATCTTTATCATCCCCACTAAGGATGGAGCAAATAAGAGAAGTGGTAGTGGTCTTTCCATGAGTTCCGGCGACGATGATACTCTCACTCTTATTAGTAAGATGGGCGAGAAGACTTCCCCGAGAAACAACAGGGATTTTTTTCACTTTTGCCTCTAAGAGCTCTGGATTATGGGAAGAAATGGCGGATGAGGTTACCACCAGGTTAGCTTTGCCAATATGAGAGAGATGATGTCCTTGATAGATATTGGCTCCCCGCATCGCCAGATCTTTGGTGAGAGGGTTCAGTCTTACATCGGATCCGGAAATCTGGTAGCCCATACTGAACAACACTTTGGCCAAACCACTCATTCCTACTCCTCCGATTCCTATAAAATGGATGGACCTTACCCCTTCTAACATTAATTTTTCCCCAGATCCTGGATTAAACTGATTATTAGCTCGGTTGCTCGAGGTCGACCTAGCTGTTTACTTTTTCTTCCCATATTTCTGAGGAGATCCCGATTCCTCAGAAACTTTAGAATACTCGCCATTAGTTTTTTTGCTGCAAGATCTTTTTCCGAGATGATATAGGCAGCTCCCTGAGCCTCAAGATGTCTGGCATTTTCCATCTGATGACAATCTGTGGCATAGGGGTAAGGAATCAGGATAGCTGGCAGGCCCCGGCCGGTGATTTCTGCAAGTGTAGTTGCTCCGCTTCGGCATATTACTAGATCAGCAACGGCATAAGCATACTGGATCTGGGACAGATATTCCTGTACCAGAGAGGGGACTCCTGCCAATTCAAGACATTCTCTTACCCATTCAAGATCTTTTTGGCCAGTGATAAAGATAAACTGGATGTTCTTCAGACGTTTTTCTTTTTTTAAAAGATTAATAATTTCAGTTCCCACTCGATTAAGAGTATGAGCTCCCTGACTACCCCCCAGAAAAAGAAGGGTAAACATGCCTTGTTTCAAACCCAGAGTCCTCAGAGCTTTTTCTTTGGAGGTCCTCAGAATTTCGGGACGGATAGGATTGCCCATAAGATAGATCTTATCTATCTCGGAGGAAGGGAGAAATTTCTTGGTTTGAGGAAAGCTAATGGCTATTCGAGAGGCAAATCTGGCCAAGAGTCTATTAGTTAGGGAAAGATTTACATTTTGTTCACAGATAAGACTTTTGATTCCTAAAAAATAGGAGAGGATAACTGCAGGAAAGGAATGATAACTGCCCATTCCTACTACCACATGAGGTCTGAAGCGAATCAGGACCAAAAAGATCTGAAAAAAGGATAAAGTGAGGTTCCAGGCAAAGCCTATCTGTTTTACGGAAAACTTTCTGGGCCAGCTTTGCATGGAGATAGAGGTAAACTGTAGCCCGTGGGAGCTAAGAACCTTAGCATCCGTATCCCTGTTTCCTCCTACCCAGAGAACTTGAACATCTGGGATATTCTCCTTAAGATACGAAGCTATAGCCAATCCAGGAAAGATGTGTCCACCTGTTCCCCCCGCAGCTATGAGGACTCTCATTCTCTCCTCATTTTGCTCCTTGCCCAACTATAAATTACAGGGGTAGCAATAAAATCAGAGGAGTAAGTTCCAACGATGATTC
>SDBU01007543.1_pt1 | contig 12516 bp, 15 predicted proteins | sample 2277071 | NCBI WGS metagenome assembly SDBU01 (sample SAMN10397929, study PRJNA504765) | marine sediment metagenome | isolation source: marine sediment core GS08_GC12, 126 cmbsf | place: Arctic Ocean: Gakkel Ridge, Loki's castle | collected 2008
TGCGAGAACTAAATTAACTGAAAATCCTACTGACAAGGAGTTGGATACGGATAAATAATGTTTGACAAAGTTATAGGCATAGTAAAAATAGCAATAATAGTAATAGTAGTAGGATTCCTATACAACAAATTTGAATACATCCTAGAGATGTTGAAACCACCTATACCTCCTGCACCACAGATTGTACAGATAACAGACAACGCTTGGCGTGTAGAGTTTGAAGCAAGCAAAAGAAGGGTTGAGGAACTAACAGGAAAGTTAAAAGATTCTGACAGTAAGATTTTGGCGGAAGTGCGTAAGAGGGGCGAAAAGATTGATGAGATAGGTAGGATAACGGCTGAGCTTAAACAGACAAGGGACCTTCTAAATAGAACATCGTCTCATGTTTATCTCAAAGGAAAGAAGACAGACCATCATTTTAAAAAGATATATGCTAAAGCTTCTGATGGGTCTAAATTCCCTATAGCGTGGGCTATGTTTCATCCTAATCAGCCGGACCCGGAAAAATTATGGAAGACAGGAACTTACCCTATAAAATTTTATACTAATATTATAGAGACAGAACAACCATCTGGTAAGTATAACAGATATGTGGAACTTAATATAAGAAATGACCGGATGAAAGAAACAAAGGGTAATTCATACCCTGTTAAAATTACTGATATACAATGGGCTAAGAACCCAATAACAGAGAAACATTTTTATTGGTGGAATCCTAGGCTGGCGTTTCAAGCAATGTTTACAAGTGAAGTTTTTGCGCCGTCGTTGGATATAAGTCTGGCTTCCTACGGCAGAACTAAGAGGGACATGGACTGGAGATTTATCGTGCCTTCTCTTGGTGCGGCCAACAAAGGCGATAGTTCCGAAGTTGTTTTTGGATTCTCACCTGTACAATGGAATTTTGGAAATGTAGTTCCACTGATTGAGAATATGTTTTTAGGACCCACAGTGAGTTTGGATACTGGGGGTGAGTTGTCATATGGAATTTCGTTTGCAATACCATTTTAAGGAAAAGGTATGCCTAAAAAGTTAACCATAGAATTCGTTAGAGAGGAATTTGAGAAGGAAGGTTACAAACTTTTAACTAAAGAGTATATTAATGCACACCAAAAGTTAGATTATATCTGTCCAGGTGGGCATAAATACTCTATAAGATGGAATAATTGGAAAACTGGGTCCAGGTGTTTTTATTGTTATGGCAAAATTAAGAAAACTATAGAATTTATCAGGTCGAAATTTGAGAAAGACAATTATGTTCTCTTAACTAAGAAGTATAAGAACTGTGGTCAAAAATTACATTATGTTTGTCCAAATGGGCATAAACATTCAATATCTTGGATCAATTGGTATCAGGGAAAAAGATGTCCCTATTGTATTGGTCAGGGACAACCAACTATTGATTTTATAAAAAAAGAATTTAAAAAAGAAGGGTATACACTGTTAACTAAAAAATATAATAACAATCAACACAAGTTAAAATGTATTTGCCCAAACGGACATAAACATTCTGTAAGTTGGAACAATTGGAATGGAAGAAATGCAAGATGCCCTACATGCTACTACAAAGAATTTAGCATTAAGTACTCTGGTAGAGATAGTTGGAATTGGAAAGGCGGTATCTCCTGCGAACCTTATTGTCATGAATGGTCTTTTAAAGATTTTAAAGATATGATAAAAGAAAGAGACGGTAATAAATGTTTAAACCCAGATTGTTGGAGAAATTCACGTATATTAAATGTCCATCATATTGACTATAATAAAAAGAATTGTGGCACGGAAAATTTGATAACTTTATGTACATCTTGCAATGCTCGTGCTAATTTTGAAAGAGAATGGCACGAATTATGGTATAAAGCTATATTATATAGACGTGATTTAGTAAACACATTTAATAAATGGAGGGAGATAAATAATGGCAACTAGTTACCTCGAAGACAGGTCAAGATATAGAGCCAATCAATACGCTACTACATGGTCTGGTAATGAACCATATAATGTAGATGATAAGATTGGCCGCCCGGATTATGTGAAAGTTAAAGCTACCGCTGAGTATGCAACAGAATACGGAGGCACTGTCTCTGGAACTGAAGGTACTATCTTAGTATAAAAGGGAGATTTACAATGGAAGAAACTACATTACAAAAAGTAACTGCGACGCTTAAGAAGGAATTCCCGGATGTTGGGATAAGGAATATAGAAGTGGATGCCCAAACTGGTAGATCTACTTTCTATTTAAATCCTACCAATAAAGCATTAGCATTTCTTGATCAAGGCGCTGTTGTTCCAAGGCAGTTTAGAGAGAAAGCTGCTACTATTACAAGAGATGCAATGACTAGATCGGATTTGGATCTGGCCGCGAAAGATCCGTACGAGGAATCACCGGAAGAATTGTTTAAGAGAGCAGATAGGTATTATTACACCGATCCGTTGGTTGGCACTGTAATAAACATATTGGCAGCCTTATCTACAAAAGGATTTGAAAACGATATTGATGATGAAAATATAAAACAATTTTTTGACACTTGGTGTTTTGATGTAAACATGGCAGAAATGTTAGAATGGGTTTTTCTGGATTTTTTCAAGATAGGGCATGTCACTACATACAAAGTATTGGCAAAATATGAACCAAGAGTGTCACACCTATCGCCCGTTCCAGGGCAGAAATTAGCAAAACCTACGAAAAAATCTAAAGCTACTGGAGAAAAATTAAGGCTGGAAGCAGAAGAAGCGGCAAAAAAGAATATATGGTCAAAGGGTCATTTACCTGTATCATATACAGTACTTAACCCTCAATTAGTCACTATTACCGGCAACTTATTATTTGATAAAGTTGCTATAGCCCTTAGGCCCCCTCCAGAATTAACAGCTATGTTAGGAAAACCACCTGCTGAGTTAACTGAAGAGGAAAAAGCATTAATAAAAGCTTTGCCTAGTGATTTAAAACAGGCAGCCGAAAAAGGTGAAGAATATAAGTTAGATTCAAGGTTGGTTGGTTCTATAACATATAGAAAGCAACCTTATGAGCGATATGCCAAGCCGAGAACCACCCGTGTGTTTGATACAATTGAATATAAGAAGGCTCTTAGGGCAGCCGATTTGAGCACACTGGATGGTATTACCAATTATATCTTAAAGATAACTATAGGGTCGGATGAATATCCTGTAACTACACAAGATGAATTACAGGCAGTTGCTCAGTTATTTAACACGCCAAGTAAATCCTTTGATGTTGTATGGAATCATACATTGAAAATTGAAAAAGTAATATCTCCTGAGATTGGTGAAATTCTAGGTCAAGAGAAATACATGCAGGTTAATGATGATATGACTGCTGGTTTGTCGATGTCTAGAGCTCTTATAGATGGTATATCTGATCTGAATGTGGCAGAGGCTGGGCTTGTTGTTAAAGGTCTAATGGAGGAAATAAATTATGCCAGAAGGCAAGTAACGCGTTGGGTATATAATGAATATGGACAGATAGCTGAAGCTGCAGGTTTTGATCGTTTTCCAAAGGTTAGGTGGGATGAGGGTATATTACAAGATGTTATATTGTACATGAATACTATTTCACAACTTGTAGACCGTAGGATGTTGAGTTATCGTACTGCTCATGAGGCTCTTGGTTTTGATTACCCAACGGAACTCATGAATATGGAACAAGAATTTCCATTGGTAGACAAAGGAATTTTTGGAATTCTTGGTTCACCTTGGCAGCAGTCTGCAGCAGGACCAAATGTACAACCAAAACAGAGGGCTCCTAAAGGAACGCCTTCAGCAGGAAGACCTAAAGGAAAACCTGCTGGTAAAAAAACTCCCAATCCGACGCCAAAAGCCAAAACGCCTAAACCAAAAACAGTAGCCGATATTGCTAGAGAAATGTCTGAGGAAGATTTTGCATTGTTCAAACATCAGTTAGATTTAGCAAGGTTGGAAGAATAAACTAACCATTCAATATAATAAGGGGGTTATTAACACGGCAAGACGCAAACAAAGTTACCGTAGAGGTAAGACCAGAAAAACGAGGACATAGTAAGGAGGATTCAAAGTGGAAAAGTATGAACCTGTATATTTAAGAGCTAATATAGAGCTGCAAGAGGAAACAGATGAGCTTAAAGCCGCAGCATCTATTATAGAATTACCTAAAGATGGTGAGAAACAAATAGATCTGCAATATTTTTCTGCTGTATTTGTTTCTTCAGGCGCAAATTTAAATCACGCTTACTTTCTTCCGTCAGAACTGGTAAAGGCAGAGGGAACGATTGTAAATAAAGCTATGGACCTTGAACATAGTGAAGACGAGATAGTTGGTCATATTTATGAACGTGCATTTATGGACACAAAGGGTAAGAAATTAGAACTTAGTGAGCTTGCTGCTTTGGAAACCGCAAGCTTGGATACTAAGGAATTTCATATAGCTATTGCTGGTATTGTATATAAAAATAGATTTCCAGATTTAGCTAGAGAAGTTGCATCAGGAAAGTGGTTTGTAAGTATGGAAGCTTATTTTAGGAGTTATGATGTAAAGATTGGTAATTTAATTATAAGTAAACCAGAAGCGGAAGCTTTAGGGCTGGCTTCTGGCGATGCTATGGGTATTATATTCGGAAGGTTAGCTAAGGTAATAAAGAACAAAGTGGAAATTGCTAAAGGTACGATAGACAGAGTGTTAAGAGATATCACCTTTTCTGGGTGTGGTTTTGTTAAGAAGCCCGCTAATCCTCTGTCGGTAGTTCTAGAAACCGCCAATGAGAGAATAAGAGATATTCCTGTTGATGATGAAGTAATCGTTTTGGATTATGATAAATTAAAAGAGGAGCATGAAGAAATGTCTAATATTAAAGTAACCTCTGATAAGATAGAGCCACCTGATTCTGAAGAAGGTGAATTACAGTATAACGATACAGTTGGTATTTGTGTCAGTTATAAGAAAGAAGTGTATGATAGTACCTTCAAGGATGAGTTAAGTAAGATCGTACATTCGAATTGGTGCGCTTTGTATGAGAGAGGTTGTACTTCTTTCTCTAGAGACGTTACAGACCCAAAATGTTTAAGGAATGTAATTAGAGAGGCAGTCGTAAAAGCTGCGCACATGTACATCGAACAAATCGCAAGTAAAGACAGAAGAAAAAGTAAGGTTGAAAGACTTAACAAATTGCTTTAACAGCTGGTTGACACGAGCCAGTAAAAATAATAATCGTAAAAGGAGGAATTAATTATGGCAGATTTAGGACAAGCACAAGTAGGGCATACCCCTCTTGGATTAAGAAGTACCCCCAAACTAACCAGAATTAATGGTGATGATAATCTAAAGGTTGTCTGGAAAAATATGGGTAATAACCATGCGTACCCGTTAATTTGGGGAAGTGAATTTACAGTATCGTCAGGGACTACTAGTATGACTCTTGCAAGCGGTGTAAAATTTCATGGTATGGAGTTAACAGGTACTAATGCTGATGGTGTGTCATACTTAAATGTACAAGCAACCCCTAATTGGAATTGCGGGTATCATTATATTACTAAAGATGACACTACTAAAGAAATTAAATTCACTTGTATTACTGCAGGTGCTAATGATGGTACATCCCGCATCGATGTAAAATTTATGTTAGGTGCGGCTGATCCAGCTATTGCTGGAATTTATTGTAGCACTTGGGGTGCTAAAAATATTAGGGCAAATTATCCCTAATTAGATTTATGTAATTTTTAAGTTTTAGGAGAAGGAAATAATTATAAACTGTCTACAAAAGTAGACGTTCAGGTTGGTAATATTTCTTTATATGGAAACAAAACATATATAGGAGGTATTTTTGATGGATGAAAAATTAAGGAAAGATGTTGAAGCTGTAGTGGCTAAAATATTTTCTGAACAAGAAGAAGCTGAAATTCGCAAACAAACTGAAAAAGCTTTAAATAAGTCGGCTACTACTATTGAAGAGTTGACATCTGCTCTTGAAGCTAAGAACAGTGAGTTTGAAGAGTTAGAAGCTAAATTTTCTGAATCCGAAGACAAAGCTAACAGTTTACAGACTGAGCTAGAGGCAGCTCAAGACAAAATTGAAGAAGCTAATAAAAAGTCTACGGAAGCAGAGAATGCTTTAGAAGAAATTAAGAAAGATAGAGCGACTGAACTCAGAGTGAAAGAGCTGGAACAAGCTGGAGTAGTGTCTGATAAAGAAGCTCAATCAACTAAGGTCAGAGAGATGTCTGATGAAGATTTTACGTCTTATAAAGATGAATTGGTATCTATCAGAGAAGCTGTAATTGCGGAACTTTCAAAAGCTGGTGAAACTGAAGAAGAAAAAGCTGCGAGAGAGAAACAAGAACAAGAAGATGCTGATGCTGCTGCCGCTGAAGAAGCTGCTGCTGCTGATGCTGCTGCTGCGGCAGCGGCTGCTGAAAAAGACGGAACTCAGACCCCGCCTGCTAACATTGACCCAGGATCTGCTATTTCTGCAGCGTTAAATCTGGAGATATTCCCCAGTAAAGATATGGTTACTAAATATCAAGAAATGGGTACAGCAATGGCGAAAATGTACGAAAAAGAAGAAAGTGATTAAAGGAGGAACGAGGATATGTTTATACCTAGACATCCTGTTGTAGAAAACCAATTCTGTGCATATGCATCACAAACCGACACCACTACTGGTGTTGGTGGGGTAATTTGCTATGCAGGCGCAGTTTTGTATTTGGATAAAGCTGCTACTAACCAAGAGGCAATTGTGAAGGCTTATGGCACATTTGCTAATATACCATCTGGTGATGATTTAACTGCCTTTGGATTCTCGATGCAGAAAGTTAAAACTGGATACCATCAGGTACATCCAGCTGGCTTCGTTATGCCTGGCGACTTGGGTTCAAGCGATGTTATTGCTCAACCTTCGTATAGTTCTGGTGCTATTAATGGTACTAAAGAAGCACCGTTAGGTGTTGCTCATTTAGGTATTTGGGATACTGTACATTACACTACTGAATTCACTGGTAGCAAATCAGCTGGTACGGCGGTTTGTGTTGCTATTACACCTGGTGATATGTTCAGGGTAGCTGCTAATATGGATTCTATGATTTCTACTAGTACTACTGCTGCTGATAATGCTGATGTTGATGGGGAAATATTTAGTACTGTTTTACCTACAACTATAGCGCGTGCCGTCAAAGGCGTGAGTGCTGCTAAGGCTAGTGCTAATGTAAATAACACTACACTTTATCCAATTAGAATTAAGCTTTTGATATAAATATAAATACGGATTAAAGCACTAATAGTGCTTCCGAAAATAATGATATAGGAGGAGTTGTTATTATGGATAGACAAGAAATGATGGAGCTTTTTAAGGCAACTGCTGAAATTCAGACACCTGAAGGGCTTGCGGCATATAGAGCTTTTGCTGCTGCATTGACAACTCCGATCTTGCAGAAATTAGAACTGGAATCGATTATGCGTCAATTGTTCGCGGTCGAAAAACTCGGACCTGGCGCGCAGGCTGGATAAACGGCCTGTTAAAATTTCGCTATATGCTGGAAACTCCAAAGCCGTCCTTTACTGCTAACGTGAAAATAAGGAGGATGTTATGGACAATCATGCAGGTAACTTTATAGTTAACAATAATTACATGGCTGGATTAATCGATAGTGATTTTGGTGTTTATATTCATAGGTTTTTTCCAAGAGGTAGATTACAGTTAAGACCAACTATTTCTTTTAATAATACAAGATTTAATTTGATTGAGGTGTGTCATGACTGTTTGGAGAAATATAATATAAATCACCACATAGCCTATCGTAAAGCTACTGTTGGTAAAGACAAAAAAGAAATAACTGTAAAACGTTTATCAAAATGTATAGATTTTGCTGATAAATTTATGGGATATTGTATTACAAGAAGACCCCAATTAAAGATCATTAAAGAATTTTGTGAAGAAAGGTTGTATCATGTTAATGAGTTGGGATGGAAACAAAATAATACCCCATATACAGATTACCAAAAAGAATTGTATGACAAAATGGTAGAACTAAATCTTAATTATAATTATGATGCTGGATATAGGAACCACACTATTTCTTGGCTGGCAGGTATGGTTGACGGTGATGGGTCTATATGTTTTGTTGTAGATAAAAATAGACGTATAATACCAACATTAGATATAACCACGGGATCAGATACTACGAAAAATAATTTATTTGAATTATTTGATAAATTAGATATAAAATATAATGATCGTACTACTGAATCTAAAGCTAAAAAACGTTTGGGTAAAAATAAGAAAAAATTTCACTATAATATATTTATCAAAAGCTATGAACCTTTGGAAAGAATTTTACACTCGTTAGATGGCAAGTTAGTAGCGAAACAAAGGCAATTAGAATTGATGTTAAAATACTTTGAAATTAAAAAAACCAACAGGTTTAATACAAAAGAAATATGGGACATTGTACAACAAGTGAAATTTCTTAACCATAATTTTAACTGTGAAGATACCTCAGAGACTAATACGCGAAACGCTGAAAAGTGATGATAGAGTCCAATCCTTATGGTAACATAAGGTATGAATTATTTTGGCTATTTAGGTGTATCCCATAGCCGAAGATTTTGAGATTCCCGTTTGGGTATTACCGGGTCTTGGTTACGTGGCCCAGAACTTTATCGAGGGTATTGGGGAAGAAGTTTATGTTCCTACATTTACCATTGATACAGCTGCAGATTGGAAATTGACTTATGCAAGAGACTCTCGGATAGATATTCCACAGAGAGCTGCGGCGAGAGCTGCTAAGGATCTTGCTAATTACGAAGAAGAGTGTGGTTGGCGTGTAATTATGCCGGCGGCAACTTCGGCATTTTCAGGTAAAGGTCTTCTAGGATCAAGACCCGCTCCAATTTATGAAATCAACCCAGCTTCAACTGGTGCTGGTTATCTTTCTAAAGAGCTCATCAATAAAATGATTGTTGGCTTTAAGAGAACTGGTAGGACATTAGGTGATTTATATGTGTCCCCAGAAGACGCGGCTGATATTCGTGAATGGACCGATACAGACATTGATCCTGTGACGAGGCGTGAGATTTTTCAGGCTGCGGGTATGGGAACCATCTGGAATGTTAGACTTAATGAAATTCAACATTTAGGAGCTACTGGAATGTACAACATTAATGGAAGTACATCAAGTTATGGTAAGTTCCTTGCAGATGGATCGAATACGTATAATAACTATACTCTTGACAATCCTAATGTGACTGCTGCCGATGGCACAATCTCCACGTTAGGTGAAACTCAGATTCTTGGGTTCGACTTGAGTACTAATGATTCTCTTGTTATGCCTATCCGTAAGGATTTCGAAGCTCATGATGATCCAACTCTGCTTAGAGTGCAGAAACAAGGTTTTTTTGGTTGGGCTGAGATAGGATTTGCTTGTTTGGACAGTCGAATTCTCGGAGTGGGAGTTATTGATAGAAGTCTATAAAATAATTAAGCATCTCACATTACCGCTAAACACGGTAATGTGGGATGAGTTTTATGGTGTGTATAGATGTTAAGAGTTCTTATAGTTATGGGATTAATTTTATTTGCAGTCATACTTACCGAAGCTATAACTCAGATTATAACTAAATCTGAATTTTTTAAACCCATTAGAAAGTTTTTCTTCAAAAAAAGAGAAAATAGATTTTGCAACTGGATTCATGATTTACTAGATTGTGGTTATTGTACTTCGGTTTGGATAGCGTGGTTTGTAGCTATCTGTATGATAGTTGTAAATAATATAGTACTTAATGCCTTTTTTGCAGGCATTGTTTTACATAGATTATCGAATATTTTTCATTTTATAGTTGATAGAATAGACAGGAATTCAATTTAGGACAAGGGACTTAAAAGTTCAAAGAAAAGGAGAAGACAATGAATGGATATCTTATTAATAAAGGACCTATGTGGCTTCATGCTATGAAAAGGGCGATTGGCCCTGGTGCTAAGGTCCCGCTCACTGAATTATACGACCAATATGGACCAAAACATGAATTGGAAAAGGGTCAAGAATTCATCGAGTGGTTAAAAAATGTCAAATTAAAAGGCAGTACTAATTGGCATGTCGAGGTAACTCAAGAAGCCGAAGCTACAAAAGTACAGGAAGAAAAACCTGCAGAAATTGAGGAAAGGCGGATAGATATAACAAAAGTAAATCCAAAGGAAATGGATATTGCTGAAGTTGTTAATCTATCTGTACGTCAGGCTAGAGAAATTATTCCAAAGGTTGTTGATTTAAAGCTTATGAAGTATGCTTTATCAGAAGCTAATCCAAGACCTGGGAAAGAAAGTCTCTGTAGAATTTTGAGAAAAAGAATTAGGGAACTGGAAACAACAAGGAGGTAAATTTAAAGATACCCCTAAGATTTATTCTAATAAAATTTAATGAAGATTTGTACCAAGACAATATTATTACATATGCGATAATGACTTAAGGAGGAAATTGTGACAACATATACATCACCATCTGGCGATGTGGTTAATTTTACTTTTGGGGGTGGTTGTGCCGCCCCAATTAGACAAAACGTAAACTTTTTATTTGGTATAGTATCTGACTTGGTGCAGAATTCATCTATAGAAACCGTTTATACTGAGGATGGGTTTGACCGGGTTGTTATAAGATGGACTATTAATATAGATGGTAACTATAGGATTGAAATGGGTGGTACCGGAGTTACAACTGGCGATTGCATGGCCTTTGGATATATTATAGCTAATGTAGAGTTTGAAAATATAATAACGGCTGCGATGATTACCACCGCATCGGGTTATACTGGAGCCGGGACTTATATATTTAATACGTATGTTCAAGGTATTGATGGAATTTGGAGTCCGTACTATGTAACTTAAAATATATGGTTTGGACTTAGTAAGTAATATGATTTCCGCGTCTGAAAGAGACATCACAAGACAAAAAACTATGGCTAAATTAAAAGGAGATATAAAAGAAGAAGCTAGGTTTAAGAAAGACCAGGCGGAGTTAGAGAAAGTAAAAACTCCTGATGAACAAGAGGACTAAGGAAAAGGAAAACTGTTTATCCCTAGCAATACATCACAAACTAAAGGACGGGTTAATATGGTTAAGAATTACACTATAAACACAGCGACGGTGTGGCTGAAAAAAGTCGACCTGGAGCTGTTTGTAGTGTAATTCTTAGCCTTTTTTTATGCCCAAAAACAGAGGCTTAATGTAAAATGATTGTATTAAAAAAACGCAGAACAATAGAAGATTCAGTCACAACTGAGTTTCCGAGATATTACATAGAACCAGATATTACCATATTAGTTAATGATTATGGTCAATATGTAGTTCATGATATTGGGTATTTAGAAGTGGCAGGTGTTATTGAATTAGGAGAAGGCGCGATGATAATAATAGAACAGGGGGCATAATTATGAGTAATGCAAGTAGGATAGTACTAGTTTATGGTGATGCACCAGGAACACCAGCGAGTGGTAAAGTAGAACTCTATTCAAAAGCTGATAAATACATATACTATAAGGGTGATGATGGTATAGAAAGAGTGGTCACTGCAAGTGGTACATTTGTTTCTACTACTCTATTAGAACTTACAGATACCCCGGCTGCTTATGATGCTGGTAAATATTTATATTCAACTGCTTCTGGTACTATTTGGGAATCTGCAAGTGGAGACCATGACCAATTAAATAATTTAGATTATGCTTCTGCTGGTCATACTGGATTTCAGCCTACAGGGGATTATGCAGCTAACACAGACCTTACCACTGTATCTGGATTAGTAGACATTAACACAACAGACATTGCTACAAATGTAGAAAATATAGCAGCAAACACCGCAAGCATTGCTGTGGTGAGTGGTACTGCTGACACTAACGCTATAGATATAGCAGCCAATACAACTCTAATTGGTACTACTTCAGGGACATTACAGGGAGAAATAGATGCTAATACTACTCATAGTACTGGCGACGGAAGTGACCACAGTATAGTAGTATCTAACCAAACACATGCTATAGGTGATGGGTCTGATCATACTGATGTGGCTCAAAATACATCTAACTTGTCTACACTACAATCTGATTTTACTTCACATAGTGGTACTGCTAATATACATTTTACTGAGGCAAGTGTTGATCATGATAATATTACAAACACACATAATCTTACGACTGATATTGACCACGATGCCCTAACTAATTATGATGTTAATAAACATAGATTAATTAATGATTCAGCTGATGGAGCAACAGATCTTTGGAGTGCAGAAAAAATTATTGATGGATTAGATGATATCACCTCATTAAGTGGTGTTTTAGATGATCATAATCACTTTGATAATCTAGATGGTGGTGCACCAAATGAGTATTTTCATTTAACAGAAAATGAACACACTGCACTTGTAAGTGGTACTGAGTGTACTATTCACATACACGATGATCGGTATTATACTGAAACTGAAGTGGATACTATTAGCGGTAGTTTGAATACTGATATAGCGGCTAATACAAGTGCTATAAGTGATAATAC
>SDBU01007544.1_pt1 | contig 12516 bp, 15 predicted proteins | sample 2277071 | NCBI WGS metagenome assembly SDBU01 (sample SAMN10397929, study PRJNA504765) | marine sediment metagenome | isolation source: marine sediment core GS08_GC12, 126 cmbsf | place: Arctic Ocean: Gakkel Ridge, Loki's castle | collected 2008
TAAGGGAAGAGTTCGAGGCGATAATGCCCAGGGCCCGCAGGTTTCATCGGGGGAGAATGCTGGATGAGCAACTGGAGGCGCTGAACCTCCTGTTCACCCAGGATCAGGCTACCTTCAAAGGCCAGTACTACGAGTTCGAGGGAGTCACCCTCTACCCCAGGCCGGCGCAGGATCCCTTCCCCATGTACATCTCCGGTCAAACCGAAGACACCCTCCGCAGAGTTGTAAAGTGGGGTAAATGCTACGTTCCGGAGACCGCTAAGGCAGATAGTTTCCAGGAGGCGGTGGACAACTTTCGGAAAGTAGTAGAGAAAATTCGGAATCTGGCAAGCGAAGCGGGTCGCGACCCCTCGACAATCGATGTGGCTTACAGCGGAGTCATCTCCCTAGCCTCCACCCATGAGGAAGCCGTAAAGCGATACCAGGAGAGCCAGGCGGGTAAGCGCCGCCTCGCCAGGAAGGGCGCAACGTTGGAAAATACCCTCCCCTGTAACTTTGTTGGCACACCCGCTGAGGTGGCTGAGATGATTAGTCGACTCAAGGAAGCGGGCATGACACACTGCATAGCTCCCAGTGTTGCCGTCGACAGTTTTGCGGAGATGGAAGAGCAGGTAAACATGTTCGCAGCAGAAGTGATCCCGCTGGTTGAGCGGAGGTAGGAAGCTCACTTCTTAGCATTATAGTCTTGTCAGGAGGTCTGGTATGCCTAGAGACAGTCCCTATGAATAGCGAAGCCCTTGGTAGCCGTAGTCGAATCTTACTATCAATATGTTGAGAGGAGTTTTAGATGCGCAGAGAGCCTATTATTGCACCCGATGTGTACAAGCCCAGGGCTGTTCATGCCCTGAAGATCGGTGACTGGGTATACACCACCGGCATCGTTGGCTATACCCCCGAACCCGACCATAAACTAGCGCCAGACTTTGAGAGTCAATGTCGCCAGTTATTTAGGAACTTGGAAAGGGTATTGGCTGCTGCCGGTGCTAACCTGCAGCACATAGTCCGCAATGACAACTATCTTGCCAAGCCCGAATACATGAACAAGTTCTTTGAGATACGTAGCGAGTTCACTAAGGATCCTCCTGGCAAGCCTGCCCAGCGCGTTGGTTTCCTGGGCGTTGTCACCTTTCCAAACCCCAACCTCCTCGTCGAGGTCGAGGTCATCGCCTTGATAGATAGCTAAGCTCTTCGGCAATGCCCGGCTGGCTATTACAGCGGATGGAGGGCTGGTTTTCCTCTTTAGAGGGGAATGATCCTTAGCATTATGGTCTTGTCAGGAGGTCTGGTATGCCTAGAGACAGTCCCTATGAATAGCGAAGCCCTTGGTGGGCGTAGTCGGTTCTTACTATCGGCATGTTGAGAGGAGTACTAGATGCCCATACAGAAAATTATTGCACCCGATGTGTACAAGCCCAGGGCTTGCCATGCTCTGAGGATCGGCGACTGGGTCTACACCACCGGCATCGTTGGCTGGCGCCCCGACGGTTCACTGCCGAGCGACTTTGAAGGCCAATGTCGTCAGCTATGGGAGAACATGTTAAAGGTCTTGGCCGCCGCCGGCGCCGGCCCGGAGCACATATGCATTGTTCAAAACTACATGGCCAAGCCCGAATTCATTCCCAAGTTCTTTGACATACGTGCCGAGTACGTCAAAGATCCTCCTGGCGAACCTCCTCACCGGGTTGGTTTCATGGGCGTCTGCGAATTGACAACCCCCGACCTCCTCTGCGAGGTCCTTGTCAGCGCTTATACAGGTCCTTAGGCTCTTCACCAATTCTCGGCTGGCTATTAATACAGCGGGGGGAGGGCTGGATTTCCTCTTTGAAGAGGGATGATTCCTAGCTGACTAAATGCTGTTTAAGGAGGTGAGTCATACCTAGAGAGATGATCCATCCATCCGGCACGCACGTTTTGCCGGACCACATCATGGCCTGCAAGGTCGGAAACACGGTGTACGTCGGGGGTCACGGAGGCAGAGACCCGGACGGCAATTATGCCAAGGGTGACGTTGCAGCCCAGGTAGAGCAGGCCTTCAAGAACATGGAGAATACTTTGAAGGCTGCCGGGGCTACCCTGGGGGATATAGTTAAGCTTACCATCTATCTTACCGAGCGAGATCACCTCCCCAAGATGGTGGAGGTACGCAAGAGACTCTTTGCCGAGCGTAACGCACCGCTCCCTCCCGGCAGGACGACGGTGATAGTCAAGTCCCTGGGAAACCCCGATTCCCTCATAGAGATGGACGCCATCGCCGCAATAGATTGAACCTTACGGGTGTTCTAGATCGGTGGGTCGGGGCCTAGGCCCCGACCCACCCGCGTTTATCGCCATGATATGACGACCGGCAGACTGATCACGTGGTAGAGGGCAGTTCTCGCTATTGTACACAGTGTGGTACCCCTGCCGGGACTCGAACCCGGGCGCATGGTTTAGGAAACCACTGCTCTATCCTCTGAGCTACAGGGGCAGGATCCTATGCAACGCCGGATTGTGGTAATCGCAACACCTGGGAGGGGTGGAGCCCGACGCGTTTGGTGGAGATAGGGGGACTCGAACCCCCAACCTCGGCGATGCGAACGCCGCGCTCTCCCAGTTGAGCTATATCCCCACGCTCGGCTCTTGGCCCTCATCCACCAGGTAAAAGCCGGGCTCTCATACGACAGCCTAATCTGGATTGTATCAAGGGCGAACTTCAAGTGTCAACTTGAGCACCTTGCATAATTCTAGGCGGAATGAAGGCTACCAGGAGGAAGGTTTCTTGAAGACACCAGTGGCATCGGTGAGTTCGGAGGGGAATTGGCAACGTCGCAGTACTGACTTGTTGATGGTGGCGTAGTGATAGCTGGAAGCCCTTATGAGATGCCCACTCATTCTTTTCGGGCTGTGAGGATTGATGACACCAATAGTCCTAAGGAAGTGATCTCGTACCGTCTGAACAGCAGAAACGAGGTCAGCGTCGTTGGAACAATCCAGCAACAAGTGTACAGCTATGTTCACATCTGTTTGTTTTTCCTCTGTCCGTTGCACTTGAACCATTTGCGGGGGCTTCTGCTGGGGGTTCCCATAGGGATACGCAAAGGGAAACTGCGGGAGCAATACGGGATGGGCACTAAAGAACCCAGCATCGTGAACTTCAACCGTTGGCAAAGTCCTAAGTGCTCGCAGATACATATCTTGACGCTGTGGCGCTCCTGGATCATGCTCGTAGCTCATCACGTGGGCGGTGAAATACCGTATGCGGTTGATCTCATGGTTTGGCAACAACATCTGGCACATTGCATGCAGGTCAAGCCACTTGTACAGAGTGCCTTTGACACGCCCGTTATACAGGTTGAATCCATCTATGTAGATGTTCGTGCTCATTTGGACTGCCGCATATATGAAAAGGCCACCTTAGAAGGCGGCCTTTCCTCCCAGCCCCCGAAGCGACTGGGGTAGTTCACTATTGTTTATACCATATGCCTTGATATTTGTCAACCCCTTTCCCGAGTTGATTATACCCGAGCTGGCTCGAGCCTGTCAGGGACAGCATATGTGGAAACTACCTGCATCGCAATCAGAGAAAGGTAGCAATGGGTCGTAACCTTCAACCTATGGCGGACTCGGATACTGCTAAGGGTGCGTTGCCCCTTGAGTCGGGAAAACGCACGCTCCACGGCTTGCCTTTGGTTGTAGAGCGCCTTCCATTCAGGAGTGTTCCAGAACACTCCCAACTCAGCGTGTTTGGTGTGTACCGGGTGCCCCAACGGGCAGGGTTGGTGAAGAGGCGCCGCTCCCGGCCTCGCAGGAAACCCCAGAGTTATGCTATGGCCGTCCCTGGCCAGCGAGTCCAGGTAGATGTCAAGTACCTCCCTCTCCTGCGCCTCAGAGACCGCCCAGAGCCTCTCCAGCAGTACCTCTACACCGCCATTGACGACTGCGCCCGCTTTCAGGTGGCCTCGGTGTCTCACGAGCTCACCCCCCAGGCCAGCGTCCGTTTCCTGCAGCACCTGCTGCGGGCCTATCCCTTCCCCACGTGGGAGGTCCAGATCGCCCATGGCGCAGGATTCACCTACGTCTTCTTCCCCCACGTACAGAAGCTCCACTCCTTCTCCGCCTACCGGAGTGTTACCCATGTCTGACAACACTACACCAAAGGGCTGGCTTACAAATCCTCGCATCGTAGATCATGTGTTGTGCTGCGCCACGGTGGGGTGTTATAGTTGCCTTGGGTGAGATAGCATGGAGTTGGCCGATGCCAAGAGGCGCCTCTTTGAGGCCATCCGCAAGGAGATATCCGACGAGCGGGTGCTCGAGGCCATGCAAAAGGTGCCCCGCGAAAGCTTTGTCCCCGCTGAAAGCCAGCACCTAGCCTACGAGGATATCCCCCTCCCCATTGGCCACGGCCAGACCATCTCTCAGCCCCTTATGGTCGCCATAATGACCCAAGTCCTGACGTTGACGAGCACGGACAAGGTGCTGGAGGTGGGCACCGGTAGCGGCTACCAGGCGGCCATCTTGGCGGAGCTGGCAGCCAAGGTAATCACAGTGGAGCGGATATCACAGCTAGCCGATTCCGCCAGAGCGCTGCTCCATTCTCTTGGCTATACAAACATAGAGGTTCGGCTGGCGGGGAGCGTTCTGGGGTGCCGAGAAGAGGCCCCTTATGACGCTATCCTGGTAAGCGCAGGCTCTCCCAAACTCCCCAGAGAGTTGCTGGACCAGATGGCCCTCGGGGGTAGGCTGGTGATCCCGGTGGGTTCTGCGCGTGAGCAGGAGCTCATGAAGGTGGTTAAGTCCAACGACGGTTACTCCGTATCCACCCTGGGGGGCTGTCGCTTTGTACCCCTCATCGGTCCAGGGGCCTGGCCCCTGGAAGGCGGCTTCAGTTGACCCCGTCCACCCTCTCCCACACAAAGCCTCTCCTGTGGCTCTATGCCTTCTTAACTGACAAACCCGCCAATGGGTGCTGTCCTACGGCAAAGGGATGCTCTGGGCTCAAGGTGTTGACTATGTAGTATTCCACATGCTACCTGGCTTGTCGTGTCGTCGTCTCGTTGCTATACTAGCTTAGTTGCCTGGACATGGCATTGGAAAGCCGCTGCGTAGAGTACTGCGTTAATGGAATATGAGTCCGTTATCGGCCTGGAGGTTCACGCTCAGCTCCTCACCAGGAGCAAGATGTTCTGCTCCTGTAGGGCCGACTATCAAAGCACTCCCCCCAATACCAGAGTATGTCCGGTGTGTCTAGGTATGCCCGGGGTGCTCCCCGTTATCAACAGGAAAGCGGTGGAGTACACCATAATGACGGGCCTGACCCTCAAATGCGCCATCTCCGAGTATACGAAGTTCGACCGCAAGAACTACCCCTACCCGGACCTGATGAAGGGCTACCAGATATCTCAATACGACATGCCCATTGCCAAGGACGGGTATCTTATGGTGGAGGTCAACGGCGGTGAGCCAGGGAGGATTGGCATCACCCGGGTACACCTGGAGGAGGATGTGGCCAAGCTTCAACATCAGGTAGAGGCCTCCGGGGAGAGGTACTCCCTGGCCGACGTGAACCGCTCGGGGGTGCCCCTGATGGAAATCGTTAGCGAGCCAGACCTCCGCTCCCCCGAGGAGGCCCGCCAGTACCTGATGAAGCTGCGTACAGTCCTCCAATACCTGGGGGTCAGCACCGGCAACATGGAGGAGGGGAGTTTCCGCTGCGACGCCAACATCAGCCTCAGACCTATTGGCTCCACACAACTCACGTCCAAGGTCGAGGTGAAGAACATGAACAGCTTCCGCTCGGTCTATCGGGCCCTCCAGTTCGAGGTGGAGCGCCAGGCCAGCGTCCTAAAGGAGGGAGGGCGCATAGTTCAGGAGACTCGCGGCTGGGTTGATGGGGAAGGGGTCACCGTATCGCAGCGCACGAAGGAGTATGCCCACGACTACCGTTACTTCCCTGAGCCCGACCTACCTCCTCTGGTGATCGACCCCAAGTGGGTGCAGGAGATAAGGCAGGGGCTACCTGAGTTACCCGAGGCAAGAAGGGAGCGTCTTGTCCTTCAGTATCACCTTCCCCATTACGATGCCAGCCTTCTGACTACATCCAAGGCCACGGCGGACTTTTTCGAGGCAGTACTGAAGGCTAAACCCCTGGAGGGAGAGGCCCTCCACCAGAGAGCCAAATCGGCGAGTAACTGGCTTCTGGGAGAGATGGCCCGACTCCTTAACGCCACCAACAAGGAGATAACGGAAGCCCCTATTCAGCCAAGGTATCTGGCTGAGATGTTGGACCTTCTCGAAGGGGGTGCCCTGAGCACCCCCATGGCCAAGGCGGTCTTTGAGGAGATGTTCAACACGGGCACGTCACCCAGGAGTATAATCGAGGAGAAAGGCCTGGTTCAGATAACCGACGCTCAGACCGTGGAGCCGGTGGTGGCTGAGGCCATCAACGGGAACCCGCAGGCCGTGGCCGATTATCTCAAAGGCAAGGAGAACGCCTTGAGGTTTCTCATCGGCCAGGTGATGAAGGGTACGAAAGGCAAGGCCAACCCCGGAGTGGTTGCTGGCCTCCTTAAGGAAAAACTCGACTCATTGAGGGAGAGCTGATGCCTCGATCCCCTACCGGAGAAAGCCGTAACGGTCCGACCTCTGGCAACGGATCTGCCCTTACCGATGCGATAAGGCTTCTATACCCTGGCCTGGGGTTCAAACGCTGGCTACTCCTGGGAGCGGCAGGAGTCGGGTCGGCCGCCGTCGGTGTAGCCTACCTGGTCAAGCACCTTCTGTCGGTGCCTTTTCCTGACTTCTTACCGTCCTATTTTGAGGCCGTATTCTTCTCCGGCATAGCACTGGTCCTGGTGGTCCTGTCGGTGTATGGGCTCTACCGCTCCGTAGGTCCGCTTCTCCTATCCTCCTCCACGTCGGATGGCCTGGCCTACACCCTTTATAGGAGACGTCAGCGGGAGCGGGGACCTAAGATAGTCGCCATCGGAGGGGGGACCGGCCTCTCCACCCTCTTACGGGGCATTAAGGAGCACACCAGCAACCTCACCGCCATCGTCACCGTGGCCGACGACGGCGGCAGCTCCGGGAGGTTACGCCGAGAGATGGGTATCCTTCCTCCTGGAGACTTTCGCAACTGTCTAGTGGCCATGGCCGATGCTGAGCCTCTGGTCACCCGGCTGTTCCAGTACAGGTTCGGCCAGGGCTCGGACTTGGAGGGACACAGCTTTGGCAACCTGTTCATCGTTGCCATGTCCGGGGTAACGGGCAGCTTCGAGCGGGCCGTCTATGAGTCGAGCCGCGTACTGGCCGTGCGAGGCCGTATTCTTCCCTCCACCCTGGTCAATGTGAGCCTCTCCGCTCGGATGGAAGACGAGACTGTGGTCCACGGCGAGTCCAGCATCACCGAACGAGGCGGCAGGATACGGAAACTGGAACTGGTGCCGGAGAACCCTGAAGCCTATCCAGAGGCCGTGGAAGCCATCCTGGATGCTCAGCTTATCGTTATCGGCCCGGGAAGCCTGTACACCAGCATACTACCCAACCTCCTGATCCCCGGTATAAGAGAGGCCGTTGAGATCTCCCGCGCTACGAAGGTCTACGTCTGCAACGTGGCCACTCAGAAGGGAGAGACCGATGGATATTCGGTTTCTGACCATGTGGAGGCCCTACGACGACATACGGTGCTCACGCTGGCGGACTACGTGGTAGCCAATGCCAACGTGGAGCCTCTAGGAGCGCAGTTTTCAGGCTCTCCGGTTCAGGTGGACGAGGGGCGTCTCGGCGGCGTCAAGCTCATCCAGGCCGACCTTATAGACCCAGAGTTCCGCGTCCATCACCATCCTGAAAAACTGGCGTACGCTGTCATGAACCTGTACTATAATAGGCGGAGGGTCAGGGTATAGTATGGTGGGGCCCCCCAGGGCGATCAATGTAGGGCTAGATCCTAAAGAACGCGACATGCAGACATATCTCAACATAGTTCAAATCCTGATTAGCATAGTGTTGATAATTGCTATTCTCATGCAGGTGAAGGAGGCTGGCTCTGGACTCTTTGGCTCGGGCCAGGCCTCGTTTCGTACCCGGCGTGGTATGGAGAGGACTCTTTTCCGGTTCACTATCGCTCTGGTGGTCGCCTTCATCCTGGTTGCCATCTTGACAGTGCAGCTCACCTAGGCAGGGTTCACCCTGCACCCGTATTCTTTCGTCAATTTTGAGCGGCCCTGATGCTAGCTCTGAGGAGTGTGGTCCTGGGCTGTGCCCAGCCCGCGACGCGAGCATGTCGGCGCCCATTATTACCCTAACGACAGACTTCGGTACCCGGGACGCCTATGTGGCCTCCATGAAGGGCGTCATACTGGCCATAAACCCCGATGCATCTATCGTCGACCTCTCTCACCAGATACGCCCGCAGGATGTAGCCCAGGCTGCCTTTGTCCTGGGCACCGTCTATAACTACTTCCCAGCAGATACCATCCATGTCGTCGTGGTGGACCCTGGCGTAGGGACGTCTCGGGAGGCCCTGTTGTTGACTGCGCCCCAGGGCCTGTTTCTTGCCCCCAATAACGGCGTCCTGACCTATGTCCTGAAGGAGCAGGGCGCTGGCGGTGAGAGGTGGGGTGCCTTCATGGAGCCACTGTCAGTTCCCGTGCCCCCTGGGTGCGCGGCTTATGCTCTGGCCGAGCCTAGGTACTGGCTCCACCCTGTCAGCTCTACCTTCCACGGCAGGGACGTTTTTGCTCCTGTGGCGGCCCACCTCTCACTGGGCGTCTCACCTGGGGATGTGGGGAGGCCACTGCATCGGGTCCTATGCTTCAACGTTCCTGAGCCCGAGAGCCGGGGCGGAGTATTGATTGGAAGGGTGGTCCACGTAGACCACTTCGGCAACCTGATCACCAATATAGCTGGCAAAGGCCTGCCTGGAGGAGAGCTTCAAATCGAGGTGAAGGGGCAACGCATTAAGGGCCTGAGCCCCTCCTATGCTCAGGGGGGCCACCTCCTGGCTATTATCGGCAGCCACGGCTATCTGGAGGTGTCGGTACAAGAGGGGAGCGCGGCGGCTACCTTAGGAGCCGACATAGGAGACCAGGTTAGCGTCTATGCTCAGTGGGAACGCCTGGAAAATGCTTGACCCGCCACCCGGCAGCTCCACGGTAGTGGTGGGTTGGTCAGGCCTGGTTCGTATGCCTCGGTTTCCTACCTTGAGGGTAGGGAGGGCCAGTAGCCTACGGGTTGTGTGGAAACGGGACTTTTGTTACGTTTGAAGGGGTCTGGGCTACAGGCGCAGAGGCCCTGGACTCACTGGGAACAAACTCAAGTCAACACAACAAGGGGGTGCCATGGTTACTCTCATCGCCGAACACTGGGTCAGTCCGGGCCAGATGGACAACGCCAATAAGATATTTCAAGAGGTTGGTAGTAGCGTCAGCAAAGCCCCTGGGTTCGTCTCCAGGAAGGTAATGGTGTCCCAAAAGGACTCCACCAAGATCACGACGGTGACGAGCTGGGAGAGCCAGGAGGCCCTGAACAAGTGGCGCGAAGTACGCTCCTTCAGCTTCGGCCCCGACCACATTCATCGCGTCTTTGCGAAGGAAACGGTGGATATCTACGACGTCACTGAAGAGATCTAGACTCAGGCGATGACGACGGCGGTACCATAGGCTAGAATCTCGGCGGCGCCGCTGGCAATCATAGAGGTCACGAAGCGGGTCCCCACGATGGCGTTGGCTCCCATCTCCTCGGCCCTTTCGGTCATGCGGGCCAGGGATTGCTCTCTGGATTCGGCCAGGAGGCGGGAGTACTCTGTAAGCTCCCCGCCCACTATGTTCCGCAGGCCGGCCATTATGTCTTTTCCCAGGTGGCGGGCCCGTACCGTGTTGCCCTTGACCAGGCCAAACACCTCCTTAATCTCCTTGCCCTCAACTCGGTCTGTAGTGACTACTATCATGGCCTCACCTCGTCCAGATTCTCCTGTTTTTCTCTCGAGCGCTGCCTGATCCTGTCCCCGGCCACCGATGCCAGCAGGACGACCGCGCCGACGAATCCCGCCGGAACTCCTATTCTCAGGGCCAGCGGTGCCTCCCCGTTGAGGAGGAGTTCGGCGAACATCAGGTATGTGAGGTATTCCAAGACCACAAGCACTCCCAAAGTTAGCAGGACAGCCCCTGTCCAGCGCATTACTACACCTCCAGCTTTCCAGGACTCAGGATATTATTGGGCTCCAGTGCCCTTTTGCTCTGGCGCAGCGCATCGATGATTGAAAGCCATGAGACATAAAGCACAAGAGTGAACCTCCAAGATACACCTACACTAAGGGTGGCCATACTTCCATTCGGTGCCACGAGGCGTGTCCTCCAGGGTGACGCCTAGCTCGGCCAGGCGGTTCCGGATCTTATCCGCCAGGTCGTACCGCCTGGCATTTCGCAGTTCGCTCCGGGTCTCCATCAGAAGCTCTACAAAGGGGGCCACCTCTATGGTCTCTTCAGGATGGGGCTCTGACAGAGTCAGGCCCAGCAGGCCTGCAAGCTCCCTGAGGGCGACCTGGGCCGCCCCGACCCCTTGTCCCTCCTCCCGCCGCCTGTTGATATCCCTGGCCAGGTCGAAGAGGGATGCCAGAGCCTGCGGCGTGTTCAGGTCGTCGTCCATGGCAGCAAGGAACCTGTTCCGGTAGGGTTTGACGTCCATCTCATCGTCTTCACCGCCGCCAAGTTCCCTGACGGCAAATCTCAGCCGCTCAGACGCTCGCTCCTGTGAAGAGACGGACTCCTCGCTGTATATGAGGGGGCTTCGATAGTGGGAGCTGAGAAAGAAGAGGCGCAGAGCGTCGGGGCTGTATTGCGACAGGACCTCCCTTACGGTGATGAAGTTTCCCTGGGACTTGCTCATCTTCTCCTCCTCCAAACGGAGGAGGCCATTGTGTAGCCAGAAGCGGGCAAAGGGAGTGACACCGGTGTAGGCCTCGGTCTGGGCAATCTCGTTCTCATGGTGTGGAAATACCAGGTCCTGGCCGCCGCCGTGGATGTCTATTGTATCTCCCAGGTACTTGTGGGACATGGCGCTGCACTCTATGTGCCAGCCCGGCCGCCCCATTCCCCACGGGCTATCCCAGGAGGGCTCTCCTGGCTTCGCTTCTTTCCACAGGGTGAAGTCCATAGGGTATTCCTTCTTGGCCTCCACCTCTATACGAGCCCCAGCCATCATCCCTTCCAGGGTGCGGTGGCTCAGCTTGCCGTAGTCTTTGTATTTCTGCACCCTGAAATATACGTCCCCATTGGCGGCGTAGGCATAACCCTTGTCAACCAGGCCAATTATTATCTCCAGGATGGCCGGAATCTCCTGGGTGGCCCTGGGATACACATGGGCCCGCTTGATGTTCAGGGCGTCCATGACCTCAAAGTAGTCCTGGATATAGCTCTTCGCCAGCTCCTCGGTACGAAGGCCAAGGCGGAGGGCCTTCTGGATGATCTTGTCCTCTACGTCGGTGAAGTTCTGCACGTGGCGTACCTGAAAGCCTTTGAACTCCAGGTACCGACGCACCACGTCGAAGATGACGTAGCTCATAGCGTGGCCCACGTGGGAGGGGGCGTAAGGGGTTATGCCGCAGACGTACATGTTTACTGCGCCGTCTTTGGGAGTAAGCTCCTCCCTTCGCCTGGACAGGGTATTATAAAGCCTCATCCCTTTGCTCCAATGGTAGCGATGGCCAGGGTGGCAATGCCTTCGCCCCGGCCGATGGACCCCAGGCCATCGGTTGTAGTTGCCTTGATGTTTACTGAGCCCTTGTCCACCCTCAAATTCTCAGCTATATTTTGCCTCATTTGGCCGATGAAAGGTTTCACAATTGGCTGCTCGGCGACTATTGTAGCATCCACGTGCAGCACCTGACACCCGCGCCCCTCAAGGAGTTCGCCGGTGCGTCTCAGTAGCAGGGTGCTGGCTATGCCCTTGTATTGGGGGTCGCTGGAAGGGAAGTGGGTGCCGATGTCTCCCAGGCTGGCGGCTCCCAGGAGTGCATCTATTATAGAATGAATGAGCACGTCCCCGTCGCTGTGGCCTGCCAGGCCCTTGGTGAAGGCTATGGATACGCCTCCCAGGATGAGGGGTCGCCCCTCTACCAGAGGGTGCACATCGTAACCTATTCCTGATAGAGCGGCCATTTGTCAGGGCCTCCAGGGTTTTGTCCAGAAGTTTTCGCTATTATTTGAGGCATTGCCCACCGGTATTCAGACAAACCAAGGATAGCATAAGAAAGGGTATGTGTGCGGGGCTAGCCCTGCCTGCGGGCCGCCAGGAAGGCCTCGGCGAGTTGCAGGTCTTGGGGTGTGGTTACCTTGATGTTATCGTAGGAGCCCGGGAACAGTCTCACCTTGTAGCCCAGGCGCTCCAGCATCGTTGCGTCGTCGGTCACGTCCTCGTCGATCTTGGCGTGGGCCTCCACAAGCAGGTCTCTTCTAAAGATCTGGGGCGTCTGGGCTGCCCAGAGGGACTCTCGTGGAGGCGTATTCTGAACCATCCCGCTGGAGTCGCTCACCTTTATGG